>JAEEGJ010010678.1_pt1 | contig 23765 bp, 21 predicted proteins | sample 8958761 | NCBI WGS metagenome assembly JAEEGJ01 (sample SAMN16246546, study PRJNA631951) | gut metagenome | biome: gut microbiome; feature: rumen; material: RS-attached | host: Bos | place: Iran: Karaj | collected 2018-10 | reverse complement strand
GCTGTTGCCGATGAAGTACTGTGCATAGGCGGTGTTCGGCTCGCCCCTGCGCCAGTTCGACTTCAAATCAACGTAGTTCTGGACGTATATATCGCTGGCGAGGTGGTCGTTAACTGAATCGCTGATGCCCAACTGCTGTATGGCCACAGCGACGCGGTGCGCCTCCATTTTGCCCACACGCTCCTGCAACACCTTCGGGATGGCGAGCAGCTGGGCGTCGGTCAGACCCATGTTCCGTGCGCCGCGCACGTGGGCGGCTAACTGGGGTTCCACGCCCTCCAGACCGGCCAAGGCGCTGACGGTCACCAATTCACGGTCGGCGTGGGTAAGCAGGTCGCGGGCGAAGATGTCGCCGAAGAGGTGCGCCTTGAGGTAGTAGTCCTCGGCGGGACAGAACTTGTAGTCGAAGGGCTGTCCCGACAGTTTGGTCTGCACCTCGGTGCCTTGTTTCAGGGCATCGTAACTGCCGGAAATCGGAGTGGACTCCTCCCCTATCGTCACCTCACCGCGCTGCTCCATCACCTTCTGCAGGGTGCCTAATGCGTTGAGCGAGCGCGGGAATCCCGTGTAGGCGTAGAGTTGCGATAGGGCCTCCTTGATCTGGTTGGCGGTAAGCCCCGCGTCGAAGCCCTCATTAATGGCGGTGGCTAACGACGCTTGGTCGCCCTGCGCCTCGTAGCAGGCGATGGCCGTCATCGCCGCCGCCTGCTTCTCGTTGAATGTCAAAGTGTTCATATCTTTGTCTGTTTTTGTTGTCTTGTTACAGCCGGCCATCAAAACGATGGCGGCGGCGAAAATCATAAGGGTGTATTTCATATTGCTCTAAGTTAATTATCAATGCAAATATTTACCGAACCGGACCTCGCGTATATTTTGGGAACAGTTCGCCAACTTTTAGAATTATAGTTTAACAAATCGTTAACTGCTATTAAAGATGATGAGTAGCTAACCGACAGTTTCCCTTTTTGTCTTATCGAATTTCATATAAACTAGTGTGATAAAATCTCAGCTAATGTCGTATCTTTGAACGTTTGCCAAATATCCAAATGAACCTTTTGGTAATCTTGGAATAGTTGTTTGATGAAGTCTATCTCAAATATTAATCTAAAATCATTTGGGTCATTATCTGGCTGACCTTCTTTGCGTGTTCCAACACGTGCTATCTTGATCAAATATAAATCACGTACACCCAAACCTTTCATATAAGGCATAAAGTAGTATAATTTATTTAATGCAATCGTTGAAGGAAATTTCTTGCCAGTATAGTAACTTTTAGCAGAGCCATCTAAAAATAATTCAAAATTATCGGCTTTCACCAACGATATCAAGAGATTTTTTTTGTAATCAAGATTGTCCCAATCGGAGCCACTGTTGCATACGACCTCGTTAGGATATTGTTCTAATATAGCGGAACATGGAATACCCTTATCTTCTATTGAATGGATATCTGTAGATACATAATTATGCACAATTTGGTCTATTTTGTTAATAGCGTTCATGTCACCGTTTTTATATTTCTCCAAATAAATTAAAATAAGTTTTTGGTCCTGCTTGGTTATGATTGAAATGTCTAATATTTTTCCTGAATTTAAGTCGTTTGGTTCAAATTTTTTTAATCCATTTCCGTATTCACGTCGGTTCTCTTCAAAAATTTTGTGAGCTGTATTCGTTAAAAGGTATGCATATAGTAAATCTACAAATTCCTTATGCGAATCATTAACATAAATACTATGAAATGTCGTAAGGTTTGTTGCTTTGGATGTATTGCGTATGAAGCGTAAGCCTTCACGGTTAAATACAGTAACCCAAATGTGGGGAGGTAATCGCTTTTCTAATGCATACCATGGAGTACGCGAAGCTGTTAGAAACTTTTTATGCACCATTTGGTCTTCGCCTAATTGGATATACTTGCGTACATTTTCATTATCAGCATTGTTTTGCCCATTGAATAAAAATACACTTTTGCCATCAGATTGCAGTTTTTCAAAATCCTTGTCGTCAAAGAAATGACTTTTAATATCAGTACAATGGCAAATGCAGGGAAGAAGTGATGTCTTTGGGATATTGTATTCTTTGACTTTCTTGTTATTAAATGAGAAATACTTATTCGCTCCTGTAGCTATGCCACGCGATACTTTTGCATAGATATTAAACGGAACAAGGTTGTGAAATAGTTGCTTATCTTTACCTGCATAGTAATTGCGCCATTTAATAGATTGATCTATTGCTGAATAAGGAATCTCATTTGAGAAACTGCTTGCAGAGGAGAAGAGGCTTTCCGCAATCTCATCTAATTGATTCTCAGTTTTTATGCAAGAAAAACTGACAGATTTGTTTGTGGGATCATTTGAGCAAAGTATAATACATGCTGTAGTAATAGCATCTTCAAAAACATCTTTCTCAAAGTCAAATACAATAATATGTCGTAGTTTCTTTGATTCAATCAGGTATCTTTTTACAGCTATTCCATAATCTGAATTCATAAATTCAGAGGGGACAATATAAGCACACCTACCATTTTCTTTTAATTGATTAATTGATTTCAAAAGAAAAATAGCATATAAATTTGTAAAACCAGAAAGAGAATATCCCAACTTGTCTTTTATAAGAGCGGTTGCTGCTATGTTATCGTAATCGTGGAATTTAAGATAAGGAGGATTGCAGATGATACCATCGTATTTTGATTCCCAATCACTTTGCAAATAATCTTGCATCACAATTGAAACATTTTGTTGCGATGCGAATAATGATTGGGCGGATTGAAATATTGTCGAATCAATGTCATATCCTATAATGTGCAAATCTGTTTTTTCTTCCAAAAGAACACGCGAGAAGATGCCTAGTCCGAACGCAGGCTCCAAAATAGAGTGAGCAGAACTATTCTGCAGAATCCATTTGCTCATGAATTGAGCTATTTCAACCGGCGTAAAGAACTGAGCAAATTCCTTACGATGCCCAATAGGCACCGTTTGCATGTATTTCTTTTCAGCAACAGCATTACACATTAGAATTCTCCTGTTATTCCTAAGATGTTCTTCAAATTCTCGATATCAAGATAGGCCGTTCCGCCTTTGAATGTTACATAAAACAAAAGTCGTCCTCTATTAAGTTCTTTTCTCTTGCTCTCATGATTTGGCTCATCAACTTTAGATGCGATTAAGGCTCCAGAGTTAGAACGAATTTTTATGGTAGTTTTATTTTGGTTTTTAACATCAGATTCTATAAAATAAACTTCCCCTTCCTGTTCAGGTGTAGAAATTAACTCTAAAATTTTTTCAAACGAAATCCCATAAATTTTGTCGAAGAAAACTTGAAAATAATAGTGCGGAACATTGAACGACTCGATCCATTTATATACGATTTTAATGTCCTCTACTTTGGGAGTTATTGATAGGCAGTCTCGTTTTTGCAATTTTGTTATGCATTCTTTGAGTTGTTTTAACTTCTCGTTAACCATTGATAACTCTGGTGTGGAGCGCCAGCCTGGCACTTTAAAACTAAGTGCATGGATGCTCTCTGGTGTAATGTCTTGAATAATTGACAAATAAGTCGAACGTCTAACATCTGATTCTAGCAACTGCCTATGTTGAGATAAAATATCTTCTTTCAAATGTAGTGCTTTTCTAATCGTTTGTTCCTTTTGTTGAGCAATAGCAGCTTCGTAATGATCAATAAGAAAGGCGCTAGAACGGACTTCTATTCCAGCAACAGCCTTACGCACATAATTTTCTATTTGAGCATGCTCTATACCACTAATATCGGTACCCAATTGCTCATCATAATCCGAACGCTTGAAAATGAGCAAATCAGGACGTTTCCCAATAGTATCTAGTTCGTCTTGATATTCTTGGAAAAAGTTATCAAATCCGGCATCTCCAGCTACTAAATCATCAGATTTACCATAATGAACCGCAACATAATTTTTGGAAATACTATTTATTGCTTCAAATAGAACGGTTTCTGCCCAATCGCCTTGCTCTTTGTTTGTGATAAATTCGGAACTCACCTGCGTTGGCATTCGCGCCTCATCTCTGGGTGTTGAGAAATCTACTACTTCTGGGTTTACTGATTGAGTCAGTTCTCTAATTCGATCAAAATAAGACATAATAAATTATTGTTTTGTTTCAATCCGCAAAAATACAACTTTTCTCCGAACAAAGAAAGCGAACTACCTTTTTTCAACGTCCTATCATCTCCATCCCCACCATCGGCTTGGTGTCGATCAGTTTCAGCGACTTCACCATTTGGGCGGTGCCCTCTTTGTACTTCTTGAAATGGGCGGTCTGGAGGTGGCTCTGGTAGGCTTCTTTGTCGGCGTAGATTTCGAGGATGTAGATTTTGCAGGGGTCTTCTTTGGTCTGCATTGAGAAGAGGGTTAGCACGCCGGGCTCCACCTTCACTGAGGTCTCCCCAACTTCCTTTGCGTAAGCCAGATACGCTTCCAGATACTCCGGCACCACCTCGATTTCGGCGAGGCGGACGATGCGCTCGCCGTATTGCCGCAGGGGCACATTCTCACCGAACAGCCGGCGGGCGTTGTCGGTGAAGATGTCCTGCGGGTTCAGTCCGTGCGAGGCGAGACGCCCCTCCAAGGCCTGCTTGCCGCTGAGAAGCACCGGCTCGGCCACGTACGGGTAGTCGCTGCCGTAGAGGATATGGTCGGGCGTGGTGATGGTGAGGAGCGCGTCGAGGACGTCATCGGTGGGCGCGCCGGCCAGGTCGTAGTAGAGTCGCGACAGGTTGGCATCGATATCCACAGGCTGCATAATGCCCTGCTTCACCATCACGGGCAGCAGCGAACGGAAGCGCGGCAGGGCGTTGGGCAGGAAAGAGCCGCAGTGCGGCACCACTACCTTCAGGTTCGGGTAGCGCACCAACACGTTGTGGGCCACCATGTTGAGCACCGCACGAGAGGTTTCTGCCAAGTATTCGTAGCTCGCCAACGGCACATCGGCAATCAACTGCGCGTTCACCGCCGAGGGTTTGTGCGGATGCAGGATGACGACGGCCTTTTGCGCGTTGAGGTAGGACATAAGGGTGTCCAAGGCGGGGTCGCCGAGGTACTGCCCGTAGCTGTTGGTGGCCAACTTGATGCCGTCGGCACCCAGCACCTCCAAGGCGTAGTGCGCCTCTTCCAGCGCGTGCGGCACATCGGGCAGGGGCAGCGCGGCGCAGAACATAAAACGCCCCGGATAGCGGGCCTTCAGCGCGGCACACTCTTCGTTGTATTTTCGGCACACTTTTGCCGAGGCCTCCGCGTCGCCGAAGAAGGGCTGCGGCGCGGGCATCGTCAGCACCGAAGTCTGGATGCCGGCCTTGTCCATAAAGGCGATTTGCTTCTCCACGTCCCAGCCCGGGATGGGGAACCCTTCGTCCATCTCGGCGCCGTTGGCCTTGATGTAGTCGAGATAGCCCTGCGTGATGGCGTGGCTGTGGAGGTCGATCTGAGCGGAAGCGTGCGCCATAAGCAATGTTATAAAACTGATTATCAGTGTTTTATTCATAGTGTGAAACACTCTCTCTTTTTTCTTGCAAAAATAGGGATTTTTTTATTCCATCGTGTGTTCCCAGTCGCCGCGGGTGTCGATGCCGGTGTCCGTGTTCCATAGGCTAAAGTTTATACGTAAGCCCTGTCCTTCTTACAGATTCTCGTCATTGTTTCAAAAAAGTTTGTACTTTTGCATTTTGTAATAATTGAAAAACTATCATCATGAAGAAATTATTATTTGTGGCTGTGCTGTTAATGCTGGCCGGAATGACACTGAATGCTCAGGAAAACAACTACGCGAAGAGCGATTTTGTTCCCGGCGACGAAATCATATTCGACGACAACTTTGAACACGAGAAACTTGGGGAATTCCCGCTGCGATGGGACTTGCTGGACGGCTATGCGGAGACTGCGCAGCAGAAGGGTCGCAATGTTCTGGCGTTCACCGACAACGGCCTGGGACAGGTGATGCCGCTGATGAAAGAGAAATGGGATTGGCTGCCTGAGGTGTTCACGGTGGAGTTCGACCTCTACGTGGCCCCGGTGAACACGGGGGACGAGGAGGAGACATTGCTCGAAATGAACCTTTATTTCGGCGACCGCGGCGACGAAAGCTATTATAACGCTTCAAGCTATGTGCGTTTCTGGTACAGGGAAGACGGGTCGTGCAACTTGACGTGGTCTCTGCTGAAACCGGACGGGAGTAGCCAGTCGAGTGGAGAAAAGATGTTGGGGCTGACCCCGGGAACCAGCGACTACTTAGAGAAGGACAATCCGGTGGTTGCCGGCGAGTGGAACCACTTCGCCTTTTCGTTCAACAAGCGGGCTTTCAAAGGCTATGTGAATGGCGTGCGCATGATCAACGTGCCGGCGATGAAGGCGCCGGGCTACCTCTTCTTCGCCAGCGGAGCGTACTATCGCTACACGGGGTTGAGCAACGTGCGCATCGCCCAGGGTGCCGTGCCGCTCTATGATCGTTTGACCACCGACGGCAAGATTGTGACCTACGCCATCACCTTCGAAAGCGGCAAGGCCGACCTCAAACTGGAATCCACCGTTGAAATCAACCGCGTGGCCAAGCTGATGCAAGAGCACACCGACCTCACCTTCGAGGTGCAGGGTCACTGCGACAACACCGGAACCGACGCCATAAACGATCCGCTGAGCCAGAAGCGTGCAGAAGCCATCGTGGATGCCCTGGTGAAACTGGGTATCGACAAATCACGTCTCTCGGCCGTGGGCAAAGGATCACACTCCCCCATCGCCCCCAACACCACAGAGGAAGGCCGTGCCAAGAACCGCCGTGTGGAGTTTGTAAAGAAATAAGAGAATATTGATTACTTCGTGTTGATTATTTCATGTTGATTATTTCATGTTGATTATTTCATGTTGATTATTTCATGTTAACACGAAGTAATTAACAGCCGAAGGCTCATCAACAGCCGAAGGCTAACCAACAGCGAAGCTAATTAACAGCGAAGCTAACTAACAGCCGAAGGCTAACCAACAGCGAAGCTAACTAACAGCCGAAGGCTAACCAACAGCGAAGCTAACTAACAGCCGAAGGCTATTTCAGTTCCAGCCTCAGCACCCTGATAGGTCTGTCTTTGCCTTGATACTGGGTCTCGTCGATGCAGGTTTCCCCGGTGGGTTGGAATCCGCATTTCTCCATCACTCGGCCGGAGGCGGGATTGTCAACGAAATGCCCGCTGATGAGCGATTGGATGTCCGTCGTTCTGCGGATATAGTCTAACATCGCTTGCAGCGCTTCCGTGCAGATGCCTTGGTTCCAGTACGGTTTGGCCACCCAATAACCGCAGAGGGGCTCTCCCTCACGGGCGGGGAGATTGCACTCGCACGAAGGACCGTAGCCAATGGCCCCGATGGCCTCTCCCGTCGCGTTGAATTCGATGGCCCAGTTGGAGTCGTTATGGAATACCGTGCGGATGATCTCCAAGCTTTCCTCCCTGCTGTTGTGCGGTGGCCAGCCCGCCCGAGGTCCCACGTCGGGGTCGGAGGCGTATTTGAACAAGGAGTCGGCGTCGCTCTCAAACCAGGGACGAAGCGTCAGCCTTCCGGTCCGCAACATGAGCTTGGCCTTTTCGGCGAAAGGCGGCAACTGCCCGTCGTTATAGGCTTTCGCCTTCCTGGGGAAAGCTTTCTCGTAAGCTTCGAACGCATCAGGGTTCTCATCAGCCACGAAATAGCCCTTCGGCGGACAATAGGTGCCCTCGCGGTTGCCCCAATAGCCGGGGATCAGCTCCTGGGCGAGGAAGAAAGGCACTTCCTCTTCCTGCGGCATATCATGGTAATGGATGCGGAGTTTGCTGGCCAGGCCGAAGCCCGCGTGTTTGTAAAACTCGATGTTGCCCTCCATCTGGAGCATGCCGACACCCATCTCACGCGCCTTTTCCAATGCATAGCGAAGGAGTTTCAGCCCGTAGCCTTTGCGCTTGTAGTCGGGGTGAATGCTGATGGGACCGAAGGTCCATGAAGGGAAAGCGGTCCCATCGGCAAGGAGGATTTCGGCTTTCGAGAACATCACATGACCGATAATCTTGCCGTCTTCTTCCATCACAAAATCCAGTTCGGGGATGAAATCGGGATTGTGTCTGTATCGGTTGAGCACATAATGCTCCGTGCATCCCGGACGATAGACGTTCCAGAACGCATTGCGGGTGAGGTCCTCCACCTCGCGATAATCTTCGGGTCGTTCAAGTCGGATGGTCATCGTTTCTATTTCATTTATCGGGTGAAATTAGGTTAAGTGAATGTTGGTGACTTCGTGTTGGTGACTTCGTGTTAGTTATTTCATGTTGATTATTTCATGTTGATTATTTCATGTTGGTTATTTCATGTTAACACAAAGTAATCAACAGCGAAGGCTAACTAACAGCGTAGCTAACTAACAGCCGCAGGCTAATCAACAGCGAAGCTAACCAACAGCCGCAGGCTAATTAACAGCGAAGCTAACCAACAGCCGCAGGCTCATCAACACGAAGTCTTCAGCTTCTTTTGGTGTGTTTTCAACATCTTCAGGGCCTGCTTGTAGGGACTCGTGGTGACGCTCGCGAAGTAAGCGGCCATATCGGTGGTGTAGGTGCACTTGTAGTGGCCTTTGATGAAAAGTTCCTCCTCGGAAAAGCTGTCTGCCAGCTGAATCATTTCGTGATGGGTCTGCTCCAGAAGCCGCTGCGCCTCCTGGAATGAGGTGTTCTGGTGTTTTTCCACCAGCATCTTGTCCATTTCGTGGTAGTTTTTGCGGTATTCGTCGGGCAAATAGTCCCTTTGACGGCCTTCGCGGATGTTGTTCACAAATTCGCTCATCAGCACTTGCCATTCATAAAGGTGTATGAGGAGGTCGCGGGCGCATTGGTCGTAAATCCATCGTGCGCCGCATTTTTTGGGGTCATTGGCGAACTGGAAGGTCGCGTTCAGTTCGTCATCAGTCATTTTGCCGATTTGCTCGTTCAGTTTCGCATAACTGTCCGACATGGCTGCTAAGAGTTCGTTTTTGTCCATTGTCGTTTTGGTTTTCGCATTTGTCCAATTCAAAAGACTCTGCAAAGATACAACTTTTTTTGAATGAAGCTGAAAGCTGGTTACTTCGTGTTGGTGAGTAAATGTTGGTGAGTAAATGTTAACACGAAGTCATTAACAGCGAAGCTAATCAACAGCCGCAGGCTTTGACCTTCTTCAAGTATTTCAGCCCCCTGTACGACGACTCTCGCAGCTTGAGTTCCATGCCCGCGACCGTGCAGATGTACACCTGCTTTTGCTCGTCCCACCGGAATTCACTTTCGGGCATGTCAATCAGGAGCGATATCACAGCATCGGTGAAGGCCTCATTGTCGGCAGGCTTCTTGCGCTCTGCCGGTGTGCTGAAGTGGTTCAGCAGTCTGGACGGTATGTTGTCGTTGTAATCCATATCGGTGTGGGTTTGTTCGTTTTGTGTTGTTCTTAGAGGAAAGAAAGATGCTTTTCGAGTTTTTGTTTTCCCATACAATTAATTGTTCGACATCTCATCAAGGATTCGTCTCATTTTTTCAATACGGTTTTCTGTATCTATGCCATTTTCGTTTTGGGTAATCGCGAATTCTTTTAGCAAATCTTCATTCACATCATTAGAAATCACTCGATATGATGTTTGAGTTTCTCTCAAAAACTCTTTTTCGCTAAGATAAATGCGATTTCCCCAATGTTCACGCCATACATTGTCACTGATTGCTTTCAAAAATGGGTTGTATGAATTTGGCGAAGGCTTTTGTTTTTGATGAATACTTGTGAATACGTACGGTGAATTTTCAAAGTCATTCCACCAATATTTGCCATAACGCCCAGGTCGGAACACATTGTATTTGATGTAATAGTAAATCCATGTGTATTCTTTTTTGCCCTCACAATTCTCCATGTACTTACTTAATAAACCTGTCAGGAAATCATCTGTGAAATCTGAATTTAGCGACATTAATTGATTCAGAACATTCTTAGTGTTGTCAAAGCCAATAAGATTCTCACTTTTGTGAAAAAGAGTTTTCCACGCAAATCCATCGCTCATAGAAGAACCTAATTGATAACGCCAACCATTTCGCTCTTTCTGTTTATAATCTCCAAAGGTGAACAATGCACAATCTACCAAATCCCAATTACATTTGAATAGAGATTCAAATCGCTCAAAACACTCAGGATGTTCTAATCCGACAACTGAAATTTGACCATAAAGCAGTTCGTGATCTTCCAATGCAAAAAGTAATTCTGCTTTTTCCGGATTATTAAGGGTCCATTCCAATTTTATTTTCTCTTCTTCTAATTGAGATGGATTGAAATTAATACCAACCGTTTCGCTATCTGCTATTTGACCATTCACAATAATGCTATCAACTTGGCGTAAAATGGCGGGCAAACGGTTGCCGCCTTGACGGTCTTCGCTGTCACTTATTTGGTCGGAAGAATTTAATATCAGATTGTTTAATGTACGCAAACGTCTGCTGAACTGTTCTGGATTCACACTCGACAGGTTTTGCCTATATGTTACAAATGCATACAATAAAATAATCTGATTTAAAGTAAATCTACGTCTATTCTTTCCTATAATGTCCGCATAATTCTTCAGACAATCCTCAAGCAAGTTGACATTATAATTTGTTTTGATTTTTCCTGCCGAATGCTCTTTTGAAGAGAATGCTTCAAAGAAATTTTGGATAGGAATGCTTTTTTTGTTATCATCCAGCCAACAATCGAAAAATCTTTCAAGAGTTTCTGCATTTTCGATCACGTTGTCTTTGTCATTATTTTCCTGAATGGTGAAAAACTCTTTTACCAATTCGAATTCGTCGCTTGTCTTGGGACTGCCACCGTTTTTGTAACAAATAATATTACAGATAAAGATAAAGTATCGCAAGAATTCATCATCAGTTGTATTGTCGTTATCATCACCAACACCACTATCGCGATATTGCCACAAAAAATCAGTCCATTCCCTGTCGATTTTGGAACCAATCCGTTTTGCAACGTTTTCATTGGCGAGTTTCAGTTGCTTTTCAAACTCGGCTTTAAAATGTTCGAATTGAGTTAATGGTTTTCCCCGAGAATTCATTTTGATATAGAGTTCATCTGTCAAGCCCATATCCTCAATGGGAAGAAAGTAGAAAGATATATTTTCGAGTTTTTGAAAAAGATTCTCTATACAAGAAAATTTTGCTTGAATGGCATCAAGCATAACAAGCATTGAAGAGATTGTCGCATCATGTTGCCATTCGAGAGGGAACCAGTTTCTGTCTTTGATTTGCTCCGAGATAATCTCTTCTCTGTTTAACTCAAAAGCTTTGGTAGTAATAGATTCGCAGAATTTGCGGGCAGATGGTCTTGTCTCATAGCTGAAATTTCTCAAGAAATCGATTTCGGTATCAGCTATATTTTCCTTTTTTGCGGCATACCAATAAAGAAGAAAGAGTGTTGTCAACCTTTGCTGTCCATCAAGGGGTGTTAATATATTCTCTTTGATGTCACCATAAATGAAATCAAGTGTAATTGTTTTTCCGTTGACAGCATCAAAAAGTGTGTCCAAGAAATTATTTCTTTTACGTCTGTTTTTCTCATCGATACGACCATACGCGAAATCTCTTTGAATCTTAGGAATTTCAATTCTTTTGATTTCAACTGTTTTGCCAGACTTATCAGTGTATGGTGAAAAAATTGTCCTAAATGTCTTTGGTTCCATAATTTCTATTCGTTTACTTGTTCTTCTTTAGTCAAATATGATTCCAACACTATCCCCAAAGCTTTAAAATATGCATCTCTATCGCTTTTCCCCCAGAAATGTAAGTTGGTGTCTTCTGCCGAATAATATTTAAGGAACACCATTTTTGTACAAAACGGAATATAAGAACCATTTTTGTCCATTTCCAAAATAAGATTCCGTTTAGCGTCAAATGTGTAATTGCTTACGGCGGAATTCTGTCCCGAAGAAAGCAACGCCATATTTGGCAACAGATGAATATATTCTGAGTCCTCTCCTTTAGGAGAAAGAACATTTACCACTTGTTGTTGTATAGGTTCAAACCGCTCTCTAACTTTTGGCGTTTTAGGATTATCTTCAATCGATCTCACCAATTGCTCCATATCAGAAATCAATTCGTCTTGTCCTCCAATAGATTGTAGCGACTTAACATGTGCTTTAAGCCATTCCACTATTTTTTCGTTCGTTTTCAAACCTTCTGAGTGCTGTGCATGAATATGTTCAAGACTCCAATTTTCTTTCTTATGACGGCCAAAAGGAAATCTTCTTTTTTTGTCGTCTATCTGCCTGACCGATTCAACATTGAAAAGAAGGAGGAGCCTTTTTATTTCGTTATAGTCATGCTCATAATCTAAATCTGTATAATCTTTTTTGAAGTTCATGCTCTCTTTTATGCTCTCATCCAAGTATTGTCGAAATTCAGTCTTTGATTTATCAGCATAGTCATTTAATATATCTACCAGTTTTTTAGAATTGCTTGCTATCAGGTATCCTATTTTATGATAAAACTCATGGTCAGAAAACCATTCCTTAAGCGTCAAGAAATTATGCTGGATTTCGTCCCAAATATTCTCCAAACTTTTACCACCTTTAAGTTCATTATCGAAATAGAAAAAAGTTCTATATGTTTCCTTGTCGCCGTACTGCTTTCTGGAAATTAAGTCTAATATCATATCTATCCGTGTTGGATAGTTTTCACTATCAGAATTTGTGAGAAATCCCCAAAACTCCTCGTTGTGCAGTTCTTTTTCCATATTATCCCATTCTAGGGACAATTCTTCCTGGCGAATTGCATTTTCACTTTCGTCCTTAAGGAACAATGCTTTTACAAGCTCTGAACTTGTCAGTGGAATTTTTCCTATGTTCAATCGAGTAAAAAGGTCAATACTGTTTTCTGTGTCAGGAACTTCGTACCAAATGATTTTCACACACTCATCGAAGTACTTGTTGATGTTTGTCAGAGTAGATTGGAGTTTTTCTTTGTGTGAAAACCAATTCTCGATGGTTTTATATGCATTGTAGATAAAGAAGAAATCTATATTGTCATTGCGTTTGGCTTCGTCTGGCTTTTTGAGAAAGTCAACGGATTCATTACGTGTTTCGTAGGAAAGTGTAAACCTTGGTTCACTCATGAATCCATGGCTGACCTTATTCATATAAACATAAATGAGATAAAGCGTCGTGAGTCTTTGCTGTCCATCAATTAATTCATATTTATCACCCAAATTGCGTACTACCACTGGTTGCAGACAATAATTATCTTTGTCCGTTTTTTTTATTTTTCCACCATACTCGTTAATATCATTCAAAAGTGTCTTGACTTCATTTTCTCCCCAACGATAGCCCCGTTGATAATCAGGAACATAAAACCATCCTTGAATATCGCCTATTAACTTTGTTTCTAAATTTATTTCTGCCATAAATATTTGTTATTTATAGAATTATCATTCTCTAATACACTTTCATACGGTCAATCTAACCGCGTATCATAGCATTTTCTCTATAAATTGTCGAAAATGCAGTATCTGTGTGCTGCGCGAAGGGTTGAAGAGCAGATGCTCGAAGTCTTTCTGCTTTAGTTCAAGGTCAGTGGTGTCAAGTTTGTCGGATAGCGCTTTCTTCAACATTTCCGGGGTGTCGATGCCGCACCGTTGGCGGAGGGAGTCGTAGTCGGGATCGGTTTGCTGCCAAAGGAAGATGGTGTCGTAGAAGTCGCGTCCTTTGGCCCGGGCCAGCAGTGCCGCGAGTTTCATGGAGAGCATGGTGCCCTTGGCCGGAACCGTCACGGGGAAAAAGAAGCCGTTGCGACTGACCATCGCCGTTTGCGGAGTGTAGTCCACCCCTTGGTCCTGGGCTTCGATCTTCATCAAAAACCATTCCTCCCGATGACCGGTGAGATTTAGGTCGAACAGCAGTTCCGGGAAGTAGATGTTGCGACGGAAGGCCGTCAGCCGAGGATTCTCCTTGTCGCGCAACTCCACGCGCAAACCGTTGAGCCGCAAGTGATCGACCAGCGCATCGGTCATCGAGACAAACTCGTCAGCCGTCAGTCGCTTGCAATCGAAATCCAAATCCTCGGAGAAACGGTCTAATCCGAGGACAAGGCGCAGGTTGGTCCCGCCGATGAACACCAATTTGGGCGCGTAGGGCGATTGCGAAAGGTGCTCCAGCGCCAACAGTTCAATGTATTCCTTCAAGATGTGCTTGTGAAATGCGGCGTTCGTCGCAAGTTGCGGCGGATAGTAGGCCAATATGGACTGTAAATCAATCATCTGTATAGGTTTTCATCAACAATTGTATTCGTTCTTGCAGCGACTTGTTGCCGCTCTGCGTTGCGTAAGCCGTCAGCCGGGCCTTGTCCAGTTCCTCCCGCATCCACCATTCGTCGAAGCGCAGCTCCAACAAGGTCTCGGCGGTGTTGTATTGCGGGTAAAGGTACAGCAGGTCGAGGATGGCCTTCTCGGGTAAAGCCAGCAGGTAGCTGCCCTGCGGCGAAACGGGCATCTGGCGGAAGCCGAAGAAAAGATCGGGCTTGACGGTCTGGTAGCTGAAACGGCCGAAGTCGTTATGGTAGGCCGTGGTGCGGTTGGAGGTGACGCAGGTGATGTCGGTCACCGCCTCGGGAATGATGCCGTAGAACGACAGGGCGTAGTGCAGGCTGATGTACGACGGCGTGTAAATGCGCTGCGCAATATAACGCGCCATCTCGGGAGTGCCCTTCAGGTCGCTGAAGGCATACCAGTCCTGCCGCAGTTTCGACAAATAGCCCCGCTTCACCCAGCGTGTGAGGTTGCTTCGGTCGAATCCCGGCTCCCACGCACGGATCTGATAAACGTTGAAACATCCCATTCCGTGCCACTGCTCCCTGAACTCCAAGTAGGTCATTATCTCATTTTATTCAAAAGACGCTGCAAAGATACAACTTTTCTTGAATGAAACGGAAAGCTGGTGACTTCGTGTTGGGCACTTTGTGTTAATTACTTCGTGTTGATTACTTCGTGTTGATTATTTCATGTTAACACAAAGTAATTAACAGCCGAAGGCTAACTAACAGCCGAAGGCTAATCAACAGCCGTAGGCTAACCAACAGCCGAAGGCTCACAGCGCTCCCACCACCTCGTGCGCTTTGTAGGGCTCTTCGAGGTAGGCGGCGTCTTCGTCGCTGAGGTCGAGATCCAGGGCGCGGACTGCGTCGTTGAAGTGCGGCACTTTCGTGGCTCCCACGATGGGCGCGGCGACACCCCGCTTCAGCAGCCAGGCCAACGCGACTTCCGTCATCGTCACGCCGAGACGCTCCGCCACCTCCGCCACGCGGGCGACGATCAGCATGTCGTTCTCCATAGCGTGGTCGTATTTGCTGTGCATCACCTTGTCGGTCTCGTTGCGCTTCGACGCGCTGTTCCACTCCTTGCGGGTGAGGTGTCCGCTGGCGAGGGGAGAATAAGGGATGAGCGACACACCGTACTGCTTCGCCACAGGGATCAGCTCACGCTCGTCCTCGCGATAGAGGAGATTGTAGTGGTTCTGCAGCGTGGAGAAAAGCGTCCAGCCGTTCCGCTCGGCGCAGATCTGCATATTGTGGAACTGGTAGCCGTACATCGCTGAGGCACCGATGACCCGCACTTTGCCGCTACGCACCAACTCGTGCAGCGCCTGCATCGTCTCCTCGATGGGCGTGCCGTAGTCGAAACGGTGGATCTGGTAGAGGTCGAGATAGTCGGTGCCCAAACGTTGCAGCGTGCCGTCGATCTCGCGACGGATGGCCGCGGCGGAGAGCTTGCCCTCGTTGAAATAGACTTTCGAGGCGAGCACCACCTGGTCGCGGGCAACGCCGAGGTCTTTCAGCGCTTTGCCCAAGAATTCCTCGCTGGTGCCGTGCGAATAGCCGTTGGCGGTGTCGAAGAAGTTCACCCCGAGGTCGAGGGCGTGCTTGATCATCTTCGTGGTCTCCTCTTGGTTGAGAGTCCACAAGTGGAAGTCCTCCGAGGGCTTCCCGTATGACATGCAGCCGACGCAGATGCGGCTGACTTCAATGTCAGTGTTTCCTAATTGCGTGTATTTCATAAGGATGTGCTTTATTGTATTCTTTTTTTGCCGTTCTGAATCACAACGCCTTTGTAACCTTGCGGCGCGATTTGCCCGGTAATCGTGTAAGCGGGACCTTTGTCGTTTTCTTCAGGTGAGAAATCCCGAATGCCAGTTTGGATAGGCTGCAAGGAAAGGGTGATGGCCACTTCGCCTTGCCCTGCCTTGACAAACTGGCGCACCTCGTCCGCCGACAGATTGTCGAATTTGCCGATGCGTGTATAGGACCAGGAGTTGCTTCCATAGAAAATGCAGATGTTGTTGCCGTTATACAGGACAAGGTCACCGGCCGAGGTGGTGATTTGATGGTCTGCCGTCGGGAAAGATTGTCCGACATGGCCCACTTTCTCGAAATTGCCGTAGTCATCGGCCAGATAGGTGATGTTTTCCGTTTGAAGCGCAGCCACCAAGGCACGCGTCCCGACATTGTCTTCCATCGTGACGGTGCGTGTTTCCCCGCCGATAGTCACATACAACTTTTCATTCATAATTTGTGCATTGATGTTTTCTCTGTTGCATCCGCAAAGTAGAACGGCAACGACAAATATCCATGTTTTCTTCATTGTCTTGATTAGTACGACTTGATTGATGTTTTTTTCTATAGATTCTACAGTCCTTTCAGCCACCGCTCCACCTTCGCCTTGCCGCTGCGCACTTCGTGTCCGTAGATGCTCCAGCCTTGGGTGACGTTGGCCTTCGGGAATGCTTTGCGCACGTCGCTGACGCAGGAAGCCAGTCCGCTGCCTTCGTGGGTGGTGAAGGGGATGACGGTCTTGCCGTCGAGGTTGATGTCTTTGAACAGCGTGAACATCACCTGCGGGTAGGTGCCCCACCACACGGGTCCGCCGATGAAGACGGTGTCGTAACCGCTGAGGTCGGGAGCAGCGCCCTCGTAAGGCGGCAGTTCGCCTTTGCGGGCCTCTTCCTTGGCCAGCTCGATGAGCGGTGTGTAGGCCATGCCGTCGTATTTGTGGGTGACGATCTCAAACTGGTCGGCGCCCGTGATTTCACTGATGTAGTCGGCCACGATCTTGGTGTTGCCCGTGTCGATGACGCCGACAGAATAGTTATCCCCCGCATGGGAGAAGAAAATGACGATGGAATTTTTCATATTTCCTGGATTTGAGGTTTGTTGAGACGCACGGTCGTGCGTCGCTGCGTTGTTTTTATTCTGTCCGTTGCAGCCCGTAGCGAAAGCCACGGCGAGGACTGCAACGAGGATGTTTTTGATGTTCATAACATTCATATTTTATTTTTGCAATGTGTTGTACTGTTCGTCGCTGACAGGCTCCAACCACTCATTATCAGCCTTCTCCTGCACGTCCTTATGGTAGGTAAGGTGCTGCATCCAGCTGTCTTTGGCGGCACCATGCCAATGCTTCACGCCTTCTGGGATCTCGATGATTACGCCGGGCTCTAACTTGACAGCAGTTTTGCCCCATTCCTGATACCAGCCACGGCCATATACGCATATCAGTACTTGCACCTGCTTGTGGTGGATGTGCCAGTTGTTGCGGCAGCCAGGTTCGAAGGTCACGTTGACCATACCGCCGTCGTAAGGCGAAACGTAGCTGTTGCCGATGAAGTACTGCGCATAGGCGGTGTTCGGCTCGCCCCGCTGCCAGCTCGACTTCAAATCGACGTAATTCTGTACATATATATCGCTGGCAATGTGGTCGTTGGCAGAATCGCTGATACCTAGTTGCTGAATAGCCACGGCGACGCGGTGCGCCTCCATTTTGCCCACACGCTCCTGCAACACCTTCGGGATGGCGAGCAGCTGAGCATCGGTCAGGCCCATATTACGAGCGCCGCGCACGTGAGCGGCCAGCTGTGGCTCCACGCCCTCCAAACCGGCCAAGGCGCTGACGGTCACCAACTCGCGGTCGGCGTGGGTGAGGTTGTCACGGGCGAAGATGTCGCCGAAGAGATGCGCTTTCAGATAGTAGTCCTCGGCGGGACAGAACTTGTAGTTGAACGGCTGCCCCGACAGTTTTGTTTGCACCTCGGTGCCTTGTTCCAGAGCATTGTAATTGCTCGGCAGCGGCGATGCCTCAACACCTTCTTCAGTGGTTTTGCCTTCGCTCTGGCGTTGTTCCAATACCTTCTGCAAAGTGCCAAGGGCATTCAGAGAACGCGGGAAACCCGTGTAGGCATAGAGTTGCGACAGGGCTTCCTTGATTTGGCTGACCGTCAAGCCGGCATCCAAACCGCTATCGATGGACTCGGCCAAGGCAGTATAGTCGGCTTTGGCTTCGTTGCAGGCGATGGCCGACATTGCGGCGGCCTGCTCTTGGTTAAAACTCAAATTATTCATTTCTTTTTCCATTTTGGTGGTTTTGCTGCCGCATGAAGCAAATATCATCGCGGCGACAATTATTCCGATAATAAGAGGTCTTCTCATTTTATTTTGTATAGATTTCTGGTTGATTTTGCTTTTTTGTTACCCATAATTCTCAATAAGGTATTTCACAAACTGCGGGTCGCCGAAATTGATGAAGCCTGCGTCCTGTTGGTTTAGGATGGCTATTTGCGCCATATCGTCGTCACTCAAAGTGAAGTCGAAAATGTTAAAGTTCTGCGCCATGCGCTCCTTATGAGTGCTCTTGGGGATGGCTACGATACCGCGCTGCGTAAGCCAGCGGAGGGCGACCTGTGCGGCGGTTTTATTGTACTTGGCTCCGATGGCGGCGAGTAGTTCGCTCTTCACGATACCTTCAGCACCTTGTCCGCCCAGCGGTCCCCAGGCCATCATCTTCGTGCCGAACTCTGCGTGAATCGATTCGATTCCCGTCTGCTGAGCAAGGGCGTTGCACTGCAACTGGTTCACCATCGGCTTTACATCCACATAGTGGGCGAAGTCGAAGAAGCGGCCCGACTGGAAGTTGCTCACCCCGATGGCACGCACCTTGCCGTCGCGATAGGCTTTTTCCATCGCCCTCCACGTGCCGAACACGTCGCCGTAAGCCTGATGGATGAGCAGCAGGTCGATGTACTCCGTCTGCAGTTTACGCAGACTCTCGTCGATACTCTTCGCAGCCTTTTCCTCGCCGTTGTTGCTGATCCATACCTTGGTAACGAGGAAAATGTCCTCGCGCTTGATGCCGCTCTTGCGATAGGCATTCCCTACGCCCTCTTCGTTGGCATACGCTTGCGCCGTGTCTATCAGCCGGTAGCCGACGCTCAGCGCATCGCTGACACAACGCTCGCACTCTTCAGGGCTCACCAAAAACACACCGTAGCCCAAAGTTGGCATCTCCACGCCATTATTCAATTTGATGTATTCCATATTGTCGTTTGATTTATAATGATGCCACAAGAATTTCTTTGATATCCTGCTCCGTCAGCGGCGCGTAAGCATTCTCCAGTCCTTCATTCACAGCAATGTGATGAGCCATTTCGTCAAGGCGGCTATCATCAATGCCCACCTCGTGCAAGTGCATCGGGATGTTGATGCTCTCGAAAAAGGCGTAGGTGGCATCGATGGCCTTTTCTGCAATTTCCTGTTTCGGCAACGAAGCGTCGATGCCGAAGACGTTGATACCATATTTCACGAAACGGTCAAGGGTGCGATCACTGAGAATATGGCGCATCCAACGCGGGGTGATGATGGCCAGGCCCTCGCCATGGGTGATGTCGTAGTAGGCGCTCAGGGCGTGTTCGATACCGTGACAGGGCCATCCTGACCGACTGTTGCCAAGGGCATAGATGCCGTTGCAGCCAAGGGTACAGACAAACATCATTTCGGCGCGGGCACGATAGTCTTCAGGGTTCTCCAAACATGCTTTGGCATTCACCATCAGACTTTTCAAACCGGCCTCGCAGAAACCGTCGTTCAGTAGCGTCGAGTCCTCGCAGAAGTATTGTTCTATGATGTGGTTCATAGCGTCGGCACAGCCAGCTGCCGTCTGTTTCTTCGACACGGTGAAGGTGTAACGGGGATCAAGGAACGAGCAGACAGGGTAGAGGAGCGGGTCCAGATAACCGACCTTGTCATTGGTCTCTGTGCGCGAGATGACGCCGCCACAATCGTATTCCGAGCCTGTAGCCGCAAGCGTCAGGATATCTACGATAGGTAGAGCGGCTTTGGCCTTCACCTTGTAGGAAATGAGGTCCCAGGGGTCGCCGTCGTACTTGGCTCCTGCTGCGATGGCTTTCGAGCAGTCGAGCACGGAACCGCCACCTACAGCCAGGATAACGTCGATGTTGTTCTCCTTACAGAGACGTACACCATCGAGCACGCTGGGGTTGTATTTCGGGTTGGGTTGAATGCCCGAGAGCTCTGTTATCTCGAAGTCTTTCAGCAACTCCTTCACACGGTCGTAGAGACCGATTTTCTTGATGCTGCCGCCACCGTAGGTCAGCAACACACGCTTGCCGATAGCTGCCATTACTTCAGGCAGCTTTTCTATTACGTTTTCGCCAAACACCAGGCGAGTAGGGGTCATGTAATCAAAATTTTGCATAGTCTTTATTCTTTAATTGTTATTATCCTTGCAATTGAAACTGTCCTGTGCGGATGCTGGCAATCACACCACCGTCGATGAGCAGGTCGGTGCCGGTGATGAATTTTGCGTGTTCGCCCAGCAGGAAGACGGCAGCTTCGGCAATCTCGTCGCTGGTGCCTGTGCGCTGGGCGGCGGAAGCGTCAATCATCGCCTGATAGCCTTCTCCGCTGGCCCGGAATTCATCGTAAGCCAACGGGGTGACGATAACGCCCGGCGAGATGGAGTTGATGCGTGCACGACGTTTGCGCCAAGTAGTGGCCGCCGCCCGCTGCGCCTGCAGATGGTTCATCCGCTTGGCAATCATATAGGCGAAACCGCTGTTCTGCATGGCCACCTCTTGGATGAATTTCACGTTTTTTAACTCTTCCGTTGGGGTGTTCACCAATTGCAATTCTATGTCGTTGGGAATCGGGTACATATAGGCCGCCTGGCTGCTGATGATGAGTCCAGCACCGCCCTCGGCCATCACTTCGCCGAAGGCATCGATGGCATAGCCAGTGCCCACCATATCGAGGTCGACGATGTGTTCGGGATTGGCCTGATTGGGCGATGCTCCCGCTGTGTCGATGAAGTACATCACAGGGCCCAGCTCTGCTGCCTTTCGTGCAAATGCCTCCACGCTCTCCTTCTGCAAGGCGTTAACCTGCATCGTCTCTGCATCATAACCGCAGCGGCGGAAGTCCTCACCGACGCGTTCCAGAGTTTCTTTGCTGATGTCGCCAAGCAATATTTTCTTGCCTGCACCGATGCGGCGCACGATGGCGGTTCCCATACTACCGGCACCCAAGAGCGCCACTACCTGTTTGTGTTTATTTCTGTCGAAAATCATATACTGTCCTCCTATTCTATGTTCTTGATAAACTTGGCGGGATTGCCACCAACGATGGTGTTCGGGGCCACATCCTTGGTCACCACGGCACCTGCGGCCACCACGGCGTTGTCGCCAATGGTCACGCCGGGCAAGATGGTGGCGCCTGCCCCGATCCAAGCGTTTTTGCCGATGTGGACGGGCTTGCAGATAAGTAGCATCCGGTCGTGGAGGTCGTGGTTGTTGCTGATGAGCTGTGCGTTGGCGGCAATCATCGCGTGGTCGTCGATGGTGATACCGCCGCGGGACATCATCAGGCAGTTGTTCATAATCATCACGCCCTTGCCCAATTTCACACGGTCGAAGCAGACACCTGTCAGTCCGGGCATCACGAAGCCGCCGTCCGCAAACACGTCACAGCCAAAGAGTTCCTTGGCGAGTGCGTTGTACTCGTCGGTGTAGGGCATCGTGTGGTTCAGTTTGAAAAGGGTCTGCGCTTGGCGCATGCCTTCCGCTAATTCTTCGGGGGTACTTAATCTCGGGTCAACGATAAATTCTTGCATAACGTATTGGTTTTCTTTGTTTTATATTGTCTTTATTGTCATAACCAATTTGACGATGCAAAAATACGGTGTTTTCTTTTGTGAAATTTTCACAAAAAACACCGTTGTTTTCACAAATTGCAGAAAAGTTGCTTGGGCAATATTCTATGCGAAAATCTGAACTGCCACTTTTCTTAAAATTAAGCTGCTAAAAGGTTTAAATCATGGAATCTGTCACCAGTTTTTTCCTAATTCATACGCCTTCCATCGCTTTTTGCAACAATTGTGCTGTGTTCCAGACTGTTTTCGCTATTGTGTTGCGTTATGACCGAGGGGCAAGTTTTGACACATCCAGCTGCACGGCACGCGGCACCCACTCCGAATAGACCTGTGCTGCTGTCTGTCCGTCGCTGCGGCTTATGGTGTGCAGATACTTGAACAGCGTATCATCTGTTTCGTCAGGCAGCCGTTGCAGTTGGCACAGCAGGGTGTCGCCGAGGAAGGTCTCTTTTTGCCAATGGATGGTGAGACAGCGGATGGCGTAAGTGTCCATAAATGCCTCATCGGCCGATTGCATGGCAATGCTTAAGTACGCGCGGTTGTTGACGTGTCCATTGAAGTCGAGGTCCATTGTGTTGACGCTGTGTTCTGTCTGATGTATAGGCGTGCCGTTGGCAGGAAATCGCATTTTCTTGTGTGAGAGGGATGTCATTTCTGGTAGAACGGGTATTTGCGAAGCCAAGGGTGTGTTGGGTGCAAGACGGTGTGCTTCGGTGTCCAACAGGGTCCAGCAAGCATGACCATGAGCCACCTCTGTGCCATCGGCCTTGTGTATGCGAAAATCCGTATATAATCGCAAGGAACTCATCTCACTGTTCCATACGGTCACGTCAATGTCGTCTGACCATAGTGCGGTCTGCGGCTCAAAACAGGCACTAAACTCCGTGATGACCCATAAAAGGTTCTGCTTGACCACATCAAAGGCTGCCAGATTCAGACATGCCATATACCGTGCCCAGCAGTCCTGGAAATAGAGCAATACAGCGCTCGGTGTCATGCGGTAGCGTGTGTCCATATCCGCTGCCGTGATAGAATAACGATGAGTGTATCTAGTTGAATCTTTCATTTTTTTATTTTGTTTGTTAGTTCGTTTCAGTCCTTCAATGAGTTTGTCAATAGTGGAAATCATCATGGGGCGTGATATGGGTGGAATGTGCCCATTGAGAGCCGCACCTCCGTGTGGAGACGGAAGATGAAATCATTCACAATACAAAAATACAAAAAAAAGTTATATCATGAGCGATAGTTTTTTTACGTGGAGTATCCTTCTTTCAGAAGGTGAAAAGATGTATGGGAACAAATTTAGTTGTAAGTGTCTTTTTCTCTTTGCGAAAGAACAAATTTTGTATTTTTGCACCCATGAAAACCGACTTCCTCTATTCCGCTGATTTTCTGGCGATGAATGCGCCGGAGCTGAGCCACTGCTGCATGCACCTGTTGTGTATGGCAGGGGAGGGGAGCTTTGTGTTCAACGGGAAGTGCTACCACATTGTGAAGAACGACCTTGTGGTGATGCCTGATCCCACTCGTGCCAAGAACCTTGCGGCCGCACCGGGAATGCAGGTGGAGTGGTTCGCCGCCGACAACAAGTTCCTTGGTGGACTGCTGCCGTCGAACAATTACAGCATCGGGGGCAGCATCTCGCTCAACCAAGATCCCGTCATCAAGCTTACCGATGGTCAGGCGGCTATCCTTTTGGCCGACTTCCACCGCCTCCGCGACCGTATGGGCGACCGCGACTTGCTGTTTTACCGTG
>JAEEGJ010010677.1_pt1 | contig 23766 bp, 17 predicted proteins | sample 8958761 | NCBI WGS metagenome assembly JAEEGJ01 (sample SAMN16246546, study PRJNA631951) | gut metagenome | biome: gut microbiome; feature: rumen; material: RS-attached | host: Bos | place: Iran: Karaj | collected 2018-10 | reverse complement strand
CACATGGCTTCAACTTTTTTGATAATGTCGTGGCCGATTTTTTTAACGTACAAAGGCTTTTTGTTTGTGACATCGTAAATGAGACCGCCGTTAAAAGCAATAGCATAAGTCTCGGGATAGTTTAAATCTAAAGAATCAAGCCTTTCGGTAATTCCCGGAAGAGGGCGGCCACTGGTTAAGATGAGCTTGTGATGCTTTTTAACCATTTCATCAAAGGCCTTCTTTAATTCATCACTTATCGTGCAGTCCTCTCGCAGTAAAGTTCTGTCCATATCCGTAAACAAAAGCTTACAGTTAGCATTCTCAATCTTTTCTAAAAATTCATCGGGAACATATAACTTTCCGTATCCTACACCTAAGTCAATCTTTTCTTTGTTTGCGCCGTGAAAATCGCTTCCGCCTGACAATAACAGGTGATATTTTTCTGCAAGTTTTCTTATATCACGCTCATCAGCGGTAGTGTAGGTGGAATAAACGGCTTCGATTCCCATAAGGCCCGCTTGCTTTAATTCGCACACAAGCTTATCAAGATTTGCCTTTGATCAGTGATAAAGAATAGGGTGCGCAAGAATCGGGACGCCGCCTGATTTAAGGATTAATTCAATGGCAAGCTGAGGGGTCACAAGTTTTCTTGGCACGTAATAGGGGCCGTAGTTACCGATGTATCGCTCAAAGGCTTCCTGCTTACTCTTTACATATCCTTTTCTTTGCATATGATTTGCAACGTGAGCTCTTGTGATGACAGCTCCGGGAAATTCGTTTAGTAAATCTTCGTATTTTACGTCAAAGCCTGCATCTGATAACTTTTTACACATTTCAAGGTTTCGATCAAGTCTTGATTTAACAAAGTTATCAATGTAGTCTTTAAAGGCTTTTGATTCATAATCTATAAATAATCCCACCACATGCACTTCGGAACCGTTATAGTCTGTGGATAATTCAATGCCCGGGATAACGCGAGGTGCATTAATACCTTTTTCTTTTAAAGAAGCGGCATACTCAGTGATTTCTTTAAGCCCCGACACACAATCGTGGTCTGTCAAAGCAAAGGCGCTTAAGCCCTTTTCTATGGCATAATCTACAAGCTCTTTTGTTGAAAAGGTGCCGTCTGAATATGTGGAATGTACGTGTAAATCTATCATTTAATGCTCCTTAAGATAAGTAAAGCCGCAGGTTACCCCACGGCTTTTTTATTATTCTTCGTCGTCTTCACGGTTAGCCACAAAGACTGTTCTCTTTCTTGCCATTTCATCGTTTGCAAGGTATTCATCGTAGGTTGTAACCTTATCGATAATAGTACCGTTAGGTAAAAACTCGATGATTCTGTTTGCTGTTGTTTCAACAACCTGGTGGTCACGGCAAGCAAAAAGCTCAACTCCGGGGAACTTAATAAGTCCGTTGTTTAAAGCTGTGATTGATTCCATGTCAAGGTGGTTGGTGGGTTCATCGAAAATCAAGCAGTTTGCGCCTGAAATCATCATCTTAGAAAGAAGACATCTAACCTTTTCACCACCGGATAAAACCTTAACTTTCTTTACGCCGTCTTCACCTGCAAAAAGCATTCTTCCAAGGAAACCACGTACGTAGGTTACATCCTTAACGGGAGAGTAGCCTGTAAGCCATTCTGTGATGGTGTAGTCGTTATCAAACTCTTTACCGGGATCCTTGGGGAAGTATGCCAAAGAAGTGGTTACGCCCCATTTATAGGTTCCTGCGTCGGGCTCAAGTTCGCCTGCAAGAATTTTAAATAATGTTGTCTTTGCAAGTTCGTTTGAACCAACAAAAGCTACCTTATCATCGTGTCCTAAGATAAAAGAAACGTTATCAAGTACCTTTTCTCCGTTAACGGTCTTTGTAAGGCCTTCAACTGCAAGAACTTCGTTACCGATTTCTCTGTCGGGTCTAAAGTCGATGTAAGGATATTTACGGCTTGAAGGCTTTAAAGTATCAAGCTCAATCTTTTCAAGGGCTCTCTTACGTGAAGTAGCCTGCTTTGACTTAGAAGCGTTAGCAGAGAATCTTGAAATAAATTCCTGTAATTCCTTGATCTTTTCTTCCTTTTTCTTGTTGGCTTCTTTCATCTGCTTAATCATAAGCTGTGAAGATTCATACCAGAAATCGTAGTTACCGGCATAGAGCTGAATCTTACCGTAGTCGATATCGGCTGTATGTGTGCAGACTTTATTTAAGAAGTAACGGTCATGGCTTACAACGATGACTGTGTTTTCAAAGTCAATCAAGAACTCTTCGAGCCATGCGATAGCGTCCAAATCCAAGTGGTTGGTAGGTTCGTCAAGAAGAAGGATGTCGGGGTTACCAAAGAGGGCCTTAGCAAGAAGCACCTTAACCTTCTGGTTACCGTCAAGCTCGCCTACTGTCTTATAGTGAAGGTCTGTTTCGATTCCAAGACCGTTTAAAAGCATTGCTGCGTTTGATTCAGCTTCCCAACCGTCCATCTCGGCAAATTCAGCTTCAAGTTCTGAAGCGCGGATTCCGTCTTCATCGGAAAAATCTTCCTTAGCGTAGATGGCATCCTTTTCCTTCATGATTTCGTAAAGTCTTAAGTTACCCATGATAACGGTATCTAAAACAGGATAAGCATCGTATTTAAAGTGGTCCTGCTCAAGGACTGAGAGTCTCTGGCCGGGGGTGATGGTGATATCACCGTTTGTGGTCTCTAACTGTCCTGAAAGAATCTTTAAAAATGTAGACTTTCCGGCGCCGTTTGCACCGATAAGTCCGTAGCAGTTTCCTTCGGTGAATTTAATATTTACATCCTCAAAGAGAGCCTTTTTGCCCACTCTGAAGGTTACATTGTTTGCTGCGATCATTTGAAAAACCTTTCTTATATATATGTCATTTTATTTGTCAACCTTTTTTATTGTACAGAAAATCATAAATTTTGCAAGCCTTGGGCGAACCGGGCAAAAAAACAGCCTCACAAAATCGCCATTAAATATGCATTTGAGTAATAAATTGCTAATAAATGAATGATAAAGTGGGAAAGTGGACTTAGTTAATCAACAATTTCATTAAAAATAAAACAAAAGGTTGGGAGTAAAGCATGGCATTTTTATCTTTTATTGGAAAGAAAAACAACGAAGAAGAGGTTTCGGAAGCCTTTGAAGAAAGAAACGTTGAAACACGCGAAGAAAGAAACAATGATGCCGACAAAAAAGCAGAATTAAGTAAAGCCATTTCGGTTTCTTCTGACAATGCAGCAAGCGTATCAAAGACAGTCGGAAAGCTTTCTCAGGGCATGAATGAAGTATCGACGGCACTTGCAAATGTGGCTTCCCGTCTTGGAGAAGTGATGGGAGAAGTCCATTCTTTAAATAAGAGAGTGTCTGACGGTGCCGATATCGTTGCCGACATTAAAAAGGGCGCGACTGTTATGCACAAAGATACAATAGACGGAAAGAACGAGACTCAGGCAAGGGTTAACGAAATAAGAGAACAGCTTGAAGCATCCCTTGAAGAAAGCCGCGAAGTTGAAAAGATTAAGGGCTTAACCACCGATATTATGAACATCGCGGGACAGACCAACCTTCTTTCTTTAAACGCATCAATCGAAGCTGCAAGAGCAGGCGAAGCAGGACGAGGCTTTGCGGTTGTTGCGGATGAAATAAGAACTTTGGCCGATTCATCACAGGATACGGCAAACCGAATTCAGGAGATTTCGGATCTTGTTATGAGCGCCGTTGAAAAGCTTGCGGATACCGCAAAGAGCATGATTGAGCTAATCGACGGCAAGGTGCAGGATGACTACGACGGATTTGTGAAGGTGGTTGAAAAGTACTCGGAAGATGCGGAAAGCATGGACACCATTTTTGAAGAAATTGCCGATAACTCATCAAAGATCGATGAAAGAGTGCAGACAATGTCTAAGAGCATCAACGATATTGCTGATTCCGTAGACCAAAACGCAGTGGAAGTAACGGATGTGGCAGGCAACATGGAAGAACTTGTAAAAGCCATTTCTGAAATAAAAGAAGTAAGCAGAAGGTGATAAAAACCTTTATAAGCCGCGAGTCGGAGCCAAGCGCCCGATTCGCGGTTTTTTTGTGCGCCAAAATGCCAACAACTTTCGTGATTTTTCGTAATTTATCGGTTGAATTTAGAATGAGTTTATGGTGTGATGAATATAACTAAAACCAAATCTGAGAGAGGGCTTAACATGATTAAATATGATGACAAACTAAAGATTTTTAAGCTTGATACTATAAACACAAGTTACATATTCGGCCTGGACGATGAGGCCGGATATTTGTGCCATTATTATTACGGAAAGAAACTTGAATCCGTGGACGTAAGGTACTTATCAAGACTTTACGACGGAAAGTACTTACCGGGTGTAAATGCCAGAGACAAAAACGGATTTTCAGACGTGGCTCCCTTTGAGTTTTCAACGGGAGGAATCGGTGATTTTAGGCCCCACGCCCTTGAAATAGTAGATAAAAACGGAAGCATCGCCTGCGAGCTTTTTTATGATTCCCATAGAATATATGAGGGAAAAGAAGCACTTACAGGGCTTCCCGCCACATTTTCAAATAAAAAAGGTGACGTTCAGACCTTGGAAATTACCTTAAAAGATAAGATTCTTAAATTAGCGGTTAAGCTTTCTTACAGCGTATTTTCAGACACCGATGCGATTGTTAGAAGCGTAAAAGTAATAAACGAAGGAAGTGATTCGGTTAACATAACAAAAATCATGTCTCTTTCTTTAGACTTAGACAACGAAGACTTCGACCTTCTTTCTTTGCACGGCTCATGGGGAAGAGAGCGCACCATGGAGTATAGGGATTTAGGCCATGGATTCACAGGGGTTTCTTCTCAAAGAGGAGTGTCAAGCCACCAGGAGCATCCGTTCATTGCCTTGACTTCCAAAAACATCACTCAGACAGAAGGAAGCGTATACGCCTTTAACTTAGTGTATTCAGGTTCTTTTGAGGCAGTTGCCCACAGAAATCAGTTTGACCTTGTAAGAGTGCTTCTTGGAATAAGCCCTTATAACTTTAAGTGGGAATTAAAGCCCGGGGATGAATTCATCGCTCCCGAAGCCGTAATGGTGCATTCCTTTAAGGGATTATCCGCCATGACCACAGCCTTCCATGAGCTTTACAGAAACCATTTAATCAGAAGCCCTTACTTACACAAAAAGCGCCCCGTTTTGATTAACAACTGGGAGGGCACCTACTTTGACTTTGATACGGAAAAGCTTGTAAATATAGCAAAAGAAGCCGCTAAGGGCGGAATCGAAATGCTTGTAATGGACGATGGCTGGTTCGGAAACAGATTTGACGATAACAGAGCCTTGGGAGACTGGAAAGTTAACGAAGAAAAGCTTCCCGGCGGTTTAAAAGAATTGGTTAGAAGGGTTAATGATTTGGGCCTTAAGTTTGGTATATGGATGGAGCCTGAAATGGTGAATCCCGATTCTGACCTTTACAGGGCGCATCCCGACTGGGCGTTTGAAATCCCGGGAAGAGACCCTAGTTTATCCAGAAACCAGCTTGTACTTGATATCACAAGGCAAGAAGTATTTGATTACGTTTGGAACTGCGTTGAATCTACACTTAAGAGCGCCAACATAGAATACTTAAAGTGGGATATGAACAGAGCCCTTTGCGATATTTATTCTGCAGGCCTTCCTGCAGATCGCCAAGGCGAAATCATGCATAGATACGTCCTTTCAGTTTACAAGCTTCAAGAAAAGCTTATTACCACTTTCCCTGAGTTTTTACTAGAAAACTGCTCAAGCGGCGGCGGACGATTCGACCCCGGCATGCTTTACTATAGCCCTCAAATCTGGACTTCGGACAACACCGATGCGGGCGCAAGGCTTTTAATTCAGGAAGGAACGGCCCTTATCTATCCCTTATCAACAATGGGAGCCCACGTTTCCGTTTGCCCCAATCATGCAATGGGAAGAAACACCCCTTTTGAAACAAGAGGAAACGTAGCTTTGGCCGGCACCTTCGGATACGAGCTTGACACCACAAAGTTTACGGATGAAGAAAGAGAAATGGTGAAAGAGCAGGTTAAGACATATCATAAGTATAACGACCTTGTAAGAGAAGGGGATTATTACAGGCTTGCTTCTTTAAGAGAAAATGGCGTATATGATGCCTGGATGGTAAAGAGTAAAGACGATAAAGAAATCTTAGTAACCTTCGTGCTTGCAAACAAAGTATGCAACGTAAAGGGAAGGAAGATTAAGTTACTTGGTCTAAACGAAGCATATAAATATGTGGATGAAGAAACCAAAGTCGTATACGGCGCAGATGTGCTTTCAAACGCCGGCATATTAATAAGTGATATGTGGGGAGATTACCAGTCGAAACTCATTCACTTAACAAAAGTCTGATTCACAGGCCTTTACCCAGCTTCGAATGCCCGGTGCTTTGCACCTCTACTGTCGCATACGCGACTGCATTCTCAGTGTGGGTAAAGTTCCTGCTTCGCAGTTTCATCTTCAAAGATCAAACAGTTTCTTTCATGCAAGCATGAGAAACTGTTTTTTCTTTTCAGATGCCTGTGAATAGCAACTTAGAAAAACAAATTCTTAAGATTTTCTTAAGGCGATTTTTTCCCCTTAATCCTTTCTTAATACTTCGCAATTTCTTTGAAATACGCCATTCTTTATGCTACAATTTTTCTTGTAAGGGACGAATAATTCAGATGAATTATCTCGGAAAAAGTTTTATTTCGCAAAGAAAAGGGAGAAAAAGAAAATGGCAAAATGGGTTTACCTCTTTGAAGAAGGTTCTGCAGACATGCGTAATCTTTTAGGCGGTAAGGGCGCCAACCTCGCAGAGATGACAAACATCGGCATGCCCGTACCTCAGGGCTTCACCATCACTACAGAAGCCTGCACACAGTACTATGAAGACGGTAAGAAGATCAATTCTGAAATTCAGGCACAGATTGACGAGTATGTACTTAAGCTCGAAGAAATGACAGGAAAGAAGTTTGGAGACAAAGAAAATCCCCTCCTTGTATCCGTTCGTTCCGGAGCACGTGCTTCAATGCCCGGTATGATGGACACAATTCTTAACCTTGGCTTGAATGAAGATGTTGTAAATACATTGGCAGAAAAGTCAGGCAACCCCCGTTGGGCTTGGGATTGCTACAGAAGATTTATTCAGATGTTCTCAGACGTTGTTATGGAAGTGGGCAAAAAGTATTTTGAAGAGCTCATCGACCAGATGAAGGCAAGAAAAGGCGTTACACAGGACGTTGAACTTACAGCTGATGACTTAAAGGAACTTGCAAATCAGTTTAAGGCAGAATACAAAGAAAAGATTGGTTCTGACTTCCCTACAGATCCTCGTGTTCAGTTAGAAGAAGCCATCAAGGCAGTATTCAGATCATGGGACAACCCCAGAGCAAACGTTTACAGACGTGACAACGACATTCCTTATTCATGGGGAACAGCTGTTAACGTACAGAGTATGGCATTTGGTAACATGGGCGACGATTGCGGTACAGGTGTTGCATTCACACGTAACCCCGCAACAGGTGAAAAGGGACTCTTCGGTGAGTTCTTAACAAACGCTCAGGGTGAAGACGTAGTTGCAGGTGTAAGAACACCTATGAAGATTACTGAAATGGAAACAAAGTTCCCTGAAGCATTTGCTCAGTTTAAGCAGGTTTGTGAAAACCTTGAAAACCACTACAGAGACATGCAGGACATGGAATTTACCGTTGAACACGGAAAGCTTTACATGCTTCAGACTCGTAACGGTAAGAGAACAGCTCAGGCAGCATTAAAGATTGCCTGTGACTTAGTTGACGAAGGCATGAGAACAGAAGAAGAAGCAGTTGCGATGATCGATCCTCGTAACTTAGACACACTTCTTCATCCTCAGTTTGATAAAGACGCAGTTGCAAGAGCAAGAGTTATGGGTAAGGCCCTTGGCGCAGCACCCGGTGCTGCTTGCGGTAAAATCGTATTTACTGCAGACGATGCTAAGGAATGGGCTGCAAGAGGCGAAAAGATCGTTCTTGTAAGACTTGAGACAAGCCCCGAAGATATCGAAGGTATGAAAGCCGCTCAGGGTATCTTAACAGTTCGTGGCGGTATGACATCTCACGCAGCCGTTGTTGCACGTGGCATGGGAACATGCTGTGTATCAGGTTGCTCAGACATCGTTATGAACGAAGCTGAAAAGACATTTACACTCGGTGGAAAGACCTACTCAGAAGGCGATATGATTTCTTTTGACGGAACAACAGGTCTTATCTACGACGGAGCAATCAGAACAGTTGATGCCACAATCGCCGGCGAATTCGGACGCATCATGGCATGGGCTGATAAGTACAGAAAGCTTAAAGTTAGAACAAACGCAGATACACCCAGAGATGCTCAGAAGGCTAGAGAACTTGGTGCGGAAGGTATCGGTCTTTGCCGTACAGAGCACATGTTCTTTGAAGAAAACAGAATCGACGCATTCCGTGAAATGATCTGCTCAGACACAAAGGAAGAAAGAGAAGAAGCTCTTGAAAAGATCCTTCCTTTACAGCAGGGCGATTTTGAAAAGCTCTTCGAAGCTATGGAAGGTAACCCTGTTACCATTCGTTTCCTTGATCCTCCGCTTCACGAATTCGTGCCTACAGACGAAGCTGACATCGAAAAGCTTGCAAAGGCTAAGAATAAGAGCGTTCAGGACATTAAGAACATCATCGAAAGCCTCAAGGAATTTAACCCTATGATGGGCCACAGAGGATGCCGTTTGACAGTTACATATCCTGAAATCGCAGTTATGCAGACAAAGGCAATCATCCGCGCTGCAATCAAGGTTCAGAAGAACCATGCTGATTGGAAGGTTGAACCTGAAATCATGATTCCTCTTACAGGCGATGTTAAGGAATTTAAATACGTTAAGAAGACAGTTCTTGAAACAGCAGAAGCTGAAATCAAGAATGCAGGCGTTGACCTTAAGTACGAAGTAGGTACCATGATCGAAATTCCTCGTGCTGCTTTAACAGCCGATGAAATCGCTAAGGAAGCTGAATTCTTCTGCTTTGGTACAAACGACTTAACACAGATGACTTACGGCTTCTCCCGTGATGATGCCGGAAAGTTCTTGGAAGCATACTACAAGGCAAAGATTTTCGAAAACGATCCCTTCGCAAAGCTTGACCAAAGCGGCGTAGGACAGCTTATGGAAATCGCTCTTGAAAAAGGTAAGTCAGTTCGCAAAGACCTTCACTGCGGTATCTGCGGTGAGCACGGCGGCGATCCTACATCCGTAGAATTCTGCCACAAGATCGGTCTTGACTATGTGAGCTGCTCCCCTTACCGCGTTCCGATTGCAAGACTTGCAGCAGCACAGGCAGCAATTAACAACAAATAATTAGCTGAAGTAGCTTAATAACAAATACAAAACTCCTTAGTGCGTGAGACGTGCTAAGGAGTTTTTTGTTCCGGGGGATGGGGGAAGGGGTCCAATTTAGAGTTTGCAAATACTTTCCAGAAAATGCAACAAGGGTATTTTAGTTATATCGACGAGTAAAGATATGCTTTAATAACTTCACATGAAGTGATATTATTGAGTTTCCAAATGCGAACGCACTGCGTTCGGAATTGAGCTGGACGCACTATCGTAGTTTAATGAGGGTTGAGGACGAAGATGCGCGCAGTTTTTACCTGGAAGAAGCGGTTAAATGCGGTTGGAGTTCAAGACAACTTGATCGCCAGATTAATTCATTTTACTATCAAAGAGTTTTGGCCAGCAAGAACAAGGAGAGCGTGGCGGATGAGATTGATACATTAGAACCCAGGCCGGAATATGAAAAGATTATTAAGGACCCATACGTTTTGGAGTTCTTGGATCTTTCGGCAAATGAACACTTCTATGAGTCAGATTTGGAGCAGGCGTTAATAGACCATCTGCAGAAGTTTTTGCTTGAACTAGGAAGAGGCTATTCATTTGTAGCGAGGCAGAAGCACTTTAATGTCGATGGGCGGCATTTCTATATTGACCTGGTCTTCTACAACTACATTTTGAAATGTTTTGTCTTGATAGATTTGAAGATAGGTGATCTTACGCACCAGGATATAGGTCAGATGCAGATGTACGTGAACTATTACACGCGCCGGCTTATGAACGAAGGAGATAATCCGCCTATTGGAATAGTGCTTTGCGCAGATAAGAGCGATACTTTGGTTGAATATACTTTGCCGGAAGATAATAAACAATTTTTTACAGCAAAATATCTGCCTTATATGCCGACTAAAGAAGAACTCAGGCGCGAACTTAAACTAGAGGAATTTAAGAAGAAGGAATGAATGTAATGAGTAAGGTTTTTGTAATACCGGATGTTCATTTGAAACCATGGTTATTCGATAAGGTCGAGGAACTTCTTTCTCAAAATGAGTATGATCAGATAGTTTGCCACAGAAGTGATTAGGTTATAAATTAGTTATACAAAAGTTCGATTATCGGAAATGATAAAGACGAATAAGAAGATAGCTCATCAATGGATTATGGAAGGATACTAGAATGGCAAAAAAGAAAGTAATTGAACTGACCGGAACACGGGAAGAACGGTGGAAACAGGCCGTTCAATTGGCATACACAGATGTAACCGATAAAGAACTTAAAAACTTCTACGCTATATATAAAGAAGCGGGAGTACCTTTGCTTTCCTCTGCGGAGGAATTATTTAAGAAATATGGCGGTGTTTTTAGAACACTTCGTCCAATCTTCAGTCAGGATGTATGTACCCATGAATTTGCATGGGGATTCACAGCAAATCTTGTGTATGTAGAGTGGGCGGGAAGAGCAGCCGCTATAGGCACATTAAAAGAGATGATGGAAGATGTCGATGAGGTCAGAGAATTTGCAAGGCAGGAGGTATGTCCTGTTGGCACGTTCGGATATTATTATCCGCCTGATGTCTATGTTGGCGAAGACGGTCGTTTGTATTGTGTGTATGATTACACAGACCAAATAGGTGTTTTTAACGCACCTGAGGAAATAGTCGATAATCAGATCAGAGATGAACTTTTGCGATTGGAGCAAAGGTAAAAAAGTGCGATAGCGGCCTCACTGCAGGGATGTGGTGAGGTCCTTTTTGCCCATTTTAATTGCCTAAACTATGTGTAGAATGCTTAAATATAAGGTCTTTTTGCGTGTCAATGGCTCTAGGGGACGGGGGTAGTGGTTCATTTTTTATGTTCAATCAGCTTTGCTAAAATCCCCGATTTCCCCAAGCAACTTGCCAAGGCTGTGATATTTGCCTGAATAAATAATCGGATCAAGCACTGTCAAATCAATGTCGAAAATATCCTTTGGGGAAAGCCTTTCGTCCATCTGGATGTTGCGAACGCGGCAAAAGAAAGTGGTCGAATCGCCGGTTTCAACGCTTTTTACCACTTCGCACTCATACACCCATCTGCTCGCATCAAGCGTAGGCACGTCAAGAACATCTCCACGACTTACATCATAAGGAATATCATTCTTTTTACCGTCTTTTGCGTGCTTTGTTCCCAAATAGTCCATTAGCGGAAGCATTTCTTTACTTACAAGATTGGCGCTGAACACCCCGGTTCTAATTACGTTTAACTTTGTCCGCTTTGTCCCAAACATACTTATAACAAGAAAATAGCCATCATCTTCGCCCTGCGTAGCGCTGACCCATGTGATTGGCGCAAAATTATAGGATCCGTCTTCGTTGTTCGTCCCGATGATGAAAGAAGGCTGAACGCACATTGAATAAATTGGATCGACTGATTTTCTCTTACATTTTTCCATTCTTCTTTACCCCCAAATATTTAAAGACTATAATTTTCCTAAGAACAATTATAACTGTTTTGCCTTATTAATGGTACAAGATTGAAAACATATGAAAAAAACAATACTAATAATATCCGTTTTGATTATTGCGCTTCTGGGCATTTCCTTTGCTTTGTTTAAAGAAAGAAACCAAAGTGAGCCCGAGCCTATAAAAGAAGAAACTACAATTGAATCTAATGATATATCCGAATCAGATGTCGTTGTCGAGCCCGAACCCGAACCAGAACCAGAACCCGAACCTGAACCTGAACCTACGGAAGAAGAGCTCCTTGACTTAAGATGTCAGGAAATCCTAGGCGCCATGACTTTGGATGAAAAGATTTATCAGCTTTTCTTTGTAACGCCAAAGCTCTTAACAGGTGAAGCTGAAGTCACGGAACTTACGGATTTGATGAAAGAAAACCTCAGCCAAAAGCCTGTTGGCGGAATCGTTTTATTTAAAGAAAACATCATTTCAATGGAACAGGTTAGAAATTTAAACAGCGATATCGCTAATAACGCTAAATTTGGAATCTTGATTTCTGTTGACGAGGAAGGCGGAAGCGTAGCAAGGCTTGGAAATGCAAATATAGGATTTCCCGCGTTTCAGCACATGGCGGAAATCGGTGCGAGCGGTGATGTAAGCAAGGCTTACGAAGTGGGCGCTTCTTTAGCGCAAAGCTTAAATGAACTTAACTTTAACATGGACTTTGCCCCGGTGGCAGATGTCCTCACGAATCCTGAAAACGAAGTAGTTAAGAAACGCACTTTCGGAAGCGATGCAAACTTAGTCTCCGATATGGTAGCGGCGGAAGTCAAAGGATTTTCAGATAATGATATTATTTGTTCTTTAAAGCATTTTCCGGGACATGGAAACACCGAAGCCGATTCTCATAAAGGCATGGCGGTATCTAATTGCGATTTAGACACGTTAAGAGAGCGGGAATTCATCCCGTTTAAGGCAGGCATCGAAGCCGGGGCCGAAACTGTTATGGTGGGGCACATATCTTTGCCAAATATAATCGGAGACGACACGCCTGCGACACTATCACCTCAGATAGTTACTGACTTACTAAGGACTGAACTTAACTTTCAGGGTGTCATCATAACCGACTCAATGCAAATGGGCGCCGTGGCAGATTACTATTCTCCGGAAGAAGCAGCGGTAAAAGCGCTTTTGGCAGGAAACGACATGATTTTAATGCCTACGGATTTAGACAGAGCCTTTAACGGAATCCATGCGGCAGTGGAGAGTGGCGAAATATCGGAAGATAGGATAAATGAAAGCGTGCATAGAATCCTGATGCTTAAGTTAAAAAAGTCCTCACTTAAATAAGTGAGGACTTTCTTTATGCTAGCCTATATTATTTTTCAATGATCTTTCCTGCAAGGAATTCTGTCATAGCCTTGTTTGCATCTTCAAGGCCGTTTGCGTAAAGGTCATTAACCATTGTTTCCCAGTTGGCTTCGAAGTCGCTTTCTGAGCCTGTAACGATCTTAACAAGTGCAGGCCATGCGATTTCGTTGAGGATTTCTTCCTTGTTTGCAAGTTCCTGAGGCTTCTGGTAAGCCCAAAGTGCAGAGTAGGGGAGAAGAGGGAATTCATCTGCCTGAGGGAAGATGTCTGTAAGCATTTCAACGCCCCATGCCTTACATGCTGCAACTTCTTCTTCGTTGTAATCCTTTATAACCGATTCCTTTGTGGTAGGTGTATAAGGGATACCGTCTGCTGAGTAAGAACCCTTTCCGTAGATGGGGAAACCATTGTAGTTGCCCATACCGGTGTTCTTTGAGTAGTCGGGATCTGACTGAGACTTCTTAACTTCTTCTTCTGTACGATAGGGCTGGCCGTTTTCGTCGATGAAGTAGTGAACGTCCTTAACGCCCCAGTTGTAAAGCATCTGACCTTCGTCTGAGCAAATAAAGTCAAGGAACTTGATTGCACGAACGGGATCTTTACAGCTCTTAGAAATACCAACACCCCAGCCTACCTTAAGACCTTGGTAAAGAAGTGAAGGGCACTTCTGGTCTGCTCTTAAAGTAAGAGGAAGACCGCAGTATGTGTTTTCAATCTTTCCATCCTGCACAAGGGCTCTGTTACAAGGGTTGTAGTGCCAATCTGCATCTGTGATAGCAACTACGCGACCGCTTGATACCTTTGCAACATAGTCATCGTCTGTCTGAGTAGCAAAGTTAGGATCTAAGATGCCTTCGTTGTACATTCTGTTAAGCCACTTAAAGTATGTCTTTTCATCTTCGCTGACATGCTTATAAGTTACGTTGTAGTTTTCGTCGATAAGCCACTGACCGTTATCGGGAGCTGCATCGGCAATAAAGCCTGCAGGGTTACCAAGAGTGATCATCCAGTGCCAGTCTGATGCGCTCATGGTGATACCGATCATATCCTGTCCGTCGGGAGTCTTAGGATGCTTAGCAAGGTAATCCTTGATTGTCTTTTCGAATTCATCAAGAGTAGTGGGGTACTTGTAGTCGTTTTCTTTGATAACTGCCCACTGAATCTGAGCTGTACCATCTGTGGTAAGGTCTTTTTCGCCTACACCTGAGTAAGAAAGCTGGTAGATACCGTCATCGCCTTCGCCCCATTTTAACTTCTCTAATTCGTCGCCGTACATCTTCTTAATGTTGGGACCGTACTGTTCGATAAGGTCTGTCATGTCGATGTAAGCGCCTGCCTCGTAAAGGTCTGTTGCGCTACCCTTTGCATAAATCATGTCGGGATAATCATCGCTGGCAATCATTAATGCTACGTCTTCCTTAGGTTCGCCCTGTGTTGAAACGGGGTAAGAAACCTCTAAGGTTACGCCTGTTGCTTCGGTAATAGCCTTAGCTACGGGGTTGTCCCAGCTTGAGTTCTTACCGTCTGCATTGTAATAGGTAAAAGTAATAGGTGACTTGTCATCTTCAGCAGTTGCGTTGCCTTCTACCTCTGTTGTTGAAGCAGGCTGGTTGGTAGAGCCTGTTTCAACTGATCCTGTATTGGAGGAACCACAACCTGCAAGAGTGCTTGCTACCATGATTCCTGCCAAGATACAGGACAGAATTCTCTTTTTCATATCTTTTCTCCTTTATATTTTTTTCCGGCGTTGCCGGTGTTGCACATTTTTTATATCAATCCTTAACAGAACCGAGTGTCATGCCGCCAATAAAGTATTTCTGAAGGAAAGGATACACAATAACGATAGGAAGAGTGGCCACAACGGTAACCGCCATACGAATGGACATGGGAGTTACTGCGGTTGTTACGTTTGAAGAACCGTGAACGTCAAGCTTCATGGTGGCCTGGTTCATAATTTCGTACATCTTAAACTGAAGGGTGGGAAGCTTCTGGGCGTAAAGATAAGTGTCCATGAAGGAGTTCCACTGACCGACAGCGTAGTAAAGAGCGATTGTGGCAATAACGGGTGTACATAAAGGAAGCATGATCTTATACCAAATCTGGAAATCGTTTGCTCCGTCAATCTTTGCAGCTTCCTGAAGGGCAGTAGGGATGCCGTCTATGAAAGACCTAACAAGGATCATGTTGTATACCCAAATCATTCCTGGAATTATGTAAACCAAGAAATTATTTCCAAGGTGCAATGTACGCATAATAAGCAAATATTCGGGGATAAGACCGCCGCCAACGTACATGGTTACAACAAAAAGCATGGTGAAGAACTTATGGAACACAAAGTCCTTACGGCTTAAAGTGTATGCAAGCATTGATGTGGTAAATACTCCGATTATGGTGCCCACAACCGTTCTTGAAACGGAAGTCACAAAGGGCATCACAAAGTCTGAGTCTTTAAACACGTATTTGTAGTTTGACAAAGTAAACATTCGCGGAATCACGAAGTTTATGTTTTTTATTGTGTCCGTTGCATCGTTAAAAGAAATTGCAAGGACATTTAAGAAAGGGTAGAGGGTCACGAAAATAACTATCACGAATACCCCCGCCAATATATAATCAACAGCTGAAAATTTTCTCTTCATAACGCACTCCTTTAGATTAGTCTGTCTTCGCCGAAGAGGCCGGCTATTTTATTGGCAATCAAAAGAAGCGATATTCCAACTGCCGACTGGAACACACCGATGGCCGTGCCAAGACCGTAATCGCTGTTACCGATACCACGCTTGTAAGAAAACCATGAAAGAACCATGGTGTAATCTTCAACAAGAGGGTTAGATAAAAGCATCTGACGTTCCATTCCGACATTTAATGCGCCACCGATACTCATAATCAAAAGCACGATGATGGTGGGGCGGATGCCGGGAAGAGTGATGTGCCAGATTCTTTGGAAGCGGTTAGCTCCGTCGATTTCAGCGGCTTCATAAAGCCCCGGATCAATACCTGCCATGGCTGACAGATAGATGATTGCGTTCCAACCAACTTCTTTCCACACATCGATAAATACGATTACAAACCATATCAAAATGGAGTTTGTGCTCATCAGGTGGAAGTTTGTTTTAAACAAAGAATCTATAACGCCACCGTCGTTAAATACGTTCTTTGCGATACTTGCGATGATAACCCAGGATACGAAGTGAGGAAGATAAGAAATTGTCTGAGTCACTTTCTTATACTTTAAAAACTTCATTTCATTAAGCATTACCGCAAATGTTATGGCGGCAAGTGTGCCGATTGCTATGCCGATGATTGATACACCCAAAGTGTTAAGCATAGTCTGTGAAAAAAGTCTGTCTTTAAAGGCTTTCACGAAGTTTCCAAAGCCTACGAACTGTCTTTGGAAGATTGGTTTATTAAATGTGGCAGGCTTTACATCCTGAAAAGCCATTGTCCATCCCCACAAGGGAATATATTTAAAAATGATTAGCCAGATGACAAAGGGTATCGACATAAGAAGTAGATATCGTTGCCTCCACAAAATCCCTAGTGATAATCGTGTTTTCTTTTTAGCGGATGGTTTGTTGCTTCTCATTGTCCTGCTCCTTAGCTTATTTATTGCGATTCGAAAAACTTTTCGTGAATTTAGTATAAGGCACCTTGCACAAGTTTGCAAGCAATAGACAGCTCATTTTATACACTTTGTACACTTTGCGGTGATATAGAGCGATTTTGACAGATATGGGCTATCTATAAGAGCAAAATGTGCAAAAAATATACGGCATTTAACGAAACTATTTGCGTAAATTATCGAAAATGCCCCTCAAACCCCACTGCAAAGCAGACAAGAAACCTTGCAATATAGGGAATTTCACAGTATAGTATAGTTGCGAAAAAGATTACGAAATTTTGAAGGGGAACTCAAAAAATGGCTTCGTTGAAAGAAATATCGCAGATGTGCGGGGTGTCTGTTGCGACGGTCAGCAAGGCTATCAATAACAGAACCGATGTAAGCGTTGAAACAAGAGAACAGGTTTTAAAGGCTGCAAGAGAGCTTGGCTATCGCTTATCGGCAAGAACACTAAACTCCATAGGGACAAACAGCATAGGGGTGCTGTTTGTGGATGAATCAAACAGCGGGCTTATGCATGATTATTTTGCGGGCGTGCTTGACAGCTTTAAGCGTACGGCCGAAGACGAAGGATACGACATTACCTTTATAAACTGTAGCACCAAGCAGCCAAACCGCTTAACATATCTTGAAACCTGTAAGCGTCATGGCTTTGACGGAGTGGTGCTTGCTTCTATAGATTTTGGAAGCAGCGAAGTGCTTGAGCTTATAGCAAGTGATATTCCCCTAGTTACAATCGACCACGTTTTTGATAACAGAGTGTCCGTAATGTCTGATAACGTAGGGGGCATGAGCGAGCTTATGGAATATGTCATCATGAACGGACACAGAAAGATTGCATATATACACGGAAGCTCATCCATGGTTACAAGCGGAAGACTTGCCGGTTTCTTTAGAACCGCGGAAAGACACGGAATAACGGTGCCCGAAGACTACATAATGGAAGTGCCTTACAGAGACGTGGACGCCACATATATGGCTACGGAATCTTTGCTTGGGCTTAGAAATCCTCCCACATGCATTCTTTTTTCAGATGACTTTGGAGCCATGGGAGGGCTAAACGCCATAAGAGCAAGAGGCTTAAGAGTGCCCGAAGATATTTCCGTTGCGGGCTTTGACGGAATGAGGTCGCTACAATACTTAGATCCAAGACTTGCCACCATAGTACAGGATTCTGAAAAGATCGGAACCGTTGCGGCAGAGAAGCTCATAGGGTTAATCGAGTCTCCGAGAACTACTTTTGTGGAGCAGGTAATTGTACCCGGAAAACTATCAAAAGGGCACACGATATACGATATCTCAGCGCATAAAAGATAGTGTATAACAATAGTTTAATAGTCAAAGTGCTATAATAAATCGTCCGAAAACAGGAAGGGAAATCACTATGTGAGCCCACCTTCGGACAATGTGTAAATAGTGGGAACGGAGGCTGTTAAGCTATATGATATACGCAATGGTTCCGGCATCGTTGCTGGTAATCAGTCTGATTATTAATTACGAATCAATAATAAAGTACGGATTCAGCGAAAAGAAAAAGAGCGACAAAAAGCTTGTGGGCGTAAGATTTAACTACTTTATACTTACCGCAAGCATCTATCTTTTGGTGGATATGCTGTGGGGAATTTTATACGAACACCACGACATACCGGCGCTTTTCCCTATTATATATTTTTTAACTGTTTTCTATTTTGCCTTTATGCTTTTTACCATGTTAGCCTGGACCAGGTACATGGTGGCATATCTAAACAGAGGCAACAAGCAAAGCAAAGTCATGCTCTACGGAGTGTGGACCATGGTGCTTATTGGCATCATTTGCCTTGTTCTAAATCGCTTCAACAGATTCATGTTTACTTATAACGAAAATCACGAGTACGTAGGAGAAGTAGGAAGAAACATCTACTTTAGATTCCAGATTGCCTTCTACGCAATAATTTCTTTGTACATGTTATACGTCACCCACAAAAGCACGGGGCGCATTAAAGTCAGGTACAAAGCAGTGGCCGCAACAAGCGTAGTGCTTGGGGCGTCATTGGTTATGCAGATTCTATGGGCATTTCTTCCTTCCTATGCAATCGGACTTTCAGTCGGCATTTGCTTAGTCAGCTCCTTTGTAAATGCGGATGAAAAGAAAGAAAAGAAAATAAGAGATCACATCGCTTCCGTAATGGCGGAAGATTATGAGGCCATTTTCTATATCGATATAGAATCCGGTGAATACCTTACCTTTGCGGAAAGTGCTCAATATAAAGACTTAAATTCGAAGGTCACCGGAAGAGATTTCTTTAGGGAATCACTAGAAAGTATTGATGAATGCGTATATTCCGGTGATATTGAATATGCAAAGAGCTTTTTTAACAAAGAAACCATGTTAAAAAGCTTAGAGGGAAGAAAATCTCTTTCCTTTAAATATAGAATCATGATAAATAACGAGCCAAGGTTCTTCCTTTTTACGGTAATGCGCGATAAAAACGGAGAATACCTTATTCTTTACGAAAAGGACATCGAAGGCGAAATCAAGAGAGAAAAGCAGCAGCTTAGCAAGCTTAAAACGGAAAAAGAACTTGCTAGGCGCGATGAACTTACAGGCGTTAAGAATAAGACCGCATATAAAGAACTTGCAGAATCGGCACAGGGAAACATTGATAACGGCTTAGATTATCTTACCTTTGCCTTGGTGGTATGCGATGCCAATAACTTAAAGCAGATAAACGATACCTACGGACACGTGGCAGGAGATGAGTACATAAAGGCTTCGGCGAAGCTTTTGTGCGACATCTACAAGCACAGCCCTGTGTTTAGAGTGGGCGGCGATGAATTCGTGGTATTCCTTCGCGGAAACGATTATGCCGAAAGACTGGAGCTTTTAAGCAAGTTAAGAAGAAAAGTGCTTGAAAATAAAAGAAACGGCGAGGGAGTAATCCTCGCTTCAGGAATGTCAGAATACCGCCCTGAAAGTGACAAGGCGGTATCCGATATATTTGACAGAGCTGATAAAGAAATGTATGAAGATAAGCAAAGGCTTAAAGTATAGCCTTTTACCACTCATTAATCATCTTGCCCACATTAATAAGGTGGTCTGCAATTCTTTCCGAATTGGAGGCAAGTGACATATATTGTGAACCAACAATAGCCGTACATATTCCTTGATTTAGGCGGGCAATGTGGTTATCATCCATTCTTTCGGTAATTCTGTCGATTTCATCCTCAATCTTGTCGGCTTCTTCGAATGCCGCATGATCTTCCTCGGTGTAAGCCTTAATGATTGCCGCATAAAGCCTTTCTATATGCTCTCGCATGTAAGAAATTTCATAGATTGCAGATTCGGAGAACCCTTGGTTCTCCTTTTTTAATGTGTCCGCATATTCCATGATGTTTTCTGCGTAGTCGCCCACTCTTTCTATGTCGCTTATGGTATGGAAGGTGGTGGCCACATACTTATGGTCCTTTTCGCTAAGGGGAAGCTTTGAAAGCTCCACCACAAACTTAACAAGTTCTTTGTTTATATAGTCAATTTCCAATTCGGTTTCTTTAAACTCATCCTGCTTTGAAAAATCGAGATTACAAATGGTATCAAGAGAACAAGCGTAGTTCTTCATAGCTAAATCCGCCATGTTAACGATTTCCTTTTTAAGCTGCGCAACGGCGATGGGAGGGGTCTTTAACATGTTTTTATCAACAAAGTAAAGCTTTCTCTTTGATTCCTCACCGGGTTCTTCGCCTTCAGGAACAATTCTTTCAACTATCTTAACCAAGGCGTTTGTAAGAGGTAAGAAGAGCACTACGGTTAAGACGTTAAACACTGTATGGAACATAGCAAGCTGAACCTGAGGAACATGGGGGAAGAGACGCTCGAATATAGCGCCAAAAGAAACGCTTCCGCCTGTAAGGAAGGTTAGCAAGAAACCAAGAATCATAAAAAGCACTACACCGCCTACGTTGAAAAGCAAGTGGATAAGGGCTGTTCTTTTAGCATTCTTGCTGCTTCCAAGACCTGCAATCATTGCAACAACGCAGGAACCGATATTTGAACCCATTGTAAGGAAAATACCTTGATCTAAAGAAATAAGACCGGTGACAACCATGGTGATGGCAATGGAAGTCATAACGGATGAACTCTGAATTATGGCGGTAAAGATTGTGCCCACTAATACAAGCAATATGGCATTATTGATACCTGCCAAGAAGTCTTTTACAGCTTCAAGCTCTGAGAATGTACCCATGGAAGAACTCATCATGGATAAGCCCACAAAGAGCATACCAAAGCCCGAAAAGATGCCGCCAAAGCGCTTTATCTGATCCTTTTTTGAAAAAAGAGTAATCATGGCGCCGACGCCTGCAAAAGCGGAGAAAATAACGGTGGTTGATAACATGTTGCTTCCTGTCATACCTAAAGCAACGATCTGACCTGTGATTGTGGTACCGATGTTTGCACCGTATATAACGGTTGCCGCCTGCACCAAAGACATGATGCCTGCATTAACAAAACCGATTACCATAACGGTGGTGGCACCGGAACTTTGAATGGCTGCGGTTGTTACGGCACCGATTCCAACGCCGATTAACTTATTCCCCGATACCTTTTTAAACAAAGACCTTAACCTGCTTGAACTTACGGCCTCTAAGTTAGAACTCATCATTGAGCAGGCCACCAAAAAGATACCGATTCCCGCTAACATCGATAAAACTGCCGAAACAATAGTCACAGAATTCACTTTTTCATTTCCTCCTAATAGCACTCAGGCTACGGGCCTCGTGCCGTTTTAATAGTAGCAGACTTTTGGGCAAATTAAAAGGAGCCAATCGGCTCCTTTTGTATGTGCTTATCTTACCAAATACTGATTCTCTTATCGGGCGCTATGTACATTTTATCTGATTCCTTAACATCAAATGCATCGTACCATTCGCCGAAGTTTCTGGGAGACATGTTTGCGCGAAGTGTGGCGGGTGAGTGCACATCGTTTGCAAGTAAAAGCTGAATGTATTCTTCCTTAGCCTTCATACACCAAACTCTTGCCCAGTTTTTAAAGTAGGCTTTAAAGTCGGCATCTGATAAAGTGTGCATGATTTCAAGAGTTACGCCCATGCCGCCGTTGTCTGCGATATTTTCGCTTACGGTAAGCTCGCCGTTTACCTTTCCGCCGTGGAATTCGATGCCGTCAAACTGCTCAATCATATCCTTTGTGAGAGCCTTAAATGCTGCAAAGTCTTCTTCGAGCCACCAGTTGTTTAAGTTACCGTTTTCATCGAAGTTTGCACCGTTGTTATCGAAGGCGTGTGATATTTCGTGTCCGATAACAGCACCGATACCGCCAAGGTTTTCGCTTTCAAGCTGAGAAAGAGAATAGAAGGGCTTTTGTAAGATTGCGGCAGGGAAGGTAATGTCGTTTGCCGAAGGATTATAGCAGGCATTTACCATGTGACCGGGCATCACCCATTCTGTTCTGTCAACAGGCTTATAAAGCTTATCGATCATGTCTTTTTTCTTAACGGCTCTAATCTTACATACAGATTCATAGAGAGAATCTGATTCTTCAAACACAAGCTTTGACCAGATTTCGCGAATCGCATCGGGATATCCCATCTTTACAACGATTGTTGAAAGCTTGTTTATAGCCTTTTCTTTGGTCTGCTCAGCAAGGAATGTGTTTCTCTTCATTCTAAGCTTATAGGTATCAATGATCTTGTGGACCATGTTTACCACATCTTTCTTTGCTTCCTCGCCAAAGTAGGTTCTTCCGTAATATACGCCAACGGGCTCAGAGTACATGGAAGATGCTATCTGGTATGCTTCCTTTTCAAGCTCCGGATCTTTTGCAACCCCTCTTAGAGCGCGAGTGTATGTGGTGCCAAGTTCCTTTAAGTCTAAAGAAAGAAGCGCGGTTGCCTTAACTACGGTCTTAACATAGAGCCAGTGAACGTATAACTTAAAGTTTTCATTTGAAAAGTATCCGTTCATTTCCTTAATTGCCTTAGGATCGTAAGCAATCAAAGTCTTTGGAGCCTTGTCGCCATAAAGGTCAGAAAGTACCTTCTTTATATCAAAGGGCGCTACGCATTTTGCCACTTCTTCAATATCCATAGGATTGTGGTTTTTATAGTATTCAGACCACTCAAGCTTACTCTTAACCTTCTTTGCCACAAGCCTATCAAAGGTAAGTGCGTCTTCAAGGAAAGTCTTTTGTTCATCTTTTGATAAAGGAGTGTAAGCTAAGATTTTTTCGGCCATTTCTTTATAAATGCCTATAAATTTCTTTCCTGCTTCGTTGGACTCTTCATAGTAAGGAGTGTCAGGCAAGATAATTGAAGGGCCTGTGAGCACAAAACAGTACTTTGTGGCATCCGTCATATCTTCGGTTACGTCCATGTCAATGGGAAGAGGAAGGCTTTCTAAATAAAACTCTGTAGCCACCTTGTTTAAATCTTCCACAGTTTCAAGTGCCTTGATTTTTTCAAGAGTAGGAAGAACAGGCTTTATGCCGTCCTCGTTTCTCTTTTTTTCATCAAGTATTTTTTTGTAAAGAGAGATGGCATATCGCATTTCGGAAATGTCTGAAGATTTCTTTCCATCCGCAAATGCCTTAAAATCGGCCATCATAATTTTTTCAACATCCTGGTCTAGGCTTGAAAAGCCTCCTGTTGTAGGTCTGTCATCAGGAATTACCGCTGTTTTAAGCCATTCACCGTTGACTGCCTCGTAGAGGTTGTCTTGGATTCTGATAGTTGTATCGCCCATATATGTACCGTCCTTTCATAGTTTTTTTCACTATAACATAAATTGGCCTTTGAAAAGATATACTAATCGGAAATTTATAAAGATTTTATTTTACCTTATGGAACAAAGAAAACAAAAAGCCTTCACCACATTTCGCGGTGAAGGCTTTATTGAAAGATTATTATTTCTTAAACAATGTTTCGAAGTGATAAATGTTTGCGTACTGGAACAAGTCACTGCTTACAAGGTTATCCGTAAAGTTGTGAACAGATGAATTTACCAGGCAATAGTTGTT
>JAEEGJ010010676.1_pt1 | contig 23770 bp, 24 predicted proteins | sample 8958761 | NCBI WGS metagenome assembly JAEEGJ01 (sample SAMN16246546, study PRJNA631951) | gut metagenome | biome: gut microbiome; feature: rumen; material: RS-attached | host: Bos | place: Iran: Karaj | collected 2018-10 | reverse complement strand
GAGCCATATCTCGTACCTCCTGTTTCTTTTGTTGTGGTTAACAAATATTATACAGGTTGAGATGTGGCTCATCTCTTTTTTTGAATTTACACCATTATACGGACATAACTGATTTTAATGCCTCCAGGCCGTAAATCTTGTTTTTCGGAGGTAAAAATGGGCCGATTTTACGGCCCGGGACGACAAAAACAGGGCTTCGGAATGAATCGGAGGCCCTGTCCTTAAAAATCTTACGGCCCGAAGGGCTTTGAAAACTGCTTCGGGCCGTAATGCCGTTTTTACTTCGATCGTACGAATGCGTACTCGATACTCCGCTTCTCATCCCGCCATTATCATGCCGATCAGGGCACTGGTGCAGGCGATGCCTTCGATATACCAGCCGTCAGTCACTTTCAGGCACACAAGCTTCGTTTTCTCTTCCTCGGGATCAAGAACCTTCACGATCAGATCCCCCGTCGTGTCGGAATAGTAAAGAAGCGAGACCTTGGAATCCTTCGGGATCGTGCATTCCGCGCCCGGAGCAAAAGATGCGCTGTCGAACTCTTTTCCGGGAAGCTCGCAGAGGGTCTGGTACGGGCCCTCATAGACATCACCGAAAAGCGAATACGGAGCAAAACCCTCCTCGTTCAGCGAGCAGTACATGGATTCTCTGGCGAACCCGAGCACACCGGCATAACTTCCGATCTGGAGCGCATTCGGATCCCAGAATTCCTTAATGGAGCAAAGCTTACTGAAGGCAGGCACTACTTTTCCGTCCGTGATCTTATACACGTAGATGACCTCGTAATCGTCAGCCTCGAGCGATACGGAATAGATAAGGTAGACACCGGAATCCGAAAAAAGAAGGAAGTGGTCATAGTACTTATCTTTATAGAAGGATTCATCCATTTCCGGGATCTCCTTCGTTGTGAATCCGTAAGTCTGATCGTTATAGGTGACGGTCATGGAGTTGGGAGAAGGCACATCGACCGAGATCCTGTCATTCTTCCCGTCCCCGTCGATATCCCAGGTGATGGAATCGTCGGGATCGAGAATCAGGGTATAGTACTCCGGAGTCGCTCCGAAATAGTTACCGTTCAGGACACCTTCGTTTCCGATAAACGGGACTTTCTTACCGAGCTGCGGGATATAGATACCATCGTATAACATTGTGAAAAAGAGCCGTCCCTCCTCGATTGCGGCGATCGTCTCATCGAACTTCGGGCATCCTTTGCAGTTTTCCTGAATATATGAGATCAGGGCATCTTTATCGAGCACCACATCCTCCTGGAAAATCTCTTTCCCATCGGAAGTGCGGAAATTACAGGGATTGGTCTGGTTTCCGTTGACAGCATTTCCGCTGTTGTATGAGCTTACTTCCTGATAAAAGGAGATGATCTGCTCGTCGCTTCGATAGACTTTTGTCCTGGCATATATTCCATCCCAGAAAAGCTCCGCTCCGCTTTGTTCGAGCTTTGCGAACTCCTTGACCTTCTCTGCGTAGTTCTTCTGCGCTTCCTCCGTCTTATAGGTAAACGAGGAATATATGCGATCTTTGATCTCGTCCGGAAGCTGAGCGTCCATGAAGTCGAGGTTTTCGAGATAGACAGACACATAGCTCATGTGCGTTCCGTAGGTGGTATCCTCATGCGGATCGATGGCGCCGTACTGCAGGTAGGTGGTATATTTCTGGACCGGGATCACTTCCAGATCGTGGGAGACATTCATCACCTTCGGATCGCCCGTTGGGTCCGTCTTCGAAGGCGTGGTGTCCGAAGTTTCTGTCGCCGATGTGTCGGTCGTCGGCTCGGTCTCCGTAGATTCTGTCTCTGTCGGATCGGTTTCTGTCGGCTCCGTCTCTGTTGTCGTGGCCTTAGGCTCCCCGCCGAACGTCGGGAGCTTACCTTCCCCGTCGCCCTTCGACGAGCTTTCACAACCCGCCAGCGAAAGGAGCATGGAAACGCTTAAGAGCGCTGCTACTATCTTCTTCATGTTATTCCCTCCAAAATCCGAAATCAGTTGCCTTCCGGCAGGCCCTGGAATGTATCCTCCGGGGACGCGATTTTCGATAGTTCGATCAGCACGCGCTGACCCTGAGTCTTGCCTCTGGAGATGATCTCGAAGCATCCGGTTCTACTTTCTTCGTTATAGCTCGAAAGCGTGAGCTTCGTGCCCGCCGGAAGCGTCGTCGTTCCCGTGATATTTCCGTTATCGTCGATCTTCGTCACCTCAAGATCCACCCGAAGCGCGATCGCCGGGTAAACGCTGTATTCATTTTCCGAGATCTTCTCGAATTTGCCGTCAGATCCGATCCGGTAATCCTGGAACAGCGCGGCATTTCCGAGAATGTTATCGTAGTGCAGGAAAAGAAGAGCTTCCGGAGACTGATCCACCACGACATTATCGGTAAAGATGCAGTCGCAGTAACGGATATTTCCGGGCTGAAGCTCGAAAAGAACCACTGCCACGCTCATTTCGCAATAGACCTTCACCATGAGATACGTCCCGTTCTCCGTGACCATGATCTTCGGATCCATGCGGGCATACGCATCACATCCGATCTCGTCGAAACAGTCGATATTGCTCTTGTCAAAGGTGTAGTCGCTGAAGTTCCAGTAGATCTTCAGATCCTTCGCGCTTATGCCGTCGGCATCGGGCGTAAACTCGAGATCGATGTCGTCGAGGATCCCGTCGGCATTGATATCCCAGGAGATATGCCCGAAATTATCCGACCAGACGGAGTAGTTGTCCTTCGCGATCTCTTCGAAATACGAAGTGTCAAAGGCCTCCGGACAGGCATATGCCGGTACGAATACTCCTCCGATCAGAATGCCGTTGGTCATGATGACGAAGTTGGCCCAGCCGTTCATGACGGAGTCCTCGATCTCATCTAATCCCCGTCCGTCGGACATTGATTCCGGCAATTCTCCGAGGACCTTTTTCATGTACTCCCAGAGCCTTCCTCTATCTTTGATGATATCGTCGAACTTAATGGTCGTTGCGTCCTCCGTGCGAAGGTTATACGGTGTCTCCAGATACTCGCCCTCGTACGAGACCGCACTTGTCATGAAGGACACGACTTTGCCGTCGCCACGGCACGGTCTCGTCATGAACTCATAGTACCAGTACGGGAGCGCCTCGCCCTTCTCTTCGCTTTCGATGAATCCCTTAAGCACAGCATCGTAGATCGTCTGTCCGCGATCGTATTCGTCCTGGAAAATATCCGCCAGCTTTCCCGGGATCTGCCCGTATGTCTTCGTCGCAGAAAGCATATAGAATTCGTAGCTTATAGGAGTCAGGATCTCGTGCTGATAATCGGTGGTGGAAAGCGTCTGATCCACAGCGCCGTAGACCTGGTAATAGCAGCCGACCTTAAGTCCCACGTCTTCCAGTCCGCGGAACACTTCAAAAGGCACCGCCTGTTCACTATATGTCCTCACCGTCGTCGCCTCCGTTTCCTGCTCTGTCGTGGTCTCGGATTCCGACTCTGTTTCCGAAGGATCCGTGCTTTCCTCCGTATCCGAAGGCTCATCCGTCGGATCTTCCGTCTCCGTGATCTCCGTTGTGGTCGTCTTCTTTGTTTTCTTTTTGGATTTTTTCGTGGTCTCTTCCGACTTACAGGCCGCCATGCCCATAAGCATCGCCACGCTAAGCAGTAATGCGACAGTCTTCTTCATGTACAATACCTTCCTTGCTTCCGTTACTTCCTTTCGAAAAGCACTGTTCACGCACCTTTTGTGCGCGGCTTTTCTACCCTCTTTCTGTTTCCGAGGTCATTGTACCACAAATCGCAAATTTCTTTAATTTTATAGTGAAAACCGGGCTCGTCGCCGCCATGCTTCGGGCGCGTCTTTTCCCGCCTGGCGCTATGGGCTCAAACTTGTCACCTTCCCGGCGACCGCGCCCGGGCGCGCTTGCCGTTATTGTCTGTCCGCATCCGCCGGCCCGCTGACGCTCACGCATGCCTTCTCCAGCGCCGCTCTTTTCAGCGTCAGCTTATGTCCGCACTTCTCGCAGGCCATCAGCACCTCGGCGCCCACACGGATGAGCTTCCAGGTCTTGCCGCCACATGGGTGGGTCTTTTTGAGGGTCACGATCTGCCCCTCCTCGTAAGGGTATAAGAAAAACTTTCCGTTCATAAGGAGACCTCCCATCTTCCCGCGGTCACGCGGTCATTGCCGCCGTAGTCCTTCACGCAGACCACGTCCTTTGCGCCCTCCGGCATCATTTCCCGGATCGGCGCCTTCTGCCGGTACCCGTGCTCCAGAAGGAACACGCCTCCATCTTTTACGTATTTCCCCAGATCGCCTATTATCCTTCTATAGAACGAAAGTCCGTCGCCCCCGTCGGTCAGCGCCAGCGCCGGCTCGTGGTCTCTGACTTCCCGCGAGAGCTCCGTCATTTCGGCATCTTCAATATATGGCGGATTCGATACGAGGATATCCGCCTTTATCTCTTCTTTCGGCCAGAGATCCGTTATCTCTACTGCAAAAGATCCTTTCCCCAGGATCGTTTCTGCGTTCTTTTCGGCATAGGCGGCCGCCACATCCGAGATCTCCGTCATCCGAAGCTCGAAGGGGATATTCCGCTTTCTAAGTTCATTTGCGATCGTGATGCCGACGCATCCGGTCCCCGTACAAAGATCAAGTATCACGACCGGCTCGTCTGCTTCCACGCGCGCCGGATCCGCATCTTCGCGCGCCGGGAGTTTAGCCTGTCCGCGGTGCGCGACCTTCGGGATCTCCCCGTCGCTTTCTGGCACCGGAAGGTCCTCGACACCCAGTGCGATCAGGGCCGATTCGACCAGGATCTCGGTATCAAATCTCGGGATCAGGACACCTTCTCCCACGGAAAACTCAAGGTCATAAAAAGGCGCGTGCCCTACGATATAGCCGATCGGTTCGCCTTCTGCTCTTCGTAAAAAGGCCCGGTCGAACTCTTCTGTTTTCTCCTTCGAAAAAAGAAGGAACAGATCTTTTTCCGAAGAAAAACGGATCTGCGTTTTATTCATATCGGTCAGGGTCATAAAAAGAATCCACGCCTCTTCCTCCGCCTCGGGGATCCCGCAGCGGGCAAAAAGCGCGGTCTTTTCTTTCAGATATTCATTCAGCGTCAAGTTGTCATCCTCTAACGTTTGGGGGGGGCAGTGATCACCAGATGTCTTCGTTGCTGTTTTCCGGGATGACCGCCTGCACAGACGCGATTGCTACTTCGATCATGCTGTCGGTCGGTTCTTTTGTCGTCAGTTTCTGAAGCGCAAGTCCCGGAGCGATAAAGATCTTGCAAATGCGGTTCTGGTCGTGACGGCCGCAGAAACGCAGGATCTCAAAGGAGATACCGCCGACGAGCGGCACGAGCGCCAGACGCACCAGCATGTTGACCCACCAGACGTTGACGCCGATGAAGACGGATGCCACGCAGAATACGAGGATCGAGACAAGTACGACGATGAAGAGGAAAGCGGTTCCACATCTCGGATGGAAACGGCTCTGCTTCCGGATATTCTCGACGGTCAGCTCTTCTCCCGCTTCGTAGCAGGCGATGGTCTTATGCTCCGCACCGTGGTACATCCACACGCGGGCGATGTCCTTCATGCGGGAAGTCATTCCCAGGTACGAAAGGAAAATCACGATACGGATCACACCTTCGATAAAGTTCAGGCCGACATTGAGGCCGACAGAGTCGGATCTTTCCGCGGAGAAAAAGTGAAGTCCCGTATCAACGATCAGTCTCGGCAGAAGAATAAAGAGCACGATACTGAAAGCCAGTCCCAGAACGGCCGCGAAGATCATGACGCCGTCGCTGTGCTTGTCCGCCCACTTATCGAGCTTGCTCTCGGTCTTCTCTTTGCCCTTCTTCTCGGAAGCTTCCTTAATGGTCTGCGGCTTATCTTCATCGAGGGTCACTCTCTCGACCACGTCTTCCGGCGCGCCCTCTTCCGAGATCTCGGCAGACTTCATGAGCGCCGCCGTGCCCGTGATGAGCTGGCGGAAGAACCGAAGGCACCCTCTGACAAGCGGAACTTTTTCGAAGAACGTCTCGCTGGCGCTCTTCTTGATCTCTTCTACATAGATCGATCCATCGGCCTTACGGACCGCGATCGCCGTACGGTGCGGACCGCACATCATGATGCCCTCGATCAGGGCCTGACCGCCGATCGTCGTCTTTTTGGTGCGCTTCACCGGAAGCGGCGCCGGCTCCACCTTCGTTTCCGCGGAAACCTCCGCGTCGACTGAATCAATGACTTCAGTCTCGATCTTCTGCGCGGAAGCTACTTTTGCACCGGCATCAGTTACTTCGGCCGAAACCACCTGGGGAACAGCTTCTTCCGCCTTTTCTATATCATTCACGGAACTCCCGAAAAGCTCCTGATTTTTCATATCTTCATCCATTTTGAAAATCCTTTCCAGCATGCGGATCCGCATACAGACATATTTTAACAGAAAACCGCAAAAAGGGACAACAATGCTTCATTTTTCGCACTTAAAGACAAAACAAAGGGGGCGCTCAGTGTGATCTTCATCACCTTGAGGCACCCCCTCATTGTTTCTTTTCAAATGGTTCTTCATCGAATCAGCCGTTGCTCTGGCCCATTCTCTTCTTGAACTTATCGATACGTCCGCCTGTATCTACGAGCTTCTGCTTACCTGTGTAGAACGGGTGGCACTTAGAGCAGATATCAACACGGAGGCTGCTCTTCGTGGAAGTTGTCTCGAAAGTCTCGCCGCAAGCGCACTTTACTGTGACAACCTGAGTCTTCGGATGGATTCCTTCTTTCATGTCTTTCACCTCTTAATCAAAGGTTCGGCGCGTAATTCCAAGTATCACGTATGCCGGACCGGACTTTATGTGCTAGGTAATGTTACTACAGGAAAAGATCCGCGTCAAGAGATTTCTGCTCGAAAAGCGCTTCTTCAGAGAAAAAAAGTGTTGACAAACCCATCAACAGACCTTACAATATCTCTTGCGCTGAAAAGACGCCGACTTAGCTCAGTTGGTAGAGCAGCTGATTTGTAATCAGCAGGTCGCGAGTTCGAGTCTCGCAATCGGCTCCAGCAAAGAACCCCGATACCGCAATGGTTTCGGGGTTTCTTCTTTTTTCCGTATTTCTTTATTGATGTCCGTTTTTCTAAATCTGGGGGCTGCTTTGGGGGCTATTGCCTATGAAAACATCTTCAAATCCCGCAAAAATCGGCATCCCAGCTAAGGCTCTATTATGCCAAGATACTGATTCGGAACATATTTCGTAAGCCACACACCATTCACCGAACAGCAAAATACGAATCCGTCTTTGAACATATCTCCACTTCTAACTTGGTAAACAACTGGTCTTCCATGACGTTGACCCACCTTTAGCGCTGTTTCTCTATCCGCAGACAGATGCACATACAACCTTGATTTGGGAATTAGCCCCTGTTCATCGATAGACTTGACATACTTTTCCCCGGTTCCGTGGTAAAGAATTACAGGTGGCTCCACCTCTTTCAACTCGACATCAACCGGAATTGAATGCCCCTGATTGGCTCGAATCAGGGTCTTGTCTTCATTGAAAGAGTATCTTTGCTTCTCATCTTCAGCGACAATCTGTTCCAACATATCCATGTTGAAATCCTGTGTTTTCGCAATACCTGCAATCAATTCATCGACATTGGCCCAGCCATGCTCGTCAAGAGTAATGCCGATCGCATCAGGTTTGTGACGCAAAATCAGCGCTATATATTTACTGGTGTCATTTATCCCCATGCAAAAACCTTCCTTTTCTACATACGAGAGTGCGTCCCTAAGGTTTCTACTCCAACATGCTCCAAAAAAGCGTTGCATTCGTCTATGCTTTTCCCTTGTAGCATAGAGAGTACAAATGAATAGGCATTGTGAGTTCTCTCTTTATCATCCAGACTTAATCCGTTCAAATAAATTGCTTTCTGAAACTCATCTAAAGATAATCCAAGCCCAACTGCCATAGCCACATATGCAGGCAATTTAAATTTGTGGTCTGAACTTAATCGTGAATAATCATTCGCCGTAAGCAATGTTTTCTCTTGGAAAATCGTTGAATTCCATTTTGCATCTTTCATGTAACGCAGAAACACCTGATTCGTAGATTGAGCATTGTTAGTCTTTCTAGAGTTTATATCCTCAAAAGCCTTTGCATAATTCGATATCCAATCAAAGACTTCAGAATTACCATTTCCTGTACTGAATCTTTTTTTCTTTCTCGAAGATTCTGCACTTTGACTATTATTCGAATCGTCTTCTTCAAAGGAGAGCATTTGCTTTATGTTCGAAGCGCGAACATGCATTTTCGTCCAAATGAATTCTCCATAAAACTCGAAAAAGCCCGAGTCGATATATTCCCTGAAGGTCCTATCAGAATTATAGATTTCAAATGCCTCTTCAACAGTTATTATCGGAGTTATTTTGTGATCACCAGACATTTTAAACTCCTTTCCCATAAATGTTCTGTATACTGTTGAGTCTACCACATCTCTTTTCATTTATGTCATCTTTGGAATCTATAATGAAAATTCTATTATCTTGCCAAGATATAATATGTGGGTTTTTCAAACCCGATTTGCACAACCGCATAGCAAAAAGACCTGTATTTCAGCACGTTTCTGCATATCTTCTTAAGATATGACATCGACATCTCCGTTCTTTTACACTCAAAAAAACGAGGAGGTGTTTCAAGAATGAACAAACATAAAAGGAATACCATTGACGACGGTTTCAGAGCCGACCTGGTGCGTTCAGCAGAATTCAAGGGTGTATTTGAGATACCGTATATCAATCCACCCAAGAAGATTATTCTTCCCACGGATACTATTCCTTTCAGCATTATGCATCGGACCAAGGATTATAGTGAGTTTGTCGTATTCTACGAGCATGACATCAGATTCGCCGATATCTTAACTGCTACAGATGATTATCTGGAAGAGCTTAAAAAGTTTGCGGGCGTTATCAGCCCGGACTGCAGTCTATATCGGGACATGCCACTAACACTGCAAATCGCAAACACCTATATGAATCGCGCAATTGGTCATTATCTTCAGATGAATGGCATTTATGTAATTCCAAATGTACGCTGGGGAGACGAACGGAGTTACACAACTTCCATTCTACCTGAAAAGTTTGCATTTGTTGGTATTCCCAAACACAGTATCGTCTCTATTGGAACTTATGGGTGTATCCAGGGGCAAGAGAACAAACGCTACTTTCGAGAGGGCCTTATTGCCATGCTTGATGAACTTGAACCGGAATACGTTCTTGTTTATGGCAGCATGCCCGAGAGTGTCTTTGGCGATCTAAAGGATCGAACGCACTTTGTACATTATAAGGATTGGACATCAAAAAAGAGAGGTGGTGAATAAATGGGAAGCGGATATAGTGCTATTTATGCCGGGACCGGTGGCGGATCACAACCTTATGCCGATTCGTATTCCGTGGTCGGAGCAGTGCGCGCTATTGATAAGAAAGATTCTGACATATATGACAGTAAAACCGGGTACTTCAAGAATCCGACGGCTACGGCTCTTGACGATGCTGTCGATGGCAACAGAGTTATTTTCAATGACAAGAGCGCCAATGGAACTATGACCTACGTTATGGATGACAATGGTAATATAATATTCGGTAAAAGGTGCAATCCTAATGATGGTAGAAAACGAGCTCCTCATCCGACCCTCATCGGCGGAAAGGATCCGCAAGTACAGTGTGCAGGGATGATAACGTTTGTCGGCGGAAAGATTTCACAAGTAAATTGTCAGAGTGGACACTACCGCCCCGATTCTAAGTCAATGGACAAAGTCAATGCAGCTTTACAAGCGTTATGTGACAAAAATCCGAATCTCTTCACAAAAGATTCGGTATGGAGGAAGAACAATGGAAAGTAGTAGTATATTTCAAGAAACCGAGTACTTGTTTAATAGAGCATACGAAGAAGAGCTTACCGAAGAGCAAGAAGAAGCTTTATATGACCGTGCTCATCAGCAGATTATCGATTATGGTTGGGATAAGACTTTTGAGAGCTGGAAAGCATATCTTTTCAAAAACTGTACAACTCCAGAATCAGTAATCAATTTTGCTAATCTTTTTTGGTGTTACTGTTGCTGCGATTACATTATCCAGGATCCATATCATTTTCTCGGCTACATGTATTACCGCATTGACATGAACACCAGCAAATATGATGACATGAGCATTCTTGATAGCATCGCGACAAACATATTACCCAAAGCAGGATACTCCTATGCCGATCTCATGAAGCACCCACTTTACACACCGGAAATGGATGAGCGGTTGCTGGCCGAAGTCGAAAAGTTCAAGAAAGAAGCCAAGGAGGATTGAATATGAATTGTGACAGATGCGGAAGCAGAATGGATTATTGTGATAAGGATGGCGGATGTATTTGGATTTGTCCCAAATGTGGTCATAAGGTCGTTCCGGTTATTCCTAGACCTTACCCAGACAAACCGAAGATTGAAAAACGCAACTGAGAATCTTGGGGACAATTTGGGGACAGTTGCATGGAAAAACTATACTGTATTAGGCAACGATATAGAACGATGCGTCCTTTCAAACATAGCAATTTCAATCTTCCCCACAAATCTATACCACGATAAGAAACGTCAAAAAATGCAATTTGTAATCAGCAGGTCGCGAGTTCGAGTCTCGCAATCGGTTCCAGAAAGAAAACCCCGATACCGCAAAGGTTTCGGGGTTTTGTTTTTGCTTTACCTGCTGATTTATCAAGAAAAAACATCTGCGATAATCCACAATTGTCGTTCGCGTGGTTAACATTTGGTTAACGGTGAGGACAAAATGCCTCATTTTATTGGATTTAGCACCACCGCTTCTCGCGAACACTCCGCTTTGACTGATGAATCCCAGTGATCACAGAAGTCTTCAGTTGGTGAAAACTCTTTGCTTAGTTCATATCCTCGATGAACAATTATCTCCTCAGAAAACCATACATCTTTCTCGAAAGCTATCTAGCGATCCCCGACGTCGATAATGATCCCACGGGTCAACCAAACATCATAAGTCTGTTCACCTTTTTCGAACATGCGCTGATTCTCTTGAATAAGAATTATGCCTTTCACGACATCATTCACCGGTGTTCTTACGAATGACTTTCTGTCGATAATCGGCAGTTTTGTGTCAGACACACTCCAGACCGCAACATCTTTCTTCGTGCCAAAATAGTCGAGGCATTCATTAAAACTGTAAAGATAATATTTTTCATTATCTACCACCATCCCTAACACCTGTGAAGAAGTCGGAGTAAACTGATACTCATCATGCTCAATAAAGGAAAGTTCCTTTCCAATCATAGAACGAAGCATCTCAACTTCATCATCTTTTAATCGAATATCAATCGTTTTCATGCTCGTCCCCTTCTTTCCGAATCCGTTTTTCCAGTTCATCAACCGGAAGCCTTCTCTCATTATGCTTAATAAATTGCTCTAAGCATGCGACATATCGCTTCCGATCAATTAAGTGTTGCTCATAGATACTATCAAGCAAACCTATCGTCCCCTTCACATCAACACACTCTTTGATCGCTGCTTGTCTTAATGCGTTGTCGCCGGTTATGAGCAAAATACCTCTATTCTTTGCAATAGAAAGGGCAATTGCATCATATACGGAAACTCTTCGATATCGGATGCGTAATGCTTCGGCCAGGTAGAATTCTTCGGTAGTGATTTCAACTGCAATAAGACCTCGATTCAGCAACTCCGAAAGCAATCCAGTCGGATAGACTATTTCTTCTCTCAAAGCCTCTCTATACATGATGAATTTGCACGGCAAAAGGAATGGGAGATCCAGACTTGATATGGCGTCAAAATCGAACCATATATTGGCATCGCTACTGATATATTCCAAATCAAGTCACCGCCAATCCACAAAACTGCTCCATTTCCGCAATACTAGTCCCGAGTAATTCTGCTCCGCGCGCCATCGACAAGCCTTCCTCGTTAACCGCTCTGTATACCAGTTGACGCAGAAGTGTTGGCGACTCCGGATCCTTAATGTGCACAGGTTCATTCGTTTGATATCCTGCTTTGTTTGCTCGAATATAGAAGTTCTTCTCCAAACTGGATGATATAATCCCTGCCAAAGCAGCACGTTTTACCAAAAGGTACATGGATATACCGTATTCTTCGCAAGTCAATATATAATCCTTGGTAACCCTTGTCCTATGGGCGCCAAGTTCTCTATGGACATCATCGAGTGAAATGAGGAAAGCACCTGCTACGGCTGTAGCTCGTTTTTCTTCCTCGACTTCTTCTGAACACTTCATATCCGAGGACATGATATGAACGAGTTCATGTGCAATCGTTGAGCGTTTCCTCTCCGGAGACATATTCTCATTCACAACAATATATGGATACTGGTTCACCTTGCCGTTCATGCCGCTAAATTTCCTGCTATCCACATCCAACTCCATGATGAGGAATCCTTTATTCTCCAGAACTGCATACAGATCCTTGACCGGCCCGGATCTTGACAGCCCGAGTGCTTGTTTAATTCGTTCTGCACATCGTTCCACATCTGCATCCCACTTAATGCTTTCAGTTTTCGGCGGCTCGGGAAGCGGATTCCCACCCAGACATTCAACAGCGTCAAAGAACCGGCTGAAGTATTCTTCAACCGACTCTCTTATATACTCCTGTTTCGATTCCGGAAGTGAGGCCTGTTTTCGAAATTCTCCGTGAACAAAAGAAAGAGACGTATTTCGTTCTGCCAGAAAGTCCGCGACAAAAACACCCAGAGCTTCCGCCAACTTCTTGATCATATCAATATCCGGCTTACGGTCACCGTTTTCATAATGCGTGATTGCCATAGCCGACACTCCACATTTATCAGCTAGCTCTTTTTTAGACATATTCTTTTGTAACCGATAATACTTAAGGTTCTTATTGAACATATGTCAGCACCACCTTCCTGTGTTTATTTTACACAATATTTCTCCAAAAGTAAACACAAACAAAGGAGAATCCGGATCTTTCGTAGCATATCGTTTTTTGGTTAACATTTGGTTAACTAAAGGTTATGAAGGTTATGACACTTTATGCCATCCCCATAAGGGGCATCCGAACTTCACTTATGATTTTCGTCTGAAAGCAATAATAGCGAATGCTATACTTGTTTTAGTGTATCAATTGATGCTTGGAAAATAGAGACTCTTAATTTGGGTGAGACATTTTGCTATGGTAAACGACTAATAAGTGAAAAAAGGAATCTCTCTTAATGAAAGGAGACACACAGTGGATATCGGTGCAAGTAGCTACCACCGTTATTTGGATGGAGAAGACGAGGGCATAGCGGAAATCGTGAATGAGTACAAAGATGGTCTCATTCTGTTTCTTAACGGATTCGTTAACAATATCCATATCGCTGAGGATCTGACGGAAGATACCTTCTTCCGACTGATGGTCAAGAAGCCCACGTTTTCCGAAAAAAGTTCTTTTAAGTCCTGGCTTTATGCCATAGGCAGGAATGTAGCCGTCGATTATGTCCGACATCACGCCAGAATTATTAGCATTCCCAATCAAGATCTTGAATCATATGCCAAAGATGAAGAAAACCTTGAAAGAACTTTTTTACGGGAAGAGAAGCGAATCATGATCCATCAGGCTCTCAAGAGGATATCTCCTGATTATCGACAGGTCTTATGGCTTACATTTTTTGAAGACATGTCAGGCAAAGAGGTTGGGAAAGTCATGAAAAAGAATTCCCGACAGATCAGGAATCTCCTTTATCGTGCCAAGCAATCGTTAAAAGAGGAACTTGAGAAGGAGGATTTCGATTATGAAGACTTCTGAAGAAATGTATAACAACCTGATTGAGCGGAAGTCACGATATGAAAAAATGCAAGCTCAACGCCGTAGAAAGGCAAAAGCCGTTTTTCTCCCCATCATCAGTGTTTGTGCATTAGCGATATTTGTTTCGGGCATTCTCGGATTAAGTCATCAATTAAATGAGCATAGTGATGTTAAGCCGACTGAGTTTTCCATAGAATCAACAAATGGTTCTCATGTTACACAAGCAGACACTCGCATGGAAACGCGACCTGAAACCTGTGCCGAAACGAGTATCGATCTTGACGAAGTTCTTTTCGCGCCCTCAAAAGAAGAAGTAGGGCCAGATGAATGGATACCCGATCCTGGGAACATCATAATGTCTGGCACCCTTGAAACTGAAAGCACAAAAGGAGAAAACAAAGATAAATATTTCGCTGTCTCAATTACGGTCTTTCACTTCGACTTCGTAGAAGCGTATCAGGAAGAACAGCACGATAAGTATATGACTGCGTTAAACGCTCCTATACTGGTAAAGTACAGAGAGGATTATGAAATTTGGGTGGAGACCGTGGTAAGACCGGCCATTCCTGAAGAGAATCTGAAAGATGAAGCATACATGTATAACTTCGAAGAGAAATGGTACAACTCTAAGCAGTCTTATGACGAATTCGATGAGTATTGGAAAGAACACCAGAACGCAGATGTATGGGATGAATATCTTGAAGCAAGGAGAACCCATCAGGAAGCCTGGGATGAATATATGGATTATACGGTTCACGAGAACGAGATCCTGAAGGAATTGTTCTCGGCGGATATTGAGGCAGAAATGCAAGTCGAGCTTGATCGATTAAAAAACCTCGGATATGCTATTGAACTCGCAACTGACAAAGAAAACACCTTGACCGGGTATCTTACCGGAGAACAGTTATACAGCTTCCCTTGTAGTCCGAAGCATGGGTATATTATCAACTGGATCGGACAGGAAGAACCGCTAGATGAGTAAAAGGAGATCCTTAGCGATGAAAGCTTTGTTTATGAAAGGAGTTGTTTTAGTATGAGAAAAGCAGTATATGTTTTAGCAATCGTTTTAGCAAGTTGTTTGATTTCATGTTCATGTTCCAAATCCAAAAAGAAGCCGGATTACGTTCCTGTCGATGAAGGAATCGGAACAATGGATATCGCTCTATATGTAACTGGAGATTCCCAAGCAGTTACAGTTGAATTTGTGAATCGTGATGATGAACCTTGGCATTTTGGCGAGTATTACAAACTCGAGTTCTTGAGAGACGGAACCTGGTATTACGTTCCTAGTGAGGATTATGCTGTACACGATCTGGCTCATGAACTAGCTCCGAATCAGAAGGATTCATTGACATATGATCTGACTCCGTTTGGCAAACTCGATGCAGGCGATTACAGAATCGCCTGCGGAGGCGGTGGCGATAATAACAATAATTACTATGCATATTTCCACATCACGGACAAGAATGAATTTATCGGCACAACGCCCACAGAATAATCACCTCTACGAGACTCAATAACCATAATCAATCATTTCGAGTGATAGGTTTATTTTTCGTTCGTAACCGACTCTTTGAATTCGTTATATTCTGTGACTACTATGTTCCTTTACCATACTGCTCTTTCATGTATGTATTGACACGATTCTGAATGATCTGACACACATCTTCCACACTCTTCTGGCCTTTGAAATACGCCATTCCTTCTTCCAGGATGATCTCTTTGATGCGATAATTCGACATTCTCGAGATGTATGCCTTTTCGAGCATCTCCATGAACGAACTCTTTTCCATATCTGTCAGGTCCGCCTCTTCGCAGATATCCGCTGCAGCTTCACGATAAAGCGGAATGGAATAGAAGTCTTTCGCGCATTGGATCTGCTGCTCTTTCTCAAACAAGAAACGGATGAAATCCCAGCACTCCTTCGGGAACTTCGTATTCTTCGATATTCCCAAGGTAAAATCCGAGCCTACGGAGTATCCGCCTTCCATACCATATACGCCGGCATTTCCATTTAGCATTTTCAAATAATCGGCATACATCTCGGGCGCAGAAATGGTTGCAGGAATAAGGGCAACTAAACCTGCCTGCAGCTGTTCTTCCGGCGGCGAATAATCGTCAGGTGCCATATACCCAGTTTCAGAATGTATCTCTACACCGGGTGGATTGGGATCTGCACCAAGTACCGATGCCACTTTAAGAACAGACTGAAATTCTTCATTTGTTACATTCATGGTCATGCTGTTTGCATCCAGAAATTGCGAGAAGCTTCCCGGGAGAAGGAGATCCAACATTTTTTCATAAGAATAAACAGGAAACAATCGAGTCGTTCCTTCTATCCTTCCCTGCATTTCGAGAAGTTCAGAAAGGGAAAGGATCCTCGATTCACCAAGGAGCCTTTGATCCCCCACGAAGCCGTAAACATCCATGCAGACCGGTATGTGATAGAGTTTTCCTCCGATTTCGAAACTTCGGAAAGCACTGTCATAGTACCTGCTTCGATCCAATCCGCCATCGCCGTCTATAAAACTGTTCAAATCCAGAAGAACCGCATCCGAAGAAAACTGTGGCAATGTAGAGAAATTTGCCAAGATGTCCGGTCCCTCGCCGGAAAGCATATTTAGGTATATCTGATCCTCTACTCCTGATATAACTTTATCATATGCACCGTACCCTGCTATGTCCTGACTGTAATCATGAACATCAATACGGATCTTATGCTCAGTCATTCGGTTATATTCGAGCACATATTCCAGAAGACGTTCATCGTTTATGTTCCGGTTTCCAAGCTCAACAGTCGTTCGTCCTGCATAGGGATTATTATCAGCCTTCCGGATCGTGACCAACTGCACCTGCATCGCACCATACCGTTCTTTCCCGTCCTGTTCAAAACGATTTCGGATCAGTTGGATGCACTCCCCGGTCAAACGGGCGTTCGGTCCGATCACACCATAGCGGTTCATATCCACATCGTTCCAGTCTATATAGATGGAACTCTGCTCGTTTCCGCTCATATCCACTTTACGTATTCCATTTCCATCCAGATAGAAAAGGCTGTCCGTCTGAATCTTCTCTCCGCCAAGAATAGTTTTATCAGCTTCATTACCGGTTGTAAGTAAAGGCTGGATCAAGCCTTCACGAGCTGTATGCTCTAAACGGATCGTCTTCCCGCTCATTTTTCCATTATCGATATCGACCTTCTCCAAATAGAAATAAGTCAGCGATGGATCATCCTCATCATAATGACGACAAACCACCCAGACATCTTCTCCGAGCACATATAAAAAACCGTGAAACTCATTGTCCACGATACGAGAAACTTCTTTTCCGTCCTTTCCAAAAAGAATGATTCCATCGTAATCGTACCATCCGATCCATCGCCCATCCGGCAATCCCCTCATCCCATAAAAGTAGTCATAATCGTCTTTGCCAACCAGTTCGACAAGATTCTTCTGACTGCCGTCTCTTTGCACCTCACAAATGAACGTATGAACTTTTCGGGTTTCCTCATCGTAGGGGCGTGATAACTTCAATAGTTCACCATTGGGGCCAACAAAAAAGTCGCTTCGATTTGCGCTATCATCCGTTTGCCGGAATAAGATGTTCCCTTCATGATCAAATCCGACATATCCGTTTTCGTGATAGCTATTGTATTCTGTCTGTATTTTCTCAGCTTCTTCCGCTGTATAATTCTCTGGATGCTGATCTTTATCCAGTGTACGTGCATTGAGCTCCTGCGGGACTTCATATGAAATGCTATAATCAAACACCACCATATCCGAAGAGATCAAGCCGGAATCCAGTTGAACATGGACTAGTTCTTTTGACTCATCAAGAGGGATCTTCATATCGACAAGTTCCGCCGTATAGAAAGGATCGTTCTCAGTAATTACCCTCCCGGAGATCGGATTCTTCTGTTGCTTCGTCTTTTTGCATCCAGCAACTCCCAGAAGTAGCGAAACCGCCGCAATCATAGATAGTGTCTTAAGCTGTATTCTCTTCATGAAAAGCACTTCCTTTCATCGTTCCGAAACGATCGTCTTTGCCCGATTCTGAATATTCCTGCAAACCTCATCCACACTTCTCTGATCGGCAAAATACCCCTGTGCCTCTTCCCATATGATGGAAAATACATCCGGATCGGAGGCATTCACAACATGAATGCTTTCCACGATTCGTTCAAGCTCAGAAGTCATCTCTTCCGTGATTTCAACCGGGGCTTCATCTCTTGGATTTTGAGGATCAGAGGCATAAGCCCTGACAATTACTTGATTTGTTTCCCGGATCTTCTGATTCTGCTCTGTCATGGCTTTCCGGGATACAGGCATACTCCGGTCATCTACTTTCCCTGCCACCACCATACCAGTCTGCTGTTCCTCCGAAATCACAAAGCGAAGAAAATCCCATGCCTCCTTTTGATTCTTACAGGATTGACATATGGCCATAGAAAGACGGATCTTTGCGCACATCGAGCCATGGGCACTATTGGGGGTACCACAGAACACGATCTTGTCTCCAAGATCACTTTTGACCCTGGCATAGGTGGAAAGATTGGTGAACCCGGCATGCACAAACGCTAACATTCCTTCCCGAAACATCGCAGATGCATCCGGCCGGGACTCGTCTATCTCCTCATATTCACTCGCCAGTTGTTCATGTGTCTTCTTGGAACCATATGTTTTTATTATTTCCAGAAGCCTCTCGAAAGCAGGATCATCAAAATGCACCTGATTATTTCCATAATCTACAAATTCCGTATAATCCAGATAGGAAAGCATATCTTTGTACGGCATTTCCGGGAGCACCGTAACATCATCCGGCAGTGCTTTTGCCGTATCCAAAAACTCCTGATAGGAATAGGAATCTTTCTCTCCAAGCACATCTTTATTACCTACAAATCCGGACACCGTGAATGTAACCGGCAGCTGATACAATTTTCCTCCTACCTCACTTGCGCGGAAAAGATTATCGAAATATAGACTCCGGTCAAGGCCGGTTCCATCTGCAGCATCGATAAATGGGTTAAGATCGACCAATACTTCATCGTTATTCAATCTGGAGATCCATGAGAATCCCATTAGTATATCCGGCCCATTACCGGACAGCAGATCCAGAGACACTTTATCGGAAAGAGCTTTCTCCGGATTTTCTCTTCCCGAGCCTTGATCTACATCGCTCAGTGAATAGTAGATCATCTCGATACGGCAAAGCGAGTTTTCATCCAGATTATAGCGGATCACAGTTTCTCCGATTTCCGAAGCTGTCTCCTCCGTGTCAAAAGCACCGACCCGTACGATCTTCTTCCCTGCATGGGGATTCTTCTCTGCCCGAACTGCACGAAGCAGTTTCAGTTGCGGAATCGTCCTATTCTCTCCCTTCGACCCGGATTCGTACGTCTCCTGAACCGACAGGAAATACACTTCGTTCTCCGATTTGATATATGCTTTCCCGACACCTGCATGATTATAATCTGAGAAATTCCAGTTAAAGACTTCCTGATTCTTCGAAGAATCGAATAGATTGAGTTTTGTTATTCCGTTCACATCTGAAGAATAACTTCCATCCTGCCCACGAGTGATTCCGGAAGTATCGGCAACTCGATGCTTTTCACCCACAAACTCGCCCGTTTGGGAATTGATCTCCTGAATATAACTATAGTTTTGATCCCAGTCTTCCGGATCATAGTGATTTCCTACACCATAATACTTCTCATCCTGAAGAAGAATCTGTCCTACAAATTCATCGTTTGCTGCTGAGCCGATCAGAGAACCGTCCGACGAAACCAGATATAGCTCCCCGAAATCAGAAATCATCAGATTTCCGTTTCTTAAGAAAAGAACATCACTCCCTTCATTCACCTCCACTGGAAGCTCCATCGTTTTCACCAAACTTCCGTCGTCATTTACTTTCTGAAGAATTGTCTCTCCTTCCTGAATTTTGTTAGTAACAGCAAATCTTTCGCCGCCGGAGTTTTCAATTATCTTAATGATGCGATTCTCCGCGTTATCATACTCCGCCAGATCCAGGATCACATTTCCATCCAGATCAAACATCTTTTTTCCATGTTTATAGTTTTCCTCATACCACTTAAGGTATTCCTCCTCCTGCCCGTTCATCAATTTTTTCTGCATTTCATCCTGCTCTTCCTGAGAGGTCAGATAACGGATATCGTAAGTAATCACTACACTGTTTCCTACAAAGCTGCTTTCCCCGATGAAAACACCTTCCACTTCCCTATCCTTGTCAATAGGAATCGGGAGATCTATCTCTGAAATGGTAAAATACGGGTCCGACTCCGAAACGACAGTTTTTCTGCCTGTTTCACCAGTCCCGGTCTTTTTCTTACAGGCCGTTACAGGCAACAGAAGTGATGCAATTAGGGATAGTGCCAGTATTTTCGCAGTGGTCATTTTCTTCACTTTAAAGTCCTCCTACTATTTCGGCTAATGGTCACAATTTAACTACACTTGTCGTTTATTTAAGCAAAAAATATATTAAAAGATAGCCGTTGCCGTTGTTTCCTCTACTTCATCAAGCTCGGTGTTTTCCACCCAGCCTTCATCGTCGACATACTCCCATGAAGACTCGATCGGTTCATTATCATCCGTTTCTGTCCATTCAGTAACCTCTTCATAAGCTGAAGATTCAAAGACTTCTGTTTCCTCTACCCATTCTGTATCCGGATCAGTCCATTCTGTTGTTTCAACCAGTTCAGCCGATGACTCAGTTACTTCTGTTCTCTTCAGTTTTCTATTTGTTTTCTTGTCAGTATTGGTTCTACTGCCGGAAAAAGCGAATCCGGATACTACTGTCAACAGGACTGACAGAACCAGAATACCTACGATCATTCTCTTCTTCCCGCTGAGGACCATCGAGAATCTATGTTTCAGCCCGGTCTTCGGCGAATAGAAGCTTGTCGCCAGTACCGGCCGAAAAGCACTGTTTTGTCTTTGTACCTGATCTGCGAGCGTATTCAGGATCGACTGGCAATAGACTTTTCTCATGCTTTCCGGTTCACGTTCCATGACGGCCATATCGCAATAGTACTCACACTCCTTTTCGATCGATCTTCCAAAAAGGATCATGAGCGGATTAAACCAGTGGAAACCGCGGCATACGATCAGCAGTAATTTGATCCACAGATCTCTATGCTGAAAATGCGTGAGTTCGTGTTTTAGGATCAGCCGGAGCTCGTCATAATCATATTTTCGTTTAGGAAGAAGGATCGTTGGAGAAAGAAGCCCGATCATCATTGGAGAAGAAACTGCTTCCGTCAATAACAATTTGACTTCGGAAACGCCCATTTCCTCCGCGATGGGCTTAAGAAACGCATCGTATTGCGCATAGGAACGGGAAAGACGCAGAACAGTTCTTTTCCATCTAAAGAAGCGGATAAACGAGACTGTCAGGAAAGCCAAGACTCCCAGCAGATACACTACGAAAAGAACATAGAACACGGTGCTGAGCGATGTTCCGGGATTTGCCACTTCGACTAGATGTGTTCCCGTTCCTACGGAGACCGGTTCGGACGCAGCACTATTAGAAAAATGAATCAGTGCTTTTCCAAATGTAAATCGTACCGGAATCAGAAAACCAATAAGTACGATCAGCCAGGAGTAATATCGGATCTTGGGCGACTGTCTGTTTTTCAGCACGAAAAAGATCACCATCAGTAGCATCGCCACTAATGACATATTCAATGAATTCAGAAGAATCGCCTGAAATATGGATCCCATATATCCCCTCACTGCTCATCGAGCCATTTTCTTAAGTCCGTGATCTCTTCCTTCGATAACTCGCCACCGTCATAAAGCGATTTCACAAGGCCGGTTATCCTGGTCCCTCCGAACCGCTGGCGGAGACTCTGGGCTTCTACCTGAAGATACTCCTCTTCCGTAATTGCCGGAGAATAGTACCTTTCTTTCCCATTCTTCTCTGATCGCAGAAATGACTTCTTCTCCAATCGTACGAGCATAGTCATCACTGTCTGCTGTTTCCAGTCTTTCTCCGGGAGAGAGATACGCAGTTTTTCGGTAAGGATCGGGGAAGTCACAGGCTCATGACATTGCCAGATCGCACGCATGATCTCAAACTCCGCATCCGGAAGCTTTCTGATATCCTTCCCACTCATAACTTCTCTCCCATCAATAAAATACATTTGTAGTTTATCTTCATGGTAACACCAGGTAAGAAGTCTGTCAATTCTGCATTATCGTAAACTGTGGACGCTCAAGATTCCCGAAATATGACAATGTCTATTATTGACGGTAATCAGTCAGTCCATTTTTCGCCTTTGGTTTTCTACAGATAGCCTAAAATGAATTTTTGTCATTTTTGACACAAATCCATTGCAGGTTCTTGAAAAATACTCCCGGCAGTGCTACTTTAGAATGGAAAAGTGTCAAAAATGACATTTTTCCATTCTGGAGGGCAATATGGATATTAAACGTGACTTCTATCTAACAAAACTCATAAACCGTATGGGAAATGGGCAAGTAAAAGTTATTACAGGAGTGAGACGATGTGGGAAATCATTTCTTCTCAACACATTATTCTTTGAATATCTATTAAGCAAAGGCATTCCGGAAGATCACATAATACGATTTGCTTTTGACTCAGCTGACGATCTTGAATTAATAGGCGAAGATATTGTTGAGCTTCAGTTGGAGAACAAGAAGGCCGATCCGAAGAAGTTCATGAAATATATCAAAACAAAGTGTGTAGACAGCGAAAAGTATTATCTTCTGCTTGATGAAGTCCAGTTAATGGATTCATTTGAATCTGTATTGAATGGGTATATACGAAAAAGAAACCTGGACATATTTGTCACAGGTAGTAATGCCAAGTTCTTGTCCAAGGATATTATTACAGAGTTTTCCGGACGCGGGGACGAGATTCATATGTACCCTCTGAGTTTCTCGGAATTCATGACAGCCTTTAAAGGTGATAAATATGCAGGACTATCACAGTATATGACTTATGGCGGTATTCCGTTGGTTGTTCTTTGTAAAGAAGATAGCGACAAATCGGATCTGCTGGCAAACCTTTACAGCGAGATATATGTTTCTGATATAGTAAAACGTCACAAAGTACGAAATCAAAGTGAATTGGAAGATCTATTGAATATTCTTTCTTCTTCCATCGGATCACTTACGAATCCCGAAAAACTCAAGAGAACTTTTCAGAGCGTAAAGCATTCGAAGATAACCGGCCCGACTATACAGAAATACCTGGGATATTTGCAAGACTCCTTTCTTCTCGAATCAGCGACTCGTTATGATATAAAAGGCAAATCGTATATCGAGACGCCTCAGAAGTATTATTTTAGCGATTTAGGTCTGCGTAATGTCCGGATCAACTTCAGACAGATGGAACCAACTCATTCGATGGAAAATGTTATCTATAATGAACTCCGCATGAGAGGGTATAACGTAGATGTTGGCGTCGTACCAATTGTTGAAAAGGATTCAAACGGTAAGCAGCAGCGAAAACAGTTGGAGATCGATTTTGTATGTAACAAAGGCTCATCGAGATACTATATCCAATCGGCCTATTCGTTACCTACTGAAGAAAAACGCATTCAGGAAACACGTCCATTCACCAAAATCAAAGATGCTTTTAAGCGTATCGTAATCACAGGCGATATGATTTCGCCCCATTATGACGAAGATGGAATCCTGCTTGTGAACATATATGATTTCTTACTTGATCCCACGGTGATTGAGGAATAATCCGTCATCCTGCCATCTTATCTATCATCATGCCGACATCCTGCAGCTCCCCCACTACTTAAATGAAAAACTAAATTAGTGTTGGATTATTCTCGACTTGTAATCGTTCGTAATTTGTGCTGTTACGGAGCTTAAAAAGGGGGTATAATGGCATAAAACTGTTGAGTATTCCATGTTTTGTTGCATAGCAAACAGACCAAGGTCCATTTGTTTGAAAAAGTAAATTGGACCCTC
>JAEEGJ010010675.1_pt1 | contig 23771 bp, 16 predicted proteins | sample 8958761 | NCBI WGS metagenome assembly JAEEGJ01 (sample SAMN16246546, study PRJNA631951) | gut metagenome | biome: gut microbiome; feature: rumen; material: RS-attached | host: Bos | place: Iran: Karaj | collected 2018-10 | reverse complement strand
ACAATAATAAATATCATATCACGAAGGCTCAGTTGGCCACAGCACTTGCCAGTAAGAAACTGAGTAATGGCACGACAGACGCTTTGACCACGGATTCTAAAATGCGCCCAGGCGTACACTATGTATTCACCATGACGGTATCCAAGAAGAAGATCGACAAACTGACGGCTGCTATAGTTCCTTGGGAGACAGTTTCTGCAACAGCAACACCAACTAACGCAAGAATAACAGTCTCATTAATGAACAACGGTACGCTTCAGACAGGCGAAGCTAATTTCAATTTGTATAGAAAAGCATCTGTATCAGACGATATTAGTGATACTTTTGTTGATTATACATGGGCAACGGGCTATACGGATAACAAAGCAAATCTAACAGAGAATACGACTAACGAAGGCGTCTATACTGCACATAATTCAACATCTGATAATACTATATGGTATTGGCCTGACAACAAGACCTACTATCATTTCAGAGCAGTTATGCCTAAGGATCATACTGTTAACTCTGCGGCAAATGATTATATCACACTCACAGGAGCGGCAAACTATACAGATGTTTGCTGGGGCGCTCCATTTTATCCGTTGAGTTCTACTACCGATAGGTTAACATACTCACTTACAACAGGCTTTGATAATACAGGTACAGGTGATCCTGTCACACATCAAATTTATAAAGCCATTGGCCCCACTTCTGATCCTGTGAGGATGGAGTTGTTCCACATGATGAGCGATGTTACCATACAACTGACGACAACAACTGATGATGATAAAGTGACATTGACTGACGCCACGGTACAACTTACCTATATCCATCCAACAGGAAAAGTTGCGATGGGTAATGGTTTGGTAACGCCAGATGGAACTCCTGCAACAGTAGAAGGAACGGTAGATAGTGATCACAAGTGGCACTATGGCTTTGTGCCCCAATCTTTGGAGGATGTAAACTCAACAGATTATGACGTGATATTAACAATTACCACAGCAGATAATAATAGGTATATTGTCGATATGAAAAATGTCGAATTCTCAACTACAGCTTTCAGCAATACGCTCATTGCTAATCCCTACTCAGAAACTTCTTCAGGAAGTGGGAAATACAAAATCAATAGATGGTATCCGAACTTTAAATACACCTACACTTTCAATCTAAAGAAAACGGGTGTAGCCCTGATAACAGCCACTATTGCTAATTGGGAGTCAGTAACAGCAAATTCACAAGACGTTTATATACAGTAAAGCTTATGAAACATATACCTTATTTATATATAGGAGCATTCACATTCCTCATCGCTTGCAGCAGTGAGGAACGCATTACCACTGATAGCAACGAGGATCCCAGTGGCCCTATCGAGCTATCTGCAGGTATCGCTGAAGGAAACTCCAAAGCAACAACACGCACTGGTGCAGAGGATCATCACACAACCCCAGGCCATCAAACCTTTACTGCAGGTACAAAGATTGCACTTCGTATCAATGGCAGATGGGAAGGACATACTCCAAGTGAGATTGTTGAAACCACAACGGCATCATTGAATGGGGTAGCGCAAGATACAGATGACAAGCACAACAAATTGTCATGTTCCCCAGTCCTTTATTGGGAAGACTATGGAACATCGGATATTAACAATATAGGTACAGGTAAAGGTCGAGAAGAAGGACTTACCATCTATGGCGCAGCTGTCGATGGCGTAACCTCAGTTCCTTCAGGTCTCATAAGTAGTGGAAGTACAATTGATGGCACCATTGGGAAATGGACAAGTCTTGGTTGGACATTAGATGCAAACCAAAGCAGTGGTTTTAGTGAAAAAGACTTGCTGATATCAAACAATATTAGTGGAGATAATGGTGCCACATATCAATACGATTATGGTCGCTATTTGTTCGATAAGCACACTCTTGGCAAGCTCCTCGAGTTCAAACATGCCCTCAGTAAGATTACTGTGGTTCTGACTGCTGGTGCTGGATTTACTGGAGGTAATTTTGCCACTGCCCCAGAAGTTAAACTCACCAGTAATGACGCATCAACTTCTAATCCAGAATGGGCTTGCACGAAAGGAAATGTTAATATAATAACAGGAGGGGTAACTCTTACAGGAACCTCAGGCGATCCTTCTGTTATCACCATGTGGCAAGCATCTTCCACAGGTCATGTTGTTACAAAAGAAGCTTTGGTAATGCCTGGCAGTCAGTTCACTGGTGATGATGCTATTATTGCAAGAATCAATGCTGATGGAAATATCTATTATGTAACAGCAGCAAACATTCGTGCAGCAATAATTCTTGAGAATTCTTCAAATACAGATTATAAGACTGAGGCTGGTAAAAACTATATCATCAATGTAACAGTAAACCAGACTGATGTATCCGTCAGAGTGACAGCCACTGTCGCCAACTGGACAGATGTCTCAGCTGCTGAAGTTGCTCCAGTGATTAATGTCAATGCCAATTATGGAGGTGGTAGTACAGCTTTTAGTAAAGACGAATATAGTCTTTTCCGTAGTACGTCTTTAGCTGTCGGCTATGGTACGGCAGATGGAGATTACTTCAAAGAAGAGAGACGAGTCAGAAAGGTTGATGAAAATTGGATCATGTCGGAATATGTGACTAGCGCTTGGCAGGCTAGTCCTCTTTACTGGCCGAATCATATTACTCACTATCAGTTCAGAGGTGTATGGCCTGCTGCGGGTTCAGAAACAGGTACCATTGAAACTGGCGTTGTTTCTTATCCTCGTCTGGAAAGTTCTTCTCATTCTGGAACGCCACAAGTTATCAAGGTAAGTAATGTGGCTTACACTGCAAATAGCTTCCCATCGGATTTGATGATTGCTCGTCCAGAGATAGATCCTAGCACACTATGTACAAATAAAGATCATACAAATGTCTCTCTTTATAATGTTGGAATTTGTGCCACAGAGGGAACAATAAACTTAAACTTCCGCTATATGATGTCGCAGGTGGAAGTGAATCTCTCTACGAAGGATAATCCATCTGATCCTGACTATGTTAATCTTGCCAATGCTAAGGTTGAAATAGTAAATGTATATAATACTGGCGACGTAAAATTGGGTGAAAGAGAAGTTGTTCCTACGGGTTCAACAGATTCATATACACTGAATCCTGTTGCAGGCGGTGGCAATGAGAATAAACGCTGGAGTGCTATTGTGCCTCAGACGCTGACATATACTTCTCCTTTACATGCAGATAATGTGATGTTCCGTATAACTATTTATAACAATGGAGATACAAATAGCATTGATGATATTTATTATGCAGATATTGAACCCATCCAAAATTCTGCAGGAACTGCTAAGGTCGCTCCAAATGGCGCTTGGGAATCTGGCGTTCGTTATGTGTATAATCTGAGACTAACCAAGACAGGGGTTAAGGTTACTGCTACGCTGACTGATTGGGCACCGGTTACTGCATCTCAAACAGTATGGTTCTGATAAACTCTAAAATTGAAAGCAAATGATGAAGATGAGACATATACTATACATCAGTTTGGTTCTGCTTATCGCAGGATGCACAAACGAGGAGAACTTCTCAGACACACTGTCGGGTAAGGGTAAAACACCATTGCTGATTAATGCTACTATCAACACAGGCAAAGCTGACAGCAGAGCATCTGGAAATAACTTCGTTTCAGGAGATCAACTCTTGACTTATATTCGTCATATTAAAAGTGGAGATGCTATTGGCAATTATACTTATGTAAGTAATACTCCTAATGACGGATATAATAAACTCGTCACTTATACTAAAGGTAGCGCAGCTATGAGTGCTGAAGATGCATATAAAGTCAGAACAACCTCAGATCTCACATCAACGGCATATTGGGATGATTTTAGTAATTCATCTGATGATGAAACTGATTTAAGAACTGCTGGTCATGGTTTGCAATCTTATTATGGCTATTGTTATAATGGCGGAACGCTTTATTCTTTAACAGAAGATACAGGTGTCTTGACCTGGACTGTTGGAAGTGAGAATCCTGTTGGCTGTATTGACCAATCTACTGCGACCAAAGTCCAGAATGCTGATCTACTATGGTCTCCAACCCAAACAAAAGTGGTCTATTCTCATGGAGCAACTTATGATGCTAATCATAATGTGACCGCATTTACTATCCCTTATACTCATGCCATGAGTCAAGTGACAGTAAAAGTCATTGCCGACAATTCGGCTGGTTTCGTATCAGGAACTAATCCTCTGGCATCAACAAAGTTGATTCTCAACGCGATGAACATAAATACCAGGTTGACAGCTCCCTCAAGTGCTACTCCCTCAAGTGCTTTCTTTCCATCAATACAAACAGATGGCAACTACATTAAAAATATCAAGATGTATGCAAAAGAACCTTATCCAGACAGTCATGAATTCTGGCGTGAATTCGTTGCTATTGTCGCTCCAGGAACCAAATTGAAAGAAGGAGAGCAAATTCTTGAGATTTTCAATGCCCACGGCAACAATTATACGGTAACTATTACAGCAGCGATGTTGAGTACTGATGATGGGAAATGGGGCAATGGACTTTCTGGAGTTGATCAGATAGGAACAGATGGTGGAAAACAATACATTGTTACTCAACCGGGCGTGAATTATCATCTGGATGTAACAATCAAGAAGGCAGCTGTCCAGGCCCATTCATCTTTGGCTAATTGGACAGATGTAAATGCAACTGCGAATGGCGATATTTATTTTCCAGATGATGTAGATGTGATATTAGATGATTCATATCCAGGTGGCTCATCACCGATAAGTGTTGAGACTATAGATCAAAACCTGTTTGTTAATAATGCTTCTTTCAGCCTATTTAGAGTTAAGGCAACTGATTCAAATACAGACTATTTAGGAGCAAATGCTGAAAAACCACGGACTTATACTACACGCACTAACGAACATTATGAATTCGAATCTATTCCTAAATTTAAAAATACTGGTGAGGATCCTGATGATTATTGGATTAATTCCCCTGAGCTATTTTGGCCAAACAATACTGATAAATTCTATTTTCGCGCATTAGCAAAGTTTAATAGAGTTAATGAAGGTAAGAATGATATTACTTTTGTTGGGGAAGAAAATCGATCAACAAAAGGTACATCCGTATCACAAGGAACTATAGCGACTGGACATGATATCCTTTGGGGAACCACTCCCAAACACTATGGTTCAGCTTATCAAAAAACATATCAAAGAGGCTACCCAATTCCACCTCGTACACATGGTGTGCCTATCGTATTTGAGCATGCCATGAGTAAGGTCTCATTTACTCTTGAGACAACTAATGATGCATCAGTATTACCTAATAACGCGAAGATGGAACTCTCTGAAGCTTCATTTAAGATAAGTAACCTTTATACTGCAGGCACCATCAGAATCGATGATGGGAATATCGATCTTACAGGTAGTACAAGCGATGCAATTTCTGTTGATAAAGGCGGAACAACAAATCAACAAACCAGGAATCTTGTTACAGATCTTATTGTAGTACCTCAGAATTTAGAAGGTGCCATAGTAACCATCACTTTTACTGATGGTGAATCAAACGTTTATAGTACCTATACTATCCCGCTTAATCAGTGCGTGGTATTAGGTGGCTCTACACCCATTACTGCATGGGAGAGGGGTAAGAATTACTCTTACACCATCAAAATTAAAAAGGAGACGGTACAGTTCCATGCACTGGTAAAGGATTGGGATGTGGTACCAGGTGAAGGTAATGCTGCTTTGGAGTGGTAATAAAAGAATGATGATAGAAGTGTTGAAAATAAGAAACATATTATATTTAGCATTCGCCTTGCTGCTGGTTGGTTGCTCAGGCGATGAGATTACGGCTGAAAACGACTTTGACCCTGTTGGAAAGCCTGTGATGTTCTCTGTGGGCCTCGAGGCTCAGGCCACAACAAGAACAGCCTCAACCTCCAATATGGCTAGTGGCGGACGCTTCGTGTGCACCATGTATTACCATTCTGCAATAGATTATACACATGACAGTAACTATGATCTCTCGACTTCTCTGATATCAACCGCTTGGTTAGAGGTAAGTGATGGTGATGGCAACGTTGTGTATAAGAATTCGAGTTTTAATGCTGCAGGGACTCCTTTCTATTGGAAGAACCGTTTAAAGCATGCTTTCCTGGCTATTGCTGATAACAACCAATTAACATCAACAACAGCTCAACCAATCTACAATTCAAGCAATGCTGATTACACTAACGAATACGATCTGACTAGGGGAGGACTCACATCAATTGCAAGACAACCTGATCCCATTCTTGCGTTGACAGTAACAAATCCTGCTGGTTATCCTCTTGATGTAGAACCTATTGAGGCAATTCCTGTGACTCTGAATTTCAAACATCAGTTCTCGCTTATTCAGGTAAACGTGAAGGCTGCTGATACCTCGGTTAGCCTTGCAGCAGGTCAGATAGAGAAAGTAGAACTACTGGGTGTAACAACGGAGGGATATGTTTATACTAAACTTAATGTTGATGGGACGCTGAATCCTGCGGGCTTTAAAGCGACAGCATCCAATAATGCTTTCGAAATGTTTGATATGGGCGGAACTACAAGTCCAATTCTGAAGTCCTGTAACGCCATTGCATTTGGTAAACTATGCGCCATTCGTGTTACCTGGCATGAGGCTGTCGCCACCGAAATTAAACATACCCCTACATATACTCTGAGCGGAGAGGGATTAACGCTGGAGAGTGGAAAGAGGTATGTCTACAACCTGTCGCTGAGTCGTAGTGGTTTATCTGTTATTAATGCTTCTGTGGCGAATTGGGAACAGAAAGCGGAACTGGTATATGATGTAAATGGAACAGCTAATTAAGATGAATGTTATGACATTATATAGACTAACACGGATTGCATGGCTACTCTGCTTGGTATTAACAATAGCAGGATGCAGCAGCGATGAAATATCATCGCCATTACCTGATGATGGAGAAATCAAACCAGGCGATCCTGTGATGTTTACAACTCATATACCTAGTAAAGGCCAGACAAGAACGATAGAGAAGGATGATGCATTCACTGGCTATAGTGAAGCCGCGAATGACTATGCAATAACAATTGAGATGTATCGACAATCAGATGGTGCAAAAGTTGGTGAAGGCAATTACACAACGACAAATGGTGATGGTACACTTGTTGTGGCGCCATCAGGTTCACAACTTTATTGGCCAGACAATACCCAAGCTTATGGTTTTAAGGCAACGGCAGGAACAACTACGCTGGCAAACGATCAGCATACAAAAGAATTATTTATAAGCCAGGACCAACTTCTCGGCTATGCTTTCGTGCCACTCAAGGACACAGAAAATCCTGAGACACCCCAATACACCGTAAATGATTTGAATTATAAGACATCGAAGCAATGGAAAACTGCCAATGCTAATTTCGGAGTGACGGACCCTGAGGACCAAAAGATAATTCCTCTTTACCTAAATCATCTGCGTTCAAGGATTACAGTTATTCTGGTGGCTGGAAATGGTGTTAACGCAAAAGAATTAGCTTTTGCAACTGCTTCAACAAATATAGCAGCAACTATTTATAGCTATGGATCATCGAATTTAAGTATTACGCCTTATGCTATAACTGTAGATGAAGGAAATTCAACACAATATACCGCTATTGTGGAGCCACATAATTATTCGTCACAGAATATCGTGACTATTAATCTGTCAGGACAGAGCGTTTCCTATCCTTATACTTATAATTTAACTGCTGGCCAGCATCTGATTCTTACTTTAACCCTAACTCGTGCAGAATCCTTTCAGGTGCTCATGAAGGCTCAAATAACTGGCTGGGATGACGTTGAACCGAGCTTGACTCTGGATGATTTGGGCCAAGTAATAAACTAATAATGTGAATATGAGAACCAGATGGATAATATATATAGGAATGTTGGTAGTCGCCTTGATAGGATGTACTACTGATGACATGGACAGCAATATGGTTCATGTAGAAGCCATAGAGATGAAGGGCTTCGAAGCTGTGATAGAAATTGGGACTTCGCAAGCTAGCACTCGTGGTACAGTCACAACTTTGGTTGACTATGTAGGACGTAACGCCTTTGTTGCAAATGATCGAGTCGTGTTTACTTCGATTAAGAGAACAGCTAATCCTATCGCTACTTTTACATATTCAGATATCACATTTAATTTTGATGGTAGTCAATGGAATAAAGAAGGTACTACTAATCTTTATTGGTCGGATGCGACCAGTGATCATACCTTTATTGGTTATAGCTTGCCCCAGGGCACTTTTGATTGGATAAAGCCTGATGGACAGACCTACTATATTGGCACAATTGGTGATGGAGGAAATGGAGAGGCGGTAGATTATTCTACCTTGGCAGATTTGGCAAATGAAGACATGCTGATAACATACAGCACAGACAAAACAGCACAGGCTTGTGGCGCCACTCCCTCTTTGTCTTTCCATCACGCACTCAGTAATGTGCGAGTTGTGGTAAAAATCAATTCGTTACCATCTGGCAAAACTGCAACTGTCTCTGATATGTATCTGCTCCACCAGCCCACAAAATATGTTTGGAAACAGACAAGTTGGGCTGCAGAACCTGTTACAACAGAAACTGAACAAGTGCGTAAGAAGATTAAATTGATACCGGCAGCTTCAAATACTGGTGCAACACATACGTTTTATGGTATAACCATACCGCAGTCTTCAGAATATTTAAGTAACGACACCTATGCTCCAGGTACAAACAAAAATGCAGAACTCACATTTAAAGTAACATATACAACTACAACGCCTGCGTCATCCACCAATAAGACTTATACTGCCTCGCAGGCAAACGCCGTCTTCGAACCCGGATACAACACAACCATCAACATTAGTATTACCGCCCCCACTAATTAAAACGCAGCTACACAGTGACATTTCGGGGTCTTAAGACAAACCGAAATTAGGAAAAGACATACTGACGCCACGTTGGGGCCAGATTAGGAAAAGCCAAAGCATAGCATAACACCATAACATGAAGTTTTCATTATCATGATCTCTAGATAATAGGGCGGGAGCGGCAGCAATGTCGCTCCTTATTGTATAAATCCTAAACATCTAAACTTCTAAATATCTACACTTCACGAATACATTGTAAACAATTTTCAATTTTGCAACAAATCGGGTGTTTTGCTGCTATACGAGGGAAAGATTGCTCCCATTAAAGGGAAAAATTGTGGCATAGTATAGTAACAATTTTTTCTATTAATAGGCGATTTCCGGGCAAAAAAGGCAGCTAATCATTTGTAAAATAAAATGAGCAGCATTCCCAATGGCGGATTGAATAGTTCACGCTGACAGGCTGAATACTGCTTACTATCAGAGTGCAGCCATGTTTAGGATGTTTAGATGTTTAGAAGTTTAGGTTTTTGGGTCATTAGTGTCCCGTTAAAATGGGACACTAATGATCTGAAATGTTAAACATCCAGAAACTTCAAGCCTCTTATAACTATAATCATCATAAATTCTTGGCAGAGGAAAGTAGGTTGGAGGCTCGTGTCGCATGGTTGGTCTTAGCCGTTTCCATTCTTGCTTTTGTTCTGGTAGGCATCTTGTTTGGCAAAAAATACAAAACTTTCAAGCGGGCAGCTTTGGACAATCGCTTGATCCATGCAGATATTACCCGTCGGCTTAAGGATATGGCCAACAGTGATCCTGTTCGGTGTCCCAGTCTTGAGGACTGGAAAGGCTTGCGCAGCCTGGTGGAGCACGAAATCCCGTCATTCCCTCAGATATTGGGGAAAGAGGAACATTCTCTGAGCGATTTGGAGTATGATGTTTGCCTGATGATTCGTGTACATCTGAAGCCCTTGGAGATTGCCAAACTTAAAAAATGTGCCCCTTCATACATCTCAAACATCCGGAAGAGTCTTTTATTGAAGATCTTCGGAATCGAAGGTAGCAGTGAGCTTTTTGACGATGAAATCGGCAAAATTGGGCATACCTGAATAGACGAAAGCCAGAAAAGGTACTTGTGAAACCTAATATCATTATGAGAAAGTCATTTCTTTACATCCTATGCTTTGTAGTAGCCTGTCAGTTGATAGGTTGCGGTGGTGGTGAAGAGCAGCGTCGCCAGTTGGCCGAGCTGGAGGAGCAGAACCACAGCGGCCAGCCGATGCTCAACGACACGCTGGCAGAAACTCTCGTCGCCTACTTCGACCGTCATGGCAATGCCAACGAGCGCATGCGCGCCAAATACATCCTCGGTAGGACCTATGCTGACATGGGAGAACTCCCCCGCGCCCTCGAGACCTATTACGAAGCAGCCGACTGTGCAGATACGACAGCCTCAGATTGTGACTATATAGTATTGAGTCGCATCTATGCGCAGAAAGCGGACATCTTTCATAAACAAGTTCAACCCAGAAGTCAGTTGGAAAACCTTCGCATAGCAGAATACTATGGTTGGAAAGGTAAGGATACGTTGCAGGCAATAGAGTGCTATACACGACAAGCTGATGGATATTATTATTTGAAACAATATGATTCCACTATTTTATCTATAGTTACTTAAGTTACTTTGTCACTTTCTTCATTTCGATATTGTCATAAACATCAGATGTCGCATATTGTGGCTTCCCCACATATTATTATCTGTATATTTAAATCCTAATCGGTTATAAAAGCGTTCGGCCTGTTGGTTTCCATTATCAACCAGAAGTCCAACTGCAGGCAACCCCAAGGCACGTGCTTTACCAATAGAATCTTGAATCAAGGCTGTTGCTATTCCCTTACAGCGGAAAGGCTGAGCCACACATAGACAATCAATGTAGAGTTCACCTGCTTGCGTCTCGTCTCCCATAGAGCTATGATCCATTCCGAACATCCGAAGTGCGCCTTCAATGAAGGCATGTCGCAGTTCGTGAAGCTTTGCACCATCGTAAGTTACGCATACACCCACCACCTGTGAAGAGATGACGGCCACCGATGTATTTAGATATGAGTATTGACTATCTGTACGTTTCACCAGTTCTGTCATCAACTGGTGAAAGTCTGAGAGTGTATGGTTAGGCCCCGCAAACCACTGACAACAATCGTGGTTCATAGCTTCCATAATCAGTGATGCTATTATCTCGGCTTCATTGGGCCTGGCTGTTCGTATAATATAATTATTCATTGGAAGGTAATTTTTTCAGGAGTTTATAAATATATGTTCCTGTTATGACAAATATAAAGACGTCTGTAATAGGTTGCGACAGGAAAACGCATGCATCAGGATAGTTAGTGAATATCATCGGCAATATCCAAACTAAAGGAATCAATAGTAACAGGATGTGTGCCATTTCGAGCCAAAAGGTTAAAACAGGCTTATTCATTGCCTGGAGCGTACTCTGGCCCGCAAACTGCAGGGTTGCCAAGAAGAATGCCGTAAACGATAATCGTACCATAGGCACTGCATAGTCTGTCATGCTTCCACTACCAATAACCATTTGTACAATAGGCTTTGTAAAAAACATCATCACCAGCCAGATGATTATTGACCATATCAATGTGGCATTCATCAGTAATCTGACATTCTTTCTAACCCTATCATATAGTTTAGCACCAAGATTATAGCTTGTTATAGACTGCACACCAAAGGACATTCCATAAACAGGGAAGTATAAAAAGTCATGCAATCTGATGACAAGGGCCATCGTTCCTATACCAACATCACCAACCATAGAACCTAGAACACGATTATAAAAGCCCATCTGAACGGTCTCGGCCAATATCATACTCATAGGAGTAACACCAATGGCCAGACATGGAGTGATAAGACGCCAATTAAGACGCATGCTTATTCTACGTAGGCGTATATCTCCAGGTCGTCTAAGACAAGCCACAGCAAGTATAGCCGCAATAGCCTCAGCAATAGTGGTAGCCCAAGCAGCACCAGCTAGTCCCATGTTGAAGCCAAAGATGAGCAACGGGTCCAGTACCATGTTAAGTACGATGCCAGAACCGAGTACCAAACCTGCCTCGTTGCTACGCCCCTGAGCCAAGAGAAATGGCGCCAGTCCCCCTGATACAATACAGAGTGCATTGCCTGGTGTAGATATGCGCAGATATAGCTCCGAGAATACTGCGGTTTCATTACGACCTCCAAATAGCGTTACAATTGGGCCGCACAGCAACTCTATCACACCACACGCCAGCAATGCTAACAGTATATTGAATACGAACATTGCCCCCAAGGTCTGCTCGGCGCAGTAGCGCCTACCTTGTCCTAAAATAAAACCTACCTTTGGTGCAACACCTGTGCCTACTAATTCGGCCAAACCCATAATAATATATACAATAGGTACACAAATACCGAATGCTGTAAATGCCTGCTGACCAACCTCGGGAATGTGTGCTATCCACATACAATCCACGATACTATTCAGCAACAGTAATAACTGTTGCAAAATTACAGGGATAGACATCGACCAGAAGAGGTGTCCCAAGGGTTCAGTGCCAAGTCGTTTGTCAGTCACAGGGTATTCATTTTTTCAGAGGGTTGATGTTGCTGAGTTTTTCCTCTTGGTCGCCAACTAAAAGGAGGGCCATCTGGCCGGTTATTTCTGATAGAGTGTCTATTTGTTCCTGAGTATATAGGGCACTACTACAGTCGGTAAATACCTCGTATGACGAATTGCGACGTGTGAGATAGGTAGATGAGTGCTCTGCCGTGAGTGATGGGTCTATATGGTATGTAGGCCACAAAGCACCATCGATGTCGAAATACTCAAAGATGACGGCGGCATCGTAACCAATCTCTGTACCTATATCGTCGAAGTCAAGGTCACGCAGCAGATGGAAAAGGGGATAGGCGCGGTAGCGAAGTGTGGAAAATATCTCCCTGCGTGTCTGACTAAGCAGCTCAGCTACGGTTTGATTTGGGTCCGTATCAATGATGATAGGCAAACAGCCCAAATAATTTCCACATACACGGTCGGTGAGACGACGATCGGTGCGCCCATGATTCATCGTGTAGAAAACCACACGCGTTTCACCCGACATATATGCTAATGCCAGAGCATAGGCTGCATAGAACACCGTAGTAGGTGTTTGGCCTATGCGTTGACAACCTTCGTCGATGATAGTGGCCGATACCATGGGATGTGCGCTTATAGCTGGAGCCAATGGATTGTCGCAATCATGGCAATAGTCGGTAAAGCGCACACCTTCGAACTTCTTTAGGTAGTATTCTTTTGCACGACGATAGGCTTCGCTGCTGTAACCCTCTATTTCGCGGCGGTTCATTTCGGCAGCAATATCTCCCTGCTGGTAAATAGGGACACCCTTTAACGCATCTTCTAACGAATTCCATATAGCCTTTTGAGACAATCCGTCGAAAAGCAGGTGGAAGGTTTCCACAATAGCGTACATCTTACTGTCTGTCTCCACAACGAAAAGTCGTACACAGGCTTCTCCGAAGGGGTCGAATGGTTTGGTAAAAGAAGCTTGCGCCTCCTCCCACTCAGAATCGCTCATTTGAAGGTGGTGTACTTTGTTTGGCATCTGCCAGTCCTCACATATCATTATTTCGTCGTTCTGACGAACAAGATGCACATGGAGATAACGTTGCTCATCGATTATCTGCTGCATGGCACGCAGAAAGCGCCCAGCCGATGAGCGTTCGAAGGGCAGACAGACGTCGGTGTTATGTTGCGTTAATTGTGGATCTTCCAAAAATTCCTCGTAGGTCTCCCATTGCAAGGCGTTCAGTGGGTAAGTAATATTTTCTTTCATTTCTTTTATTCTTAGATTAGCACGCTAATAGGACTCGTTTCATTGATAGTTGTAAGTTTCAATGAATACTCACCCATCTTTTGGGCAAAGGTTTTAAGCTGTTCATGCGTATAGAGGGCTTCGCTACCATCGACATCCAATTCATACTGACCGTCACGTAGAAGGATGCATGCGGCCAAGTGTTGTAAACACAAGTTCGGTTCTATATGGTATGACGGGTGGTTCTCACCATCCACCTTACAGTATTCGTAAATGTAGTTGCCCTCAAAACTGACTTCGGTACCTATATCTTCCAACCCTATGTCACGCAACAAATGGTCAAGGGGATATGGTTTGTTGCGCATATTGACAAATAGTTGAAATTTGGTCTGCTGGAGTAGCTCCTGGATGGACTGTTGACCGTTAATGTCGATGAGGATAGGCAGACTATTGAGGTAGTTCCCGTAAACATATTTGCATAAACGTCGTTCACGTCCATGACTGACGGCATAGAACAGGACCTTTTGTTTACCAGCCATCTGCCCTAATGTAAGGGCATAGGCAGCATAGAATACAACGGTAGACGACACACCGAGGCGCTGACAACCAGAATCAATAACAGATGCTGAAAAATGTGGATGTGAGAAAATGAGCCTGCCCCAAGGAGAATCGCTGTTGCGACAGATGTCAGTAAAGTGAATGCCAGAGAAGGATGTCTTGTAGTAAGCCTGTGCCCGCCGATATGCCTCGCTATCATAATCCGCAATTTCACGAAGGTTCATTTCAGCAGCAATGTCACCTTGTTGATAGAGAGGAATGCCTTGTAATGCATCCTCAAATGAATTCCATAATGCCTTATGTGACATGCCATCAAAGAAAAGGTGAAAAGATTCCATGACGACATTGACCTGACTGTCGGTCTCCACAAGGTGAAGACGTATACAGGCTTCCCCGAAGGGGTCGAATGGCTTGGTAAAAGATGCTTGCGCCTCCTCCCACTCAGAATCGCTCATATGAATGTGGTGTACTTTGTTTGGCATCTGCCAGTCCTCACAGACCATAATGTCGCCATCCTGACGGACAAGATGTACATGGAGATAACGTTGCTCGTCGAGCATCTGCTGCATGGCACGCTGAAAACGTTGGACTGACGAACGTTCAAAAGGCATACAAACAGTTGTGTTATACTCTGTCATAGCCCTGTCTTGGTCCCACTCCTTGAATATTTCCCATTGATTAGCATTCATGGGGTAAGTAATACTCTCTTTCATATCTTTATTTGTGGATTTTTTATTGATTGTCCATTCCACCACCCAGTGCTTTATAGAGTTGAATATGTGCACTCATCATTTCATAGCGGTGGGCGAGTAGTTGCAGGCGCGCCTCAAGCAATGCTTGACGGGCCAGTAGCACCTGCAGGTAGTTCACATCCTCATCGAACTGCATGCGTTCCTTCGATGCATCAGCAATATGCGACAGTTTCTCTACTTGCTGTTCACTAAGTGTGATGGCACGTCGTGCATATTGCTCTTCGGCTAAAATATCATTTACTTCACGACCAGCCTCTATTATTGTCTGATGGAATGCCACCTTCGCAGCCTCTTGTTCTGCCTTGGCGCGTTTTACCTCAGCCCGCAATCGACCTCCCATAAAGAGAGGCTGAGTCAGCGAACCTAAAGCATTCATAAGAATACCTGCAGGACTTATAACCTCTCCAATATCATTTGTCCAACCAATGCTTCCCGAAAGCGACAGCGATGGGTAGAGTGCTGCACGCGCCTCGTTAGTTGCATAGAATGCAGCTTTAAGAGCAGCTTCTGATTGGCGCACATCAGGCCGACGTGCCAATGCTTTGATATTGACCGACGGAATACTATCGATTGTGAGTCTCGATTCGGAGAAACTGCCACGTTCAATGTGCTGACTACTTCGACCCAACAGGGCACAAAGGGCATGCTCTGCTTGGAGCAACTGCATATTAAGCTCTTCCAATGTTGACTCTGCTTCGAGTTTGGCAGCCTCAGCCTGATTTACGTCGTCACTAGTTGCCTCACCCACTGCCAATAGGACTTTTTGGACGGCAATACTTTCCTCCCAACTTTTGATAATATCGCGAGTAGCGGCTATCTGAGCGTCGTACATCTCCAACTGATAGTATGTTGTTGCTACAGTGGCTATGAGTTCTGTACGTACTGCCTGCACGTATGCGAGTTGCTCTTCAACGGTGGCAGCGGCAGCGTGCTTGGCATTACGAATACGCCCAAAAGCATCAATCTCCCAGCTTGCCTCAGCACCTATGATATGTGTATCAGTATTATCAGTAAAATCACTGTTCTTAAATCGTGTAAAACTTTTACTGGCCGCAAGCCCAACGGCAGGGAACAGTTCACCTTTGGTACTACGCAGCATGGCTTTTGCTGATCGGACCTGCAGATAAGCAGTCTGCAAATCACTATTATGCAACAAAGCATCATCGATAAGTGAAGTCAAGTTTGGTTCAGTGAAGACCTCACGCCACTCTGCAGCAACGGAATTAGTATCTACTGCGAACATATTTTTACGCAGAAGACTATCGGTGTTCAGCGATTCAGAATGGTATACCGAGTAGGTTTTACAGCTTTGCAGCATAAAGATGGCAAAAAGCACTAGTAAAGTACTTAATGATGCACGTGGTTTAAACCGCTCCTCCAGCGTTTGGAAGAAAATAAAGAATACTGGTACAAAGAAAACTAATGCCAAAGTACCAATAAGCATACCGCCCACGATGCAAACTCCAAGTGTAACATTACCCATGGCACCAGCACCACGCTCAAATATCATTGGCATCAAACCCACAATAAGTGTCAAGGCTGTCATCAGAATGGGGCGGAATCTTTCTTTTGCAGCATTTAATGCCGCGTCGACTATCGACATGCCCTGACGACGACTCTCACATGCATACTCGGTTATCAGGATTGCTGTTTTGGCAAGCAGTCCCATTAGCATAATTATGCCTACTTGCATATAGATGTTGTTCTCAAGGTCAACCAGATTTATGAAGAAGAAACTACCTGCCAGTCCAAAAGGTACGCTAAACAGTACGGCAAAAGGAATTAACAAGCTCTCATAGAGGCAGCAAAGTACAATGAATACAAGCAGCAAACTAATGGCAAATACCCAAACTGTAGATGAAGATGAAGAGGCTTCCTCACGCGCTGTACCAGTGTACTCATATCCATATCCCTGTGGCAGAGTTTTGCCCGACAACTCATTTACTATATCTATGACGTCGCCAGTGGTATAACCCTCAGCCGGCGTCAGCTCTACGCTAATGCCTTGGAAGAGGTTAAAGCGGTTGAGCGACTGAAGACCATAACTCTTTTTAAGCGATACCAACTCGGTAAGGGGAGTATATCCACCATTTTCTGTTACCACAGAGATGTTATTCAGATCGTCTAAGTCGGCACGCAGGCTCGGGTCGGCTTGCAACATGACGTGATAGAGTTTGCCAAAGCTGTTGAACTGCGAGGCATAGTTACCGCCCACATAACCATTGAGCACACTAAGAACAGATGCTGGCTCGATGCCATAATGCTTACATACTGAGGCATTAACGGTTAAAGTGTACTGCGGGAAGTTTATCTCATAAGGCGAATACACCTCTTCAATCTCTGGACGCTCGTTCAGCGCTTTGATGAAGTCATCGGTAACAGCCTTGAGCTTGGTCACGGGACCGCCACCAAAGTCTTCAATAAAGAGTTCAACACCATTACTATAACTGTAACCATATACGGTTGGAAGCAGGAACACAAACGTCTCAGCATTTTTAACCTGTTCTACAGCCGACTCCATACGGTCGTATATACTTAAGATGTCCTGACCGTCGCCTTTGCGGTCGTCCCAATGCTTTAGACGTCCCATTACTAGTCCGGTATTAGCACCTTCTCCACCTAATAAATTCCAACCTACAACAGAGCCGGATTCAGCTACATCGGGATCGTTGCTCATAAACTCAGATATTCGATGTACGGTTTTCTTCGTATTTGCTAGTGTAGAGCCTGGCGGTGTTGTGACATCGACAAATACGATACCCGTGTCTTCATCGGGCACCAAACCTGATGGCGTAACATAAAGCATCCATGCCAACAGTATGGTAGCAACCACTGTAAGGGATCCTACAAGCCAACGATGGCCAAAGAGCCAGTTTAATGCCCGTCCATATTTTGCCAATATTGCACTAAAGGTCTTATTGTAAGCATTGCGAAAACGTTCAGAGAATGAAGATGGCTTACCATTGGTACGAGGTTTCATCAGCAGAGCGCAAAGTGCCGGACAAAGAGTAAGAGCACAGAATGTTGAGATGGCCACAGAGACGGCCATCGTAAGCCCGAACTGCCGATAATAGGCTCCGCTTAGCCCCCCCTTAAATGCTGCCGGGATGAAAACGCACATGAATACTATCGTGGTAGTGACAACAGCCGTAGAAATATTGTGCATGGCCTGAACGGTAGCAATACTGGCTGTTGACTTCGGGTCTTCTAACTTTTGCTGCACCGCTTCGACCACTACAATAGCATCATCCACCACCGTGCCTATTACCAACACCAGAGCGAAAAGGGTGATGAGGTTGAGCGTGAAGCCCATGACATAGATAAAGGCGAAAGTACCCACCAACGATATTATGATACTTATGGCGGGGATAATGGTTGCACGCCAGTTCTGCAGGAATAGCAGCACTACGATCACAACAAGCAGCAATGTCTCTATAAGCGTCTTATAGACAGCCTCCATTGAGGCATCAAGGAAATCATTCGTGTCAAGCAGTACACGGAATTTCAGCCCTGCCGGCAATTGCGGTTCTAGTTCCGCTAAAAGTTGGTCTATCTGATGATTTACCTGCCGAGCATTGGATCCGGTAGATGGAGTGACAATTGCTATGGTGCCATTATGCGAGTTAACCCAACTGTCGCAATCATAGGCTTCAGACCCTAGTTCAATGCGCGCCACATCGGAAAGATGCAGGTCGTAGTTATCTATTGACTTAACTACTATATCCTCAAACTCCACAGGTTCTTCTAAGCGTCCTCTATAAACCAGCGTGTACTGATAGGTACCATTTGAATCTTCGCCCAGTGTGCCAATTGCAGCCTCTACATTCTGTCCTTGGATAGCATTTACAATGTCATCGGGGTTAAGTTCATATTGTGCCATCTTCTTAGGATCCATCCATATACGCATGCCATAGATATTACCCCTCAGCATCACATTTGCAATACCGGGAATACGCTGCAGTCGCGGTAATACATTGATATTGAAATAGTTTGTAATGAAGGCATTGTCGTAACGATTGTCTGGACTCTCCAGTCCTATAATACGCAAAATGCCTTGCTCTTCCTTCTCTACCTGAACACCTATTCGCAGCACTTCTTCAGGCAGATTGCTCATGGCCGCTTCAACCCGGTTCTTTACTCGTATCTGCGCTAGGTCAGGATCTGTACCAGGACTGAAAGTTACGTTGACAGTGGCAATTCCGCTGCTTGACGATGTTGAGGTGATATATTCCATTCCTTCCACACCGTTGACAACCTCCTCAATTGGTACGACAACACTCCTCATCACCGCTTCAGCGCTAGCACCGGTATATTCTGCAGATATTGTCACTACAGGCGGCGCTACATTAGGAAACTGCTCTACGGGCAGGTAGACAAAGCCCAAGATACCTGCCAATAAAACAAGTACCGAAAGAGCGCAGGCAAAGATTGGCCTATTGATGAAAAAACGGCTAAACATATTTATTTATCTTTCTTCGTTTCTTTATTTATTACTACTTCCATACCATCACTTAATAGTCCTGCACCCTCAGCAATGATAATATCACCAGGGGTTAGTCCCTCGGTCACCACATAATTCTGACCATCATTGTAAGGCACAACTTTTACTTCGGTAGCCACGGTCTTTCCATCTATTACACGATAGACAATAAATTTGTTGTCGATATCAGTAGCGGCCTCCTGAGGTATAACAATCACATTACGCTTAACACAGGGGATTACAATATAGCCATTGCCGCCATTACGGAAAATTTCCGAAGGATTATCAAACGATGCTCGCACCTTGATAGCACCTGTCTTAAAATGAACAGTTCCGCTGATGGCATCGATATGCCCCTTTTGTGGCAACTCCTTACCCCAATCAGTATAGAGCGTTACTTCCGGTAGCTTTTCAATCAGTTCTTCACTAGTACTACAGCCATATTCGTTGAGAAAGTCAACGAGCGTCTTCTCTGAGATAAACGAATAAGAGTAAATTCTCTTGTTGTCACCAATTGTGGTAAGTTCAAGATCCGACGACGGATCTACAAGTTCGCCCTCACGATATTCTATCATATTGATTACTCCATCTACTGGACTGCGAATAATAGTGAAATCCAAGTTTGCGCGAGCGGCTGCCAACTCTGCATTGGCAGCTTCAAGTTGTGCAGCAGCGTCGTTATTGGCATGATGGGCACGCTGCATATCAAACTCGCCAATCATCTGCTTTGCGTAGAGTTTTTCCTTACCATCAAGGTTTAACTGCGATGTGGATAGTGCAGCACGTGCAGTGGACACCTGAGCCTTGGCTGCATTTACAGCGGCAATATATGGATCCTGATTGAGAATGAATAAAACTTGTCCTTTTTTTACTCGGGCACCTTCCTTCACACATATCTTCTCCAAACGTCCATTTATAACAGAATGAACCGCTATATTATAATGGCTCTCAATTTTAGCAGAAAACTCGCGATATAGCGTATAGTCTTGTTTCTTTACGCACAAGGTTTTATAACCACGCTCTGCAGACTGTGATGACTCTTCACTACAGCCTATACATCCTGCCGACAATACCAGCATGGAAAGATATATTAGATTTTGTAACCTTTTACGCATTAAAAACACTATTTGAAATAACTTATTATATTTTTCCTTAACTCTTCTGGACTGACAGGCTGCTCTTCTATCTCAAAGGTAAGACCTATCTGTTCAAGAAGTGAATCAATAACATCAGGCATGAGCTGCGACAGCTCTGTCATAGTATGAGGATGGTCATTGCTAACAGCATCAAGTAATCGGTAGGCAATCCAAGCTCCGGTTGCTGTCTGCCAACATACAGCGTTAATACCATATCGCTTCCACGTCGTTTGGTTATCCATCACATTTTTAACCCAGTAAACTCGCTCTTTTGTATCCCAGAAGAGCATTCCAACCTGGTCTTCACCTTTCAGACAGCTAGGTACAGGTATAGCAAGTGCTTCCTCCTTGGTGATGGCGGCACCACGTTTAAGACAATATTGCTGTAACCCCTTGGGTGCTTGGTAAAGATAGGCAGTACCAAGCAGGTTCTCATCGCTTGCTAACATTGACAGCAACTCCTCATGGGGCACAGGCAGATAATGGCGTTCACTGCCATGGTATGTAAGGTGCATGGTGCCGCCATCTTTCTTAAGTCGCTCGTTTACATCTATAGCTTCATCTCTGTTGCCCACCATCAGAACTGCATGGCATGTTTCTTCGGCATACATAAACGGCGACCATGTGCCATATACTTCGTATTCATCGGATACAGGATCGTCATGTTCGAACTCAAATGCATAGTGTGGCTCCTGAGGCTTGTATCGTTGATATACATGTTCGAGTATTCCCGGGTTAATGCCAAAACCAAACATCACACAACTATGTGTTGGCCATTCAAGAATCTCGTCAAACATTTCCATGCAATCATATGTTGACATCTCTTCTTCCTCATTTAAACCAGACTCTATACCCACATCAATATAGTCAACACCATAGTCAACGCACGTACGTGCCACTTTTATACTGTCGGCCAACGAGGTGTTTAATACAACATCGAACTCTTTGTAATGGTTCGGCAGGTAATCTAATATGTCATTACCGTCGTTAAGTTCGCAGACGGTAAACTGGTAGCTTCCTTCAGGTTCCTGCTCTTCCATAATCTTCTCAAAAGCACGGGCAATATTGCCATAGCCTGCTATTAATATTCGTTTCATATTCTTTTAATGTATTTAATTATTTCTTATTTTTTTCTGCAATAGCCATTCCATCCTTTATCTTTCCTACATCCTCGACTACGATGATATCGCCATTATCAAGACCAGCAGTCACTACATAATTATCGTCTTTGTTGTAAGGAACTATCTTTATCTCAGTTAAATTAGCCTTTCCATCAACAATTCGATAAACAAAGTATTTATCCTGTATTCGAATAGCAGCATCCTTAGGAATAACAACAACATCGTTCATCTTATATGGAAGATAAATGTATCCATTACTTCCGTTGCGGAATAATTCTGAGGGATTATCGAAAGAGGCACGTATATCAATGGCGCCTGTAACCACATCAACGCTTCCGTCTATGGCATCAATACGGCCTTTCTGTGGTAGTTCCTCATCCCAGATGGTGTAGAGCGTTACATCTGGCATCTTCTCTATCAGTTCCTCACTCGTATTGCAACCATATTCTTCAAACAAGCCAGAGAGAATTTCCTCAGAAAAACACGAATATACATATAACTTTTTATTGGTTGCTATGGTTAACATAGGCTCTTCCATTGAGGGGTCTATAAGGTTACCCTCTCGATATTCTATCATACTAATAACACCGTCAACAGGACTACAGGTTGTAGTATAATTAAGGTTTGCCTTAGCTTCTTCGAGCTCTGCTTCAGCTGCCTTCAATAGTGCGGCAGCTTCATCTTTCGCGTGTCGAGCGCGCTGCACATCAAACTCACCTACCATCTGCCTGGCAAAGAGTTGCTCCTTACCATCAAGGTTCAATTGAGCTGTGGAAAGAGTGGCACGGGCTGTGGTAACATGAGCCTTTGCAACATTTACAGCAGCTATATATGGTTCTTGTTCTACAACAAACAATGCCTGTCCCTTCTTAACCTGAGCACCATCCTGTACACATAACTTAACGATTCTTCCGGCTATAAGTGGACGAACATCAATGTTTTGCTGACTTTCAACCTTTACCGTTAGTTTACGTTTTAATATGTAGTCCTGCCGCTTCACGCATAAGGTTTGGTGACTGTTTTGAACAGACTGAGATTCATCTTCACTTTTCCCTATGCAACTTGTTAACAACGCCAATATAACATATATCGACAAATACTTTTTCATAACTATTATTGTTAGTAATTGTTAGTCATTGATAAAAAAATTATACTCTCTTCTAAATCCCAGCCGGGGCATCCCACTCCGATGTAAAACAACAGGAACAGCATGTCATTCAGTCCTCGGTAGTCGAACATGTGCGATTAGTTGTTATATTTTTATGCCACAAAGGTACTCAAAAAAAACGAAGCTTGCAAGGTCAAAATCGCCGCGAGCGAAGATTTTGCATTAGCTGAGACATTTTTTTTGCATTAGCTGAGAGTCGCCCACGCTCCAGATTTGCCCATTAACGCAATTTCGACATCAATTCACGCATTTTCAACATCGGCAACCGCCGATAAAATGGCAAGTAATAAAAAACTTTTTTCTGAAAACTTACCTGGTTTCGCTAAAAAGTAGTAATTTTGTGGCTTGAACGCAATCATAAGAACGATATGCCTGAACAGATAACGCCATTGTCGATACTGTATCTCCTGCTCCACGGCGCAGGAACAGCCGTAGCCGTCGTGCTGTTCCTCTACCTGCTGTTGTGTCGGGGCAAGGCTATCGCACCCGACATCACGCCGCCCGCACGACTGCGCCGCTGGGCAGCGGCCTTATTCGGCATCATGGCCCTGGTCCACGTCTGGTGGATACTGTTCTACACATACTCGGACGACAGCCGCTCGGTGATTTACGGGCTGCTTGTCGCTATCGACTGCTTGGCGCTGCCCCCCGTTTTCGTCGGCACACTGCTGGCCATGCTGCAGGACCGCCGTCGACCGCTGTGGCCCATTTTCGTCGTCATGACGCCCTGCGCGGTGCTCGCAGTGCTGCAGACAGCCCTGCCATCCATCGACCTCACAACCCCGAACATGATCTATGGGCTGGTACTCGCCGTGACCTTCAT
>JAEEGJ010010674.1_pt1 | contig 23771 bp, 18 predicted proteins | sample 8958761 | NCBI WGS metagenome assembly JAEEGJ01 (sample SAMN16246546, study PRJNA631951) | gut metagenome | biome: gut microbiome; feature: rumen; material: RS-attached | host: Bos | place: Iran: Karaj | collected 2018-10 | reverse complement strand
GCCCCACGCTTTCGACACCCACTACCCCCTGAAAGACTGTCCGCCCCATTTCTACGCCCGGGGCAACAACCCTCAATACCGTGATTTCGCCCTGCTGATGCGCTACGTCAACCGCGTGAGCCACCTGTTTACGGATGGCAGGCCGGTGCCGGATGCAGGCGTTTTCTACCACGCGGAAGCCGAGTGGTCCGGAGATGAATATATGCTGTCGGAACACCCCGCCAAGGCGCTGCTGGACGCCCAGCTGGATTACGTTTTCGTGCCTGCGGACGCGTTGGAAAACGCCAGGCTGACCGAAAACGGAGAGCTGGAACTGAGCCTTGCCGGAGCGCCGGGAAACGGCGAGAAGGCTACCGAAACGGACGGAAACGGAGAACCCTACGGCAAGGTCACGGTGCCCTGCCTGGTAATGCCCAAAGCCGGAACGCTGCCGGACAACGTGATGAAAAAGCTCCGTGAACTGGCCGTTGCGGGCTTCCCCGTCGCCTTCGTGAATTCCGTTACGAAGCGCTCGGACAAGGGCCCCGCGCCCCTTCCGGAGACGGTGAAAGCCCTCTCCCTTCAGGAGCTTCCCGCTTTCGTCCGGGCCGCTTCCAAGCGCGGCACCGCATCCGTTGACCCGGCGTTTCCGCTGCTCAGGCTGCTTCGCTGCGAACGGGGCGGCAACGTGTATTATATGGTGTTCAACGAAGATATGAAGCCGTTCAAAGGGACGTTGACGCTGCCCGTTAACGGCGGAAAACCGGACGAGAAGTACGGCGCAGCGCCGTGCGCGAAACAGGCGCCGAAACAGGCGGCGAAACTCGACCTCCTGTATATGAAATACTCGGAACTTCCTTCAGGTACGGATCAGGTGGAACTGGAGCTTTCGCCATATGGATCATGCATTTTGGCGTTCGGAGACGACGTGCTGAACGCGCCGGGATCGGAAGGATCGCTGATGAGCCTCGAGAAAACCGCGCCTGCCGCAGACGGAACCTCCAAAGGGATCAGAACGCTCAGTTTAGACCACTTCGATATCTCACGCTGCGTTGCCCTCGACTATCCAAAATTCGTTCCGATGGCCTCGGACAGCCCCCTGTTCGACGTCACGGGACCCGGGCAGGATCAGCGGTTCTGCGGTTATATACGGTACGAAGCGGAATTTCAGGCGTTGCCAGGCGAGACGGTCAACGAGATCGATCTGGGCCGCGTAGGCGAAACGGCAACGGTGTGGCTGAACGGCGTCGAGCTCGGTTCCGCCATTTGTCCCCCCTACCGCATCCGTCCGACAGCCGGCAGCGGATCAGCCGAGGCGCTCCGTCCGGGCATCAACAAACTCACGGTGGAAGTTGCGAACTCCATGGCCTACGCCCAGCGCGACAAATTCTCCGTCGAACTGATGGTCAGCGCTTCCGGACTGCTGGGGCCTGTGAAAATATACCTGGCAGAAAAAGCGCAATAAAAAAGACCGGCCCGGGGGCCGCTCGACGACCTGTGCCCGTGCCGGAACGCTAAAGATCAGAAGGCTGAAAATCAAGCAGCATCAGGCGCCGCATCGCTTTGCCCCGGCGCCTTTTTTTGTTTCGCCCAGTCAGCCTTGAAATAATACACGGCCAGCGCCGAAGCGCATAAAAACCAGGTGATGGGATAGACCCAGTTGACGATGTCGATGGTGCCCAGGATCGGCACGAAAATGAACAGGATCGTCACGCGGATCAGGCACCAGCAGGCCAGCATTGCCGCCATGGGGACCACCGCCCTGCCCGCGCCACGGAGCACCGCCGCCAGACAGTGGCACAGCGCGCAAAGGAAGAAAAATCCGCAGCAGATACGCGATTTGTCAACGCCGAATGCCAGCGCCGCGTCGCTCTCCGTAAACGCGTCGATAAGATAAGGCGCCGTCAATATGATCAGGCCGCCCATCACTTCCGCCGCCGTCACCGCCGTCAATATCCCGAACCTTGCCCCCTTCTTCGCTCTGGCAACGTCTCCGGCCCCCAGGTTCTGGCTCACGAATGTGGTTATTGCCGCGCTGAAGCAGGTCACGGGCAGGAACGCGAATCCCTCTATCTTGGCGTATGCGCCGCAGCCCGCCATTGCCTCAGGCCCGAACTGATTTATGTGGGACTGGACCACCACGTTGGCGATGGAGATCACCGAATTCTGGAAGCCCGAGGGCAGGCCGTACTTAAGTATCATGACCAGGGTCTCCCTGTCGATGCGCAGTTCTTTCAGCCTCACCCGGTAATCCGCCTTGATCCGGAGCAGCCTGCCCAGGCAAAGGCAGACGCTGAGCAGCTGGGAAATGACGGTGGCGATGGCCGCTGACCAGACTCCGAAGCCGCAGAGCCCGATAAACGCGTAGTCGAGGCAGATGTTGACCAGCGACGAAACGATCAGGTAATACAGCGGGTGCCGGGAATCCCCAACGGCCTGCATGATGCCCATGCAGATATTGTACATTATCATCGTGACGAGACCGGCGAAGTAGGTGCTGACGTATTCAGTGGCCTGGGGAAGCACTTCCTCCGGCGTGTTCATGAGCAGCAGCATGTACCTGGCGCACAGGGCTCCGGCAATTGAAAAAACCACTCCGGCTAAAAAGAAGAAGACCAGCGACGTGTGTATGGCTTTGCGCATCCCCGTCACGTCACCGGCGCCGTAGAAGCGGGCAATGACCACTCCGGCTCCCATGGCGATGCCGCTGAAGAAGCCTACAAGCAGGAATATGAGGCTGCCCGAGGAACTGACCGCGGCAAGGGCGTCGTCGCCCAGCAGCCTTCCTACCACGAAGGTATCGGCGGTATTATAGAGCTGCTGGAACAGATTGCCCAGGAAGAGCGGTATGGCGAAGATGACGATCTGCTTTGCGATCGGTCCCTGCGTCATATTCATTTCTGCCGTGCGGAGTTTCATCTGGTTTCAGGAGTGTTCAAGCGGTTTGCCGCGGTTTGGGCGGTTCGGGAAGTCCGGGCGGTTTGCCGCGGTTCGGGCGGTTTGCCGCGGTTCGGACGGTTTGGGAATTCCAGGCGGTTGGCCGAGGTTCGGACGGTTTGGGAAGTTCGAGCGGTTTGCCGCGGTGCGGTCCGGTCCGGCGTCAGTCGATCGTATTGCCGGAATAATGCCATATGCCGTTTTCCGGCACCTCGGGAGTGTAAAAAAACAGGGCGAATGCGGCAGACGCGTCGGGATTGGGAGTCCTGTTGTACACCGCCAGTCCCAGGGGAGCTCCGTCGCCGGAACTGCCGGAAAACTGCGGCATGCGTACGTGATACAGATGGCCGTCGATCATTCCTTCCTTCGCTCCATCATACATATTTTCGATATCGGTGCCGAAAAATCCGGCATAATATTCCACAGGCATCAGAACGATCAATTCAGAGGCATATCGGTAAACCTGATCTTCCGGCAATACCAGCACGTCCAAAGATCCTGCTTTGCTGTTAACAAGATCATCTTCGGATAATTCTTCCGGATAGTCAACGAACACGGACACTTTGGGATACGCTTTCTTGAAGTCCTCGACGTAGGCATCCATTGCCGCTTTCTGCTCTTCGTCTGCGCCCGGAAACGTTACGTAAACAGGGTTCTGAATGATCACGTCATATGAATTGCCGTGCTCGTCGGGTTTCTCTTTTGAGCATCCGGCAATCAGCGCTGCGATCGTCGCAAGCGCCAGAATCAGGGACAATAACATGCGAACCATTCTTTTCATTTTCGACCACCGTCTCCTTAGCTTGTCTTATTTGCGTTCATTATATCAAATATTGCGTCTCGAGTAAACCGTGGCGCGGCGCTGCCTCGGAGAAGGAATGAGCGGGAAACACATAAAAAGCCGCTCCCCTGCGCGGTTGGGCCAACATGGGGAGCGGCCGCGCTGCCTGAAAGCGAGATGCGAGCGCGAAACGCCCTGTTTTTACCACTTTACTCCGAATTCTTGGCGTTTGAAAGAAGGTGGCGCTGCCTCGGAGCTTGAAATGAGCGAGAAACGCCCGGATTTTACCTCTTAGCCTTGAATTCTTGGCGTTTGAAAGAAGGTGGCGCTGCCTCGGAGCCTGAAATGAGCGAGAAACGCCCTGTTTTTGCCTCTTAGCCTCGAATTCTAGGCGTTTGAAAGAAGGCGGCGCTGCCTCGGAGCTTAAAATGAGCGAGAAGGTCAGGGATTTCGGCATTTCCCTTCATTTCCCTCAAAAACGGCAGAACCGCTCATTGCCCGAGCCGATCAAACGAGCATAAACACCCGGAGAAGGTTGTCCGCCCCCATTCATGGGCGAAGGCAGAACACGCAAAAAGCTAAAACAGGCGCAACCGGTTGTCCGCAGCGGAACAGCCATACATCTTACCTGTCCGGATAGCAGCAGGACGCGCGAAAATGCCCCAAACAGGCGCCACCGTCAGCTTCGAAGGGAAATGATACCTCCGCAGGCGTGATCGCCTTAAACGGTCAAATAGCGGCATTTTCACGCCAGCTTCGCCAGCACGTTGTCCCAGCGCTCCTTCATCTCGTCGCTGTCGATGCAGGGCTCGAATCCCGCGCGCAGATACGTCTTGACAGCGCCAAGCCTGAAATCGTCCGTAGTGAGGTACGCATAGGCCGCGCCACGCTCCTCCAGCCTTGACAGGGCGAACGAGTTCATGGCGTCGCCGATGCCCTTGCCCCGGTGCGCCTTTTTGCAGCACACCATATGCACGTAACCTGCCCCGTTCTTATGCAGCACGAAGGCGATGGTCGCCACCCTTTCGCCGCTGCCGTCGCGCACAAACACCAGGTCCTCGAGGGGCCTGAGATCAGGGTAGTTCACGATCGCCCCTGAGAACGCTTCCTCTCCGGACAACGGCGAAAGCAGCCCTTCTTTGCATATTTCCACCCAGTCTGCTATCTGCTCCCGGAGGCCCGTGAAATATTCGAACGAATATCCCTCCGGCAATGACGCCTGCCTGACCGGACCCGCCGGCCTTATCATTTTCAGCTGCTGTGCAAAACCCATTTTCAGTACCTTTTTTGATCTGATCCAAACGTTGCCGGACCGCACATATAACCGTACAAATTAGAACCGGCGCACTCTGGGACCGTTCTGGCCCTGATCCGGCGCCGGTTTCGCAAAAAACTCACTCGTTATAAAAAGCGTACAGTTCTTCCGTTGCCAGGGCCATCTTCGTCACTGAGTAGTCGCGGCCTTCGGGATGCACGTAAAGCGTGTCGTTCAGCGTGTTCAGGTCAACGCAGTCGCCGTACTTGCCCAGGTATTCGTATTCGATGTGGACGGAATACTGGGTTGACGCCTGGAGCGCCAGTTCGTAATCATTGCCTTCGTACGAACCGCGCACGGTGAAGCCGGACATATCGTGGGTCAATTCGGCGTTGCCCACGTCGATAAACCCGGAAGCGTTGGGCAGCGCGTACGCTTTCGCGGACAACGTGATCCCGTACCTTCCCTCGCGCACTTCCTTCCTGACGTTCGACCGCTCCCACTCGTACCAGTCCGGAACGTGGGAAAATTCGGTCTCGCCCTCCGTGGCCTTCAGCGCGCCGTACTCGTCCATTTCCCAGGCCTTTCCGCATTCGTCGCAGCGGAGCACGGTGCCGGAGGAACTCATCCGGTACTCGCGGCCGCAATGGGGGCATTGATAAAGCACCTTGTGCAGCCCTTCAGCGCGCCCGGCATAAGTGATGGGGATCCGTTTCTCAGCCTGCCAGCTGTAGTCGTCGTACACGAACGCTTCCTCGATCCGCTTCTGGATCTCGCCGGCAGACATGGTGCTCATCTGCTCAGGCGTCAGGAGACAGGTCATCACGGCCTCGGTGCCCTTGACCTTGTGGTCGGGCAGATTGAAGAAAGGCGAATTAACATGGTGGCCGTGGCAGATGAGCGTTACCACCGGTATGTTCAGCAGTTTAGCCAGTTTTCCCACGGATTCGGGCAATACGGCGGTGGTGCCGCACAGCGAATATCTGGCTTCCGGATAGATGGCGGCAATATCCCCGCGCTCCTTCACCAGCTTCAGCTGCTTTATTAGCGTGACGTCCCGCGTAAACTTGCGTTTGCAGATGCAGCCTATAAAGCGCAGCAGCCACTCACGCTTCAGATACCCGTCAATTGCCACCACGAAGTTTACCCTGTGGAAGCGTGTCGCCTTCAGCGCCACGGCGAAATCCATAAACGCGTTGTGGTTGCAGAGCAAAAGGTAAGGCGGCTTTACGCCTTCCATTCCGACTTTCGTAAGCTTGTTTTTATGGCTGAGCAGAGTCGGCAGCGTGAGCGTCCTCATCAGCGGTCCGAGATGCATGCGCATCGCAGGCTTCTTCATATCAAATCTTTTTACGCCGGGCAATAACGTTGATTCTTTTTCCGTTGCCATTTTTGATGTGGGTTCCCAGCCCGTATGTGTGAAACTTCGACCTGCCCCGAGTTCCGTTTTGCCTGAAAGCATCCGGGCTGCGTTGCAGTGGCTGCGCTGCGGCCAGTTTTTATTGTACCATACTTTCTTCCGAAAAGGAAAGATTTTTGCGTCAAGACGCATTTTATTATTGTCTGCGCTTGAAGACTATTGTTGAACTCATATTTATTCTCCTATCTGTTTCAACTCCATATAATAATTGACCGGCAGTTTCTGGCAAGTAATCTTCCGCAAACTAATCCTTCAGGCAACCGATAGGAATCACTTTGACGCCGTTCTTTGTTGTGTACGCCATCGAAGCGTTTCCGCAAATGATGATCAAGAATGACGGTTCCCTGTAGATCACTCCCGGATGTTCTTTGTTTTCCAGTGCTTTTCTGTTGTGTTCCCGAATGACTTCTTTAAAAGTGATGAGAGACTCTTCGGCTTTTGGGATGGCATTGCTTCCTGTTTTGATCTCGATCAACGCATATCTTCCATCTTCAAGTTGATAGACAGCATCGGCTTCCAACCCGTTGTCATCCGTGTAATGAAGGATTCTCGCGTTATGCGCCTGTGCGTATACCAGGAGATCACGCAGCACCATGTTTTCAAACACATGTCCAAAGAGATCCAGATCATTGTTGAAATAATCAGGTGCGAGTCCAAGTGCCGCCAAACCGATCGAAGGGTCAACGAAAATGTGCTTTTTTGCTGCCCTTATTGCCGTTTTGGATCTAATCTGAGGGGTCCATGCATCGATGTCTTTAATAACGAAAAGACTCTCAAGAACATCAATATACGACCCGAGTGTTACGTCGGTAACCATATGCTCCGCCTTGACATCCGCGTATATGCTTTTCTTTTTCGCCGTTGTTGCCATATTCCGGGCAAAAGACCACAATAAAGCCCTTGCCCATTCCGGATTTCGCTTTACCCCGTCAACAGCGCTTATATCTTTTTGATAGATTTGTTTATAGTAATCGCGGGCAATCTCCAATTTCGCATCCCTGCTGTTTAATGCCAGACATCTGGGCCAGCCGCCGCGCGCAGCGGCATAAAACAGGTCTGGCAATGTTATGTTCGAAATTTTGCCGTCTATTTCATACGAAATGTCTTCAAACAGCTTTGATAAAGAAATGCTTCCGTTTGACTCTCCGGTTTCCCACAGAGTCATTGGATACATGATTATCTCAGAGATTCGTCCGGTTCCCGTATGATGCGTTTCGACATGCTTGCTGGTTGAGCCGGTCAGATAGTATTCCCCAACGGATGAAGGATTATCGTCACAGTCCTTTCGTATCGCACCCCAGATTTTAGGTGCGTCCTGCCATTCATCAAAAAGAATTGGCTTTTCGTTATTGAAAAATAAGGTTGGGGCTGTTTCAGCTACAGAAATGTAGCCGGCACGTCTTTCTTCGTCCTGGAATTCAATTACTGTCTTACACCTCTCCCTGGCGGTTCTCGTCTTACCGCACCCTTTCGGGCCTGTTATGTTTATTGCATTAAAGGCTTTATTTTTTCTGTCTATTTCCTTGTCAACGATTCTTGTTATATACTTCACGTGGATCACTCCTCCTTTCACTGTTGATTTTACCATAGCTTAATATTTTTCGCAAGTTTTATTTTATAAAATTCGGCAATTTCATTTTATATATTTCGTGATATTGAGGGCAGGTGATTACGATGATCTGGATGAGCTCGAGGCGGTCAATGCTTACAATGCTGATGGAGAAGAAAGTGCGTGAAACGGCCGTTTGAGAACCGAATGAATTAAACCGAAACCAAGAACGAAAACAGCCCCGGGACATTGATCTCGAGGCTGTTTTTGAGTGCGGATAGCAGGACTTGAACCTGTATGAGGGGACCCTCACACGGACCTGATGATAGTGTTACCTTGGTGAAAAATAACTGACTGGATCAGTATAAAACCCACTTATCCTTTTCCACCACACTCCACTTTCTGCGGTGCAGTTCATACTGTCTCCTTTCCTATCGAAACTCACAAGAAGGCATACTGTAATGTGCATAGCGCAACCGTATCTTGGTGAGAAAACAACGACACCGAGAGCGATCAAACCCACTAATACTTTTCCGTCACACTCCATTATTGTTCTTCATCTTTCGTCTTTTAGCAAGAATTATAACAAATGTCAAAAGAACCCCGACAATCAACAAAGAACAGATGCTGATCATTACTGTCGCAGTTACTGCGTTGTTCTTCCCGGAATCATTATTCAATTCCAGCCCGACTCCTCCGTAATAAACCGGAAAAGTCGCTCCGGGATGATTAATTTCCCATTCCTCCCTTTCTGCCCGTCTTTTATCCAACTCTGCGAAATACTCTTGTGATTCCGTCTTGCAAAGATTATAGAAATCGTCATCAATGCGGACAATACTGTCTTGAGTTATTGTTTTTCCGCCGGTCGGGTGCCATACAAAATAGTCAAACGCCCCATCCGGTTGATCAATGTAGTACGCATCCCCATGTGAAACCACTTTGACCGCCAGCACAGAATCAGCCGAAACCGCTTCGCCAATATATCTTTCAATATCCTGACGGTAATTTTCAAAACTGCAAGGCATCAAATAAGATCCAATATGGTCCGTTCCTGCTGTCTCGGTCGACCTGTCAAAATGCACCATCTTTAAAGAGTTGTTTTCAATTACAACGGTTGCGACTCCTGCAAACGCTCCTGTTTCTGTCACGACGTCAGCCCAATAGTACCCTTCAATCCTGGATATAGAAAACCGACCGGTCTTCCCGTATTCAACGGGATTAAACCTGAAAAGAGGAGCAATAGTTTCCGTCAGAATCGTTTCTTTATTATCGCTAAGCCTTTTCCCGTACACAGGATCGTTATTAACAAGCTGGGCAACTTTTTTTTGCTCTTCAAGTGAAGCACCATTTCCTGTTGCACCGGAATAAACGCTAAAGCAGGCAAGGAGTACCAAGACAGCTACTGTCAATATGAAAACTGCTTTTAAAAAACTGTTCATATTATATAATCCTCCATTTTAATTACAATAAACTATTTCGTTTACTCGAAAGAAAGAATCGCTGATAAGGGTTCGAAGAGTAATTTGATCATTTAATAAATCCGTTTCTGAAAACTGCCAATACAAGTTATCAAAAGGATCCCAAATAGAAAACACACTTGTCACAATATCATAATTTTGTATAACTACTGCGTGATAAGTTCCCCCTGATATTTCGACCAAACCAGCAACTACCCATTTGCCTGACGATAATTCGTTTTTTAAAACAGACAAATTATAAGAGTCTTTAATGTTAGATATCGCTGAAGTAGACATAGTGTTATACGAGGCAATTTGTAAAGCTTGGCGTATTTCAGTACTGTTACCACCACTGTTGCTTTCGGCTGTTCCCTTAACACCGGTTACTATCTGACCTTGACCGCCATCAACTGTAAATTGTCCAGTATATAACTGTCCGCAATAATAGCTTGTCCAAACAAGTAATCCAGAATTATAAGTTATTGGTAAGGGAATTGTGCTAAGAGCACCACTGCCTCCATTATGTACTCCAACCATTTTTGAACATGCAGCCCAACACCAGTGGATTCTATTTTGAGGATCAGGTTCGGGCAGTCTATTAACACCTGCGATGTAGTACGCTGAAATAGAGCTATTCGAATCAGAATGGATATAAACATTTTCCGATCCGGCTTTGATTGCAGTTACTAAGCCAGTTAAGTTATCAACACTTACTTTAGGATCTGGTGAATAATTTGTATTCCAGGTAACTTCTTGAGATATTGAAATTGGTGAATAGACCGCAGGAATAATGTTAAGTTGCGATATTGTTTTACTTTCCCCAACATTCAAAAACCTATAAGTTTCCGTAATAATATCATTTGAAACAGAATCATAAAGGATAATTCCTGAAGGAACATTGTTGATTATTTCTTCGCTCCAATAATCCTTGGAACTGTTATTTGGCACTCCGATTTTAGTAGTCGCTGATCCCGATGAAGTTCCATATTGAAGGATTCTAACATCCAATCCTTTGTTTTTGATAATCAGACCCGATTGTAAATCTCTGTCTATAGTCCATTCGCCGATGTCCGCAACCCCGCTTAAAGTATCATTTGTTCCAATATCACTTATACATGCGTTCCCACTGCTATAAATCATACCCATATTCAATTTATGCATGGGCCTGAAACTGTATTTTCCGCTTCCTAAGTAGAATATCTTCCACATTTGCCGCAATTTACTTACCGTCGAAGCATCATTGTTATATTTAACCCTCAAATTAACGTCTGTCCCGTCTATAATTTTGCCATCTTTACTGTTCAAATATGTATTCGAGTACATATTTTTAAAATAGTAAACCCCATCCGGAATCTTAACATACACAGTACATGTTTGGGATACCGCTGGACCGTACGGATCCAATACAGTAGCTGTTATTGTCACCGGTGTTGCACTCGCTCTAACGCCCGTAATGATCCCCGTGCTACTGACTGTAGCAATGGTAGTATCACTACTTGTCCATTGAACTGTGACGCCTGTTGGGACAGTTGTCGCAAGATTTGAACAGGTTTCACTTTCGTTTAAATTCAGCAAATAATACTGAAGGTTAATGAGAGGTCTATAGGAAACAGTTATGTATGGCTGAACATTCAAATATGCGCTTTCAGACGCATCATACGCTTTGGCATTGCTTACGTTTGATTCATCAGAGCTTTTTAACATAAAGCCTAAAGATGCTGTATATGTTCCGTTTTTCCAGCCTTTAACCAGATTTGTTACATTAAACTCGACATAATTATCATATGCCGGATTTTTAGTATCGATTAATGTATAACTTCCGCTCGGACTTGTATTATTCCAAGTCGCTGTATTCTCGCTCCACGAGGTTCCTGTGTATGCGTACAGTTTAACTTCTTGCGCAGCAGAGCCAGTGGCTTCTTTAATATAAAACTTTGCACTATCGATCTGGCTGGCTTGAATACTGCTAAATGCTGAATTGTTGTATAATCCCGGAGTTCTTACCAGCATCCTGCCTATATTATATCCATCGGATAGAAAACCGGTATGATTGTATGTCCATGTGCCGGTTGCCAGATTCGGTTTCCCGCTGTATACCGTTGTGTCCTCGATATATGAAGAATTGTTTTCCGATCTGATTTCTATTACAGGATCTATCGTTACCGGATATACGGTATTCTTCGAAACAAGAAACTCTACAGGAACGACCAATGTTAGTATCCATTTATTATCTGAAAGTTGATCAATTTGAATATTACCTCCGGTAAAGCGACCCGAAGAATCATAAACAAACACAGAACCAACAATGAATCTGAAACCATCCGTTTCTGTTTCGGCAAAAAACAATGCGCCTGTCTCATCAAAAAACGGTCTCAAGGATACCGACGAAACAATAATATCGAAGGAGTTACTACCAGTGAAACTCTCCAGCACAACATCCTGCTTTATACCTGAGAGAGTCGGTGTAAAGACAAAATTCGCATTGTCACCATAAACGTTACTGTATTTCACAGCATTGCCTGTTTTTTGTGCTTCAGCGTTTTTGTCATCCGGAGCAAACAGAATCAATTCCTTTTTGCCGTTAAATAATTTAACTCCGTCCGAAAGGCGGTCTGGGAGTAGCAATCCAACATTATTCTTCTTCGTTGTATAGCCATTATTTGTTTTTTGCAAAGAGAGGTCTTTTTCATAAATGATTCCGCTTGCATCTTCAAACTTAACATCTTCTCCGAACACGTACAGGCTTCTTGTGCCGTCATCGCGTTCGAAAATGTATGTGTTCAAATCTTCTTCACTGTAGACCCTCTTCGTGAAACCGTTCGACAGGAACTCTTTTTCGTCGACATAGTTGAATATGTTGCATTGGTCAGCAATCGAAAGCGCCTGTTTATTATCCGTCACATCTGAATAAGCCTTTTCTTCAGCAACCAGTATACTGTTTTCGGTTGTTGATCCGTAGGTTCCGCCAAAAGAAAGCAGCATAACAACAGCAATTAGAATAGATATTCCGACTTTCATTTTCTTATGTCTCATAGAATCTCCTTATGATTTAAAACAATACTCACGACTTAGTTTATACACTACTGAGCCATCATTCAAACAAGTTCCCTGTCCTCATATGGTTATAGCAACACCCGTTGATCTCATCAAAAAGCGTCTCCGGGATCTCATATATTTCCGTTGTCCAGCCATACGGTACGGGCAGATGATAACCCAGCGATAAGTAGCATATATCATCTTCATGGAAGAAATCCATCATTAGGAAACCGCATCTGAGAGCAAGTTCTTTCGATTGATAATTCTCCCGGGTAGCCTGTTTGTCCGGCACCAGAGTTCCCTTCTCTAAGCAGCTAAGCAAAAAGTACTTGAATCCTGCCATATCTGCCGATCCGTAATAGATCGTAGTGCCGTCAACTTTAATGTTCTCTTTTACAGCAATCCCGAAGCACGTTTCATCTGCGAAATTCCGGAACTTCATATCTCTGTACTTGTCCCAGTAAGGTGAATCCACTCTTTCGTCCTCGTAATCAGGTGTTTCCTGGATCTCTTCTATCGTTCTTGTGAAATACAGTATCACCTCATTGCCGTTATCGGCAGCCGAAATGGCATAACTTACAAATACCGCCTGGCGCTTTCCGTCAATTGTCACCGGTTCCGTATTGAACGCGGGGACCTGATTCAGAAACCACTCTCCGTCGGAGGCGGAATAGCAGAGCAGGCGCTGATTAGCAGCGGAATATGCATAGAAATAGCCACCGTCCCGTGTCCAGGTGTAACAGTTCTGGCTGTAGTCGGCAAGAATGACCGTCTCTTCGCCGGTAGTGGTGTTTTTGGTCAAAAATACCTTTGAACCATTGTCCAACACCGTTTGTACGAGAACATATTCGTTGTCAAGAAGTGCGCCTGTTTCAGCGTCATATGCGGCAACTTCCACGTCGCTATGATTTGCCCAGCCCCAGTTTTTGATGGAAAAAACTTTGCCATCAGCGTAATAATTATATTCGCCGATGACGTTCACTCTTTTACCGGTGTCAACGTTATAGAATGAATAGCCGTCATTCGTGATCAGAAGTATTCTTTCGGACAAAAACTCGGCAGAAATCCATGCGCTTTCACTCTCGATCAGTTTGATTCCTTCTCCCGTTTCCGTGTTGCAAACATATATAAAATGTTTGCCGTCATCGGTATTAACACCAGCGCTCAGTCTTCCGTTGCAAAGAGATTTATTATAGACATATAGCTCGTTATAACCGGAGCAACCTTCCGGAAGCGACAACGAAGATGCGTGCCCAGTGCTTCGGTCAAACACCCAAAGTAATTCAGTAAGAGTTCCGTTAATCTCATATATTCTGACCACGAAATAATCCTGCTTTTCAGCATCGGCAATGAACTCTGCTTGGTAGCCTTCATTAACAGATATCCCGGCAGCATTCAGAAATTCATGGTACAGGCAAATAATCTCATCTTTATCCCGGTTATAGTATAGGCCGGGACAATCTCCGTGTTCTCCAAACACTTCAGTCGAGATAAGATCCATACCTAGACTGGAACCTTTCAGCGTCCTTACCTCGCTGTTCAGACCTGTGTATGACAACTGTTTTATCTCTACTTCTTTTTTTGAAAACCATTCTCCGTTATTTGATTGCCGTGGATTCGCAATGCCAAAAACGCTTGCAACGTCCGGCTCTTTTGTCGATAAAGATGGTGTTTCATCTATAATATCCGTCGGGTTGTTTGACGGTTTATCCGTTGGCGTAGCTGTCGATTCGGCAATTAGAACCTCATCGCCGCTTCCGATTGGCGAGAGTGTTTTTGCGGAGTTCGACAGTTTGACGGTGCTCAGTATTGCCGACAGAACCGCGACAACCGCAGCAGAACTAATAATGCCTGCTTTTACAATCTTTCTCCGCTTTTTTATGTTTCGTATCTCCCTGTAATACTTTTCACTTTCTTCACTGCACGCAATAATGTGCAGGACTTCTTTAAAATCATTCTGTGCCATTCTTAAGTCTCCTTACAAAGTCCTTGAGTTCGTTTCTTAATCGAAAAAGCCTGGTCCTTACGGAAGTTTCGCTCATACCAAGCTCGTTTCCGATCGCCTTGCATGTTTTCATCAACAGATATCGGCTGGCGAATATAATCCGATTCTTTCGATTTAAATGCGATAAGAAGTTATTGAGAACTGATGCCTGGCGTTCCCTTGTTTCATCGCCGAATGAATCAATTTTTGTTATCTCGTTTATTTCTTCTTTAATTGTTTCATATTCTTCAAATGAAAAGTAAACAAAACGTCTGTCAGGGATAACATCTCCCACATTTACTTCAAAGAACTCGGCCATTCTTTCAACTGTAAGAACGTCTGGCTCTCTGGTTCCCAATTCCCACATCGCCACCAAAGAACGCGACACGAACAGACGGTCAGCAAGATCTTGCTGCGTCCATCCTTTTTCTGTCCTTAGTCTGATGATTGTCTCAGATATGTCTGTCATTCAACCTATGTTTCCTTATTTCTAACGATCTATCCGAGGTTTATAGGAGCCTTCAAACTCCCGCAGTATAATTATACAACATTGAAAAATCATTTTCTGTCACAAATATGTAACGTTAGGCTGAAGTGAAAAGTTAACTTCTACTCCCAGGGGGTCTGGGTAGAAATAAGTCATGCAAATAATTCGTGTTGAAATAAGTCTTGCAAAAAGTGGACTGGTATGTATTTTTGTAGTGGGTTCCTATGCACATATGTGTACTCCGTTAACCTGCCTTGAGCCCCATTTCTTTTAGTCTGAAAGCAACCGGGCTCATGTACCCTAGCTGCTGTGCAGCCGCTTCCTGTTGTAGAAAATCTCGATGTAATAGAACAAATCGTTTTCTACTGCATTTATTGTATCTTACTCTTTACTGAAAAAGAACTCTGTTTTCCCGCTTATAAAAAGCGTCCTTGAATTATTGCAAGTTTCGCATTTGTGGTACGAACGGCGTTGCCGCCCGCCCCAAATGCGGACGCGAGCTAAGCCCGCGCCCCTATATTTTTCTCGGCAGACCGGCGCTTCAAAGGTCAGGCAACTGAAAAGAAAACAGCCCCGGGAAGTTGATCTCGAGGCTGTTCGATGGTGCGAATAGCAGGACCCCCACCTGTATGAGGGGACCCTCACACGGACCTGATGGTAGTGTTACCTTGATGAAAATGCTCTTAATGCGTTCGAGTTTTGTGAAAAAGTAATCGAGTCAAACATAATCCTTTCTTTATATTGTTCTTCCATATATGTCGGTGACTCATGTACAACATAGGTATAGACATCAAAATATCCATCCTCGACTTTAAAACGGTATGTGTCAAATCCATTATCTTCCCCCTCCGGAAGCAGATCGGTGTCACGCCAAACCTCTTCCAGCAGAGGCAAACAATAAATAACAGAATCAGAAGAATAAATCCTATTTTTCCCCGAATAATACTCTACAGCAATAAAAGTCCCATTATCGCGATTAAAAACTGAAACGGGAACTGTCCAGTTGCTATCCCACTTATTTCCCAAAATATAACCTGAAAGAATCTGCGATTTGAGATTAAAATGCTCATCAAACACACCGATTCTGAACTCTTCATTCTCCCTATATATAGCGCAGTAATCTTTCCCAATACAAATAAACCTATGCTGCCCAATTATTGGAGGATAGTCTTTACAATACCATTCTTCAGGAACGAAGAAAACCGAGTCATCGAGTTCATTAATTAATGGCGTTCTTTCACTGTTCTCCGGAAAAAGCTGCTTATATACACGAATTATACTTGCCTGCTTCTCAGTCGGTTCGAGTATGGCCAATTTTTGCCCTTCATTTAATTTGAATTGATCAATCTCCGCATTATTCAAATCCTGCATTGTATCTTCAGTGCAGTTTAGTAAATCATCATAATGCAACTCTGAGGTATACTCAAGAGAATCTGTTGGGCTATTGCCGTTAATATTGCTCTGCAAATTGCAACCCAAACAGAAAACAAAAGGGAAGAATAAAAAGATCAGAATGAATCCTGGCAACACTCTTATCTTTCCAAGTGCTTTCATGATACATACACCCCTTTATACAAAAACAGTCGACAACTTATATTCTCTTCATTATAGTCCTTGACTTTAATGTAATATGGTACCCCGGCGTTCAACTGAATATATAAATGAGAGTAGAGATTCGTCCAGCTAATATCATCACTTTCAAACAATACTGCCCCTGTCAATGACAATATTTGCAGAATTGTGTCTACATCTTCATCAATCCATGGTTCTGTATCTATTGTATAATAGCCAGTTTCACTGGGAGTAAACTTAAAAATCTTTGCACTACAGTTATATATATAGTTTCTAAGCCCTGATCCATTTCCCTTGACTGCTTCAGGCGTCTGTGACAGATTGAATAGTTCGACGTAATCCGAATCCACCTCTAAATAATACATTCCTGCATTTAAATATGCGCTAAAAGAGGCATTCGACTGATTATTAACCTCATCCTCAAACTCATAATCATCATCATTATAAAGATAGAGTGACACACCATTAGAATAGTAATTCCACAAATTAAAAAAATATGTCGAACTGGACGGTACATAGAAGCGATAGCAATACGTGGTGTCATTATACTTTGACTCTCCAGGAATTATTGCTAACTGATTAGAATCAAGATAAACCCAAAGAATCATATTTGAATAATAATAATTTAGAATTTCAGAGTACGTATACCCGTCTTGAGCCATTTTGCACATTCCCGCTTGACACATTCCGACCATACTATGACCTGGCCATGGATCATGAGGTTGATGCAGAATACATGCGACAGAGATTAAATTGTTCGGACAATCTGTAGAAGAATGTGTACTGCCATCACAAATACTAAAATATTTAGCCCAAAAAGGCTGGTATGTTGTAGAATCAACAGGAATAACGCCGTTGCAATTATCAACTGCAGTAATCGTATACTCATTCGTATAGTTTGGATTAAAACTCTGGCAACATCCTGGAGAGTCACACATATACTCTCCATTATGCGGCATGCCCGAAGAAAAACCTCCGAGTTGATAAAATGTAAATCCCCTTACAGCCACAGAAAGAGCTTCAAGCGCTGTTATTTTTTGCTGAGTTGTCAGGGCATCAAAATATGTGCCACTATTTAATTCAGAAGCAACAACATGATAAACGTATGTTTTCATATCTATTGAATATATGCTGTTGTTGCAAGAAACATTTACCTCGGGGCAAGGATACGTTGGGTAAATCAGCAAACGATCCAAGCATCGTTCTTGTGAATAGATGACGTATGTGTCGTGACATTCGCTGTACCCGTTATAATCGATACACTCATCTTTATCCGTTAATCCGAGATTGATATAATTCTTTCCGACATTTGCATAAATTTCTAGATTATCAATGGTTATTAATTCATCACCCGATTCGGCGCATACCACGTAACAATCAACTGGTATATCAGAAAAAACAATTAGCCCATTATTATCTGTGCTACCACAAAAACTGTAACCAGAATTAAACACATATACACTGGCACCGGAAATTATTTCGCCAGAATCTGAAGAATAAACTAAAGCAACCAAATCAGTTCGTGGTTTATCTTCCGTTTCATCAATTGATCTGGGAATCATTTTACAATCCGTAATTGAAGAAGATATTTCGCAAACTTCCAAATCATTAATTGTTGAGAAATCGAAATCGCGATATACTCTCCGATTTGAGTTATCGTCTATACCACATGAAACATTTTCTTTTGAAAAAACATAAGCATTCCCCGTAGCACTTGTATTTCTTAGCATTAGTGATCCAGCGCTTATTATCACCATACAAACGCATATAATTGATTTTGCAACTCTATTCATTTATTTCTCCTTTTCAAATTAATTGATTCAAAAGCAGCGTTACGCCACTTTCCTACACTTTCCACATTTGTCTTGCCCCCATTTTTAGGTCCAGTGCCAATTTTAGTTTTTCGCATAACACTTACATTCTTGGCGGTGTGTTCCAACATTCATTTTTTACTATACCTGCTTTTTTATTGCCGGTCAATTATTCAGACCTAGCCGACGCCCTTGGGCCGGTATCTGTTGGCTTTGATTCGTTTTACTTGGCACTATCGTCTGTGGCGCCCGGCCGTGCAGACTGGAATGTGGCCTGATTGTGTTGTAGTATTTTACCCATCTGCAAGCATAAAGCACAAAAAGCGATGAGTCCTATTCATGTTCAAAAAACTCCTTCCCTCTACTTTCAAACTCATACGGATTGTTAATTCGGCAGTTGGATAATTAATGCAATATCATTATACTACCTTTTTAACAATCTATTTGTCACAAAAATGAAACGTTTTTGAGAGAACAAACCAGCAAGCAGATCCGCAAGATCCTCCTGTGTCAATCATTTTTCCGATCTCAAAGCAACGATACTTTCTGCGGTGCAGTTCATACTGTCTCCTTTCCTATCGAAACTCACAAGAAGGCATGGAATGTCTGGTATTCATGAAGAATATAGGATTGCAGTTAACAATAATATTCCATTACATGTTTATCTGAAAAAATGCAAAGAATCAATTAACACTAACGAATCAAATCCATTAATTGACGACCTTGTAAAAGATGGCATTTCATTTTATTATTTTAATAATGACAGAGAGCTGATTAAAAGATTAAAAGAAACAACATTTACAATTGCAAAAGATATTATGCTCAGTCAACTTAAAAAAACAAAATACCCGAAAACACTTTGTACAAATTGGCATCTGAAAAAGATTACAATAAAGCCATGGAGGTTATTACTATCATAGAAGAAATGCGTCAAATATGCACGGATTATGAATTGGATTATATAAATTCGAATATTGTTACGGCTTGTTTTGATCCGATTTGTTTTGAGTTCAAATCACGTCGACACAAATTTAATAATTGGGAACTTGAAACACAATTACATAAAATGATTGCTATTGCCGAAGAGTTTATGAGTCATTCAGTAAGAGATTATACTTCAAATGGACACCATAGAGAACTTGTTTTCAGTATTATCGGTAAGGTTTATATTGAAAATTTAACATATAATAAATACTCCGATTGGAAAGATGAAGATTACAGAGAATCATTAAGGAAATTGTTTGAAGAGTATGAACGCTTCGTTTCAATAGTCAAAAGTATTAGAATAGAATCGGATATTATTAGATGATAAACGGCGGGGAGTTAATTTCCCCGCCTCGTGTGTTTATCGGTATATGATTTCGTTTAACACGACCTCTTCGGCGCGGTTGCGTATGCTGTTCATACGCTGAACCCAGCCGAGTTGGTTGGTGCGTTTGAGTGCCTCTGTGACGCCTTCTGCCTTTGCGTATTGCCGGATAAGCGATTCCAGCATTGCTGTTGCTTCTTGATTGACCTCTTTCAAATACCCTTTCTCATTTTGGCTGTTCTCCTTCTTTTTGAATATTCCGGACAAAAAGAGCCGGATCACATAGAAATACACCAACAGACGAGCATGGAAGCCCGCCTTTGCTGATATGCTTCTATGTAACCCGGCTATCAAACAGCCGACGGCTGCCCTGATGCAGCCTTACCGTATCCATCCTATCGGACAGATACCATATCGGAACCCGGCAATCTCAGGGACGGGAACCGATTAACGAATCAGATAAACCTGATTCCCAAAAATGATCCTTTTCAGGACCATCATTATTGTACCAGCACGTATTTCTGCTGTCAATCCATCCAAAACACGTCGACGGTTTTTGGCGTCAACATCCTGCTTTGCCATGGTTTCAGTACTTGGCGAGCAGTGCATTGTCGTCCATATCTACTACTTGGCAAGCAATGCATACCTGTATGATTTGGTACTTGGCAAGCAGGGCCTACCCATACAGGTTTTGCAAATTGGCGAGCATGTCCGAATGGCTATTCAGTACTTTGCAAGCAGTGTACTGATCCGGACCTGCACCAATTACTGCACCGGCTCGTTGGGAACACCTCCCAAACCCAGAGATCACACTTCGTGTGAGCTGCGCGTTTTCACGCTTCAACAATCTTAAAACGATACTTTTTTCATATATGCTTGTACAGTTCATATATTGGAAACTGCGCATATCTTTCTCTGTCCTCTATCGTGAATCTGTCAAAACAAGTTTTAGCCTGTTGCTTATTACCCAAAAGAACATACTTGCCGAACAATATATGTAATTCGTCGGTGTCAATGCTGCTAATGATATTCAAGTCTTCGGCACTCAATCCAGTTCTTCTTTTTTTAATCTGCATCATATTCAACATCAGCAATTCCTTCTGTACATAAGGCTCCAACTTATGAAGCAGATAATCAGCAAGGTCAAGGAAGTGGATGTCTGAGTTTCTGTCATATACGTTTATTAAAATCAACGAACACTCTATAAAAGCATCTGCGGTTAGAGCATTAATATCGCTATCATCAATCTGTTGGTAAAAAGCATCATAATCGCAGACATAAAGATTGCTCAGTACATCCACATCGTTATAAATGAACAAAGGCATTTTATACCCTCGTTCATCTGCGCTATCTTCGCTCGGTATAAACACTACAAAGCTTTTTGTGTACAATGAACTGGTTAATTCCGTTCGACCATCCTTTTTGCAAATCAGGAGAGGATAATACTTCTCACCAAATTTCCAATTATACCTGCTGATATCCTCTTTGAGTTGGCCGTTATATGCTCCCAATCGTAGATTGACTAATTTGACAAATTGCGACTGCTGTTCCTCTGCATATTGTGATATCTGAGTGTTTAGATCGAACCCTATCATTTCTAATGTGTCGTAGAGGTCAGCAATGTACTCCAGTCGTTTTTCAAAGTCATCTGTAACCATCGGATCAGAAAACTTGAACACATGCCCTTGAATTGCAAAGGCGTTTGTGTTCTTGAGTTTTAGTAAGAATTTCGCATCGTGGCCGAGTTCTTTTATGGTCGAGTTAATCTTAAAACTAAATGTCCCTTCCGTAAGCTTCAGTTCAAGATTTGGACTCAGTTTCAACGTCATGCCACCATCGGAATCAGCAATACAGTTATACCGTGTGTAAAAAACTTCATCATCAATAGAAACGGTTTGCTCTACTTCACGTCCCGTGAAGAATTTCGAGCTGTCGTGCCATTCCAAAGGACGGAAATATTTATCGCCATCGGTTTTCCCATACAGGCAGACATCACCAGATGATAACCGCAGCAAAGCATTGTATGAATCCTTGGCACCGACGACCGAGAGATTGATGCTTGTCAGTTTATCAAAATCAATACTCCTGATGCGGTCTTGTACCAACGGTGTATATGCTGATCCCTGTTTTTTCGCTTCGTCACTGCATTGCTTTACAATCACGTATAGCTTCTCAGCGTTTTTCTCAAGCCTTATAAACGGTATACTGTAGGTAGCAGTATTTCCTTTTTCTTTAGCAGCATCGAGATAGTCGGCGATTTTAGATGGATACAAAGAAACATAGAACACTTCACTTTTCTTCCCATCCACAAAAATCTGAAAGTACAAAACGCCTTTCTCCGTGGCGTATGCCTCTAAGTCCGCCAACTCTACAGAATAGCTGATACGATTCTTCCCTATATACTTATGCTCAGGATCATGATGCCCCTTAATCTGCACAGGAACTCTTGCATCAAAATTCGCCTTTGACTGGTCGCCGTTATTCTCTTTATATAGCGAGATAAAGCCATCCCACGACATTTCCTTATCGTTTTCGTTAATTTGGTGCTCCATCGTAGAATGTTCATCAATAATAGCTTTCAGTGCATTTATAGCCCTATGTTCAGTTTTTGTTGAAGAAATTTTCATATGTTTTTCTCCAGACAGATTGCATCATCTAAGCTCCGTTTGTCAGGTGTTCTGACTTTTATCAATCAGCCTGTCATAATCACTCAATGATTAACGTATTACCGCCAGCTTCATTAGGTTCAACACGAATCTTCGGGCCAGAATGAGCAGAAAGCTTCTTGTCAAACAATGCTTCAATATCTTCTATTGTTGTGGTATGCTCCTTCATGTATTTTTCAAACATGGTCTCTAAAGAAGATTCCGTATCAATTCCGTCAGCTCTGACCCACCCAACAGCAGGAAAGTCCCTTATACACTTTTGTAGAGAAATGGCAACACCTGCCTGTAAGCTCTCTTTTGAAGAATACTTTTTTATCATTCTACTTGAAGATACTTTAGCACGAAATCTGTTCAATGCCTCTCTTCCCGTATCTGTCTTTTCGCATTTTTCATTGGGCAATTTCCCGATATCTTCAACAATAAAGCTCATTACAGGTATTCCGTTTGTGACCGCGTAATCATATTCCTTTTCTGTGTATCCAATACCATCAGCAAGATCAACAGATCCATAACGTCCAGCCAGAATCAAAATATAGTAATCACACGTTTCCAACATCTTCTTAATATAATCCATTTGGCTCATTCCGCTTGCTGGAAACTGTTCCATACCAACAGGAATACACCCTAAGTCAAGAAGTATCTGGTTTACGGCAGCTCGTTCCTCTTTCAGGTCTTCATATGTAGAACTAACGAACACCTGATACTTTTTCTCTTTCGTACCCTGTCCCATATTATAACCTCTATTCATAATACTCTTTTTAGCAGTTCCTCCGCGCTTTCGTCGGTGGGATCGTTGGTGCCGAGTTCGCCGCGGAAGGCGCGGGCGAGGATGGCTTTCTTCATGCCGTCAATCTAATCTATAACTTGCTCGGCAGTTTCTTTGGCTTGTTCTTCTTGGCTAATGAGGCGGTTTAGAATGCTGACGATCTCTTCCTGCTCCGCAAGTGTTGGAAGCAAAACTTCAACATTTCTAATGTCTTGAATTGAAATGCTCTCCTGCGCTGTGGCCTTTTTCTCTTTTGTTAGCTCTTTATACCCCAAATCGCTACGAAGATAGTACAGTAGAAACTCTTCAAATGTTTCACTTTCTATCTCGATTTTCCCAACATTTGATCCCAAGTGGGCTTCAAAAGAACCATCAAAAATTGCTATGTTTCCAATTGTGCCAACATGGACTGGTAGGTATTTTTGTAGTGGGTTCCTATGCCCATATGTGTACTCCGTTTCCTGTTGTAGAAGATCTCAATGTAATAGAACAAATCGTTTTCTACTGCATTTATTGTATCATACTCTTTACTGAAAATGAACTCCGTTTTCCCGCTTATAAAAAGCGTCCTTGAATTATTTCGAGTTTCGCATTTGTGGCACGAACTGCGTTGCCGCCCGCCCCAAATGCGGATGCGAGCTAAGCCCGCGCCCCTATATTTTTCTCAGCAGCCCGGCTCTGCAAAGGGAAGGCAGCCGAAAAAGAAAACAGCCCCGGGACGTTGATCTCGAGGCTGTTTTTGAGTGCGGATAGCAGGACTTG
>JAEEGJ010010671.1_pt1 | contig 23773 bp, 24 predicted proteins | sample 8958761 | NCBI WGS metagenome assembly JAEEGJ01 (sample SAMN16246546, study PRJNA631951) | gut metagenome | biome: gut microbiome; feature: rumen; material: RS-attached | host: Bos | place: Iran: Karaj | collected 2018-10 | reverse complement strand
GTGAATTCTCAAACCCCTTCATCAATGCCTGCATGTTATCGGTATAGGCTTTCCAGCCGACTTCGGAGTACAGGTGTTTTATCTCATCTTCGTTAAACGAAGTATATTCTCTTATGATCATCTGTCAGCTCAAACCCCTCATATGTTTGCGGTATTCAGACGGTGTCTGCCCCGTATTCTTCTTAAATACCTTCGTAAAATAATTCGTATCACGGTATCCGCAGATCTGGCTTATCTCACTTATGGATTCCTCATCGTACTGCAGATATTTCTTCGCGAGATTTATCCTGAGTTCTTCAAGATATGCCATACATGACATAGACAATTCCTTGTTGAATGCATCGTTAAGAACGTTCTTATTTACTCCAAACTGCTTAAGCACACCTTCAAGTGTAATATCATCGCCCAAATTCTCCCAGAAATATCTCGCGACATTTGCAACCAGCGGATCACTGTACAATTCGAACTGTCTGCAATTTCTGTAGAAATCTGCAGTTGCCATAAACAGTATGGATATAATGAAATATCTCGTACGCAATATCCAGAAGCTGTCAGGCTGCTCTAAAAGATCGTATCTGACACTCTTAAACAGCCTGTCTACAGTCTCATATTCCTGTACTGTAAGAGAATAGTACAAGACATCTCTCTGCTTCTGGCAGAATGACCTAAGCAATATAAAGTCCTGAGATATAGACTCCGCATAACTCTGATCAAATTCCGCATTCCCGAAGCACGCTTCACGGAACCTGTCTTCTTCAGTCATATTACCGACGTCTTTTACAGCGCTCATAAATCTGTCATACTTACCGGAATTCACTGCATCAATGGTAAACTCTTCCCTGATAATTGTCGGCTTGAAACAGATTGTGCTCGACTTGATTCCGTTCTCGGAAATGATCTTGATATCAGCCTTCTCGTTAATTCCCATTGCAGCAGGCGCAGCTATTACCCTGTATTCGCCGCCGTCTTCGATAACAAACGAGCCGGATTCGATGAGAACTATCTTATAGGTTTCTCTGTCGTTGAGATGCGTGGAAAAGCCCGGTGTCTCCTCATAGAAGACATCGATAGCACAGTTCATTCCTTCGCGTTTGCTTTTAGTCCTTAATTCCATATATCCGTATGTAAAGCGCCGAAAATCAAATCACTTAACCACGGATATAATATCACATTTCTTTGATATACTTGTTAACCCTGTCGTTTAAGATCTTTACAGTCTCATCTAACGTACGGTCTCCGGCATAGTACGGAGCTATTTCCTCAACAATGAATGCCGTGATGACAGGATCATCGTAGTAATAGATTGAGATGTTCTCAAGGCTGTTCATAAAATTTCTTTCCATCGATCCGGTTGAACGTTTAAATCCGTAAACAAGCTCATAATCATCAAGCCCCGACATGTATGTGCTCATGGACTGGTCAACATCGTATCCTGTATTATTCAGTTCTGCAGTAAGTCCGATGTTCTTTTCCATTATTTTCCTGTTGGTAACTATATTCTGGAATGCTCTGTCAGAATTGCTGTAACCGGCACCTCCAAACAGGAAGTTTAAAAACTTCCTGCAACCGTCTTTCACATCAGATTTGGTTGTTACTGAGATAGTTTCAATTGCTCTGAATCTCGGACCGGAAGCATCTACCGAAGGCGTACCGATTATTGCATAGTCACCTTCAGCCGTTTCACATGCATGGACATAATCCAGGTAACTTCCGAGTCTGTCGTAACGGCATGCAGTACGGGCTCTCTTCATCTCATCGTCCCATGGCAGATTCACATCAGATTTTGTAAAGCCGTCCGCTGTGAAATGTTCATTTGAGTATTCAATGGCTGCATAGAACTGGTCCGTACCGAAATTTGCATTATTTCCCTCTATTGCGCCCTTTGTATCTATGCAGGACATAACAAAATCCTTCTTATAGTTATATTCCGACAACGGATAGTCATAAGGCGAAAATCCAAACAGATCATTTTCGATAATATAGTCATACTCATCGAAAGTTATTCCACTGACGTCGTTCTGAATAAGTGATTTATCAATCACCAGTCCTTCGATCTCGAGCGTAACCGGCAGGAAATACTGTTTGCCGTTAATTTTGCAAGCTTCAAAGATATTCGCAAACTGCTGGTCTATCACCGTCTGATCAAGATATCCTGCCAGATCTTCAAAGATATCCTCTCTCATTGCATAGTTTTTCTGTATGCCTACCGCAATATCCGGAGCATCTGCACCACTCAGCTCCTGAATCATGGTATAGAGTTTCTCATCGTCAGCATTAAGTGTTGCGATATTTCTTCCGGCTACAACACCATCCTTGTATTTACTCCAGACTCTGATGAGATACTCATTATCTGTTCTGTTGAATTCATATATGGCATCAGATAAATACTCCGTCATATCCTGATCTAATGGAGTTGCGAGTTCAATGATCTTCTTGCCGGCATGAGGATTCCTGTCAGCTTTCTTAAGTATCGTAACCGTCTCATCAAGCCCTGAGAAAAAGAGAGTATAACCAGTTTCTTTTCGTGAATAGATAACCGCTGTATCACTGCTGCAGGAAACAAGCTTTGTATCGTCATGTATGAGATCAGCAAAATACGGTGTGTACCAGTTATTATCAACAACAGTCTTTACTTCCTGAGTCTGCATATCGAATGTTGTAATATTACCGAGCTTATCTATCTTGCACAACTCACCGGAATCAACACTCTTATAGTCTGCCATGTTTGCCTTCCCGTCAGACTGCATGTCGTATTTTTCATACCTGATCCTGCTGCCGGTATCGGGATTAAACTCTAACACCACAGGGCCGTCAGCATATGTATAACCTACAGTAAACAAAGAATTGCTCTTAGAGTCATAAGAGAATTCTTCAATGCTGTTTACTGCGGGTATGCCGCTGAAATCAAGTTCACACAAATACTCCGGACCCTTAAACGAATATGCGTGAATACTCATGGAACTTGGACTGTCACCTGTAAGGATAATCGGGATGATATATTCTCCTGCGACGCTGACCTCAGAAACACCATAAGAATTTTTTCCATCTTCCAATCCGAGTGATTTTCCGTCAGCATCTTTCAAAAGCTTTACATCACTTGCCGTTCCGCTGTTTAGATCGATCTTAGCAACTGCAGTATCAAAGCCACCAGGCGCAAAGACTTCTGTCACTATCTGAATGCTGTTCCCGTCTTCCCCGGGCTTGACTGCCTGAACCCCTGACAATTCATAATCCTTAGGGTCTTTAATACTGACACTGCTCAGTTTATTTCCCTGTTCATCATATGTATCCAGCAAAGTCCTTCTGTAATCATCGTAATCAGCCAAATTCATAAGACTATACAGATGAAACAGTTTTCCGTTACTGTATGCGACAACACTGTTCGTCAAAAACTCAGTATCAAGTTTATCGGCCTTCAACTTAATACGGTACGATTCATACCATGGATCATCCGCACTTACTACATCATTATTCTTCTTTGCCATGCATGATAAAAGCAATGGCTGCAACATCACAACAGCCATTGCAAATGCAATAATCTTCAATCTTTTCATGACTATTCCTCCCCCAAGGTAAGTCAGTAAATCCTATATCCTTAACTTAACTATAAAGAATATTTGCAGATTGAAAACAGAAAACGGAAAAATGTAACCTGATATATGCCAAAAGTATGCCACAAGCCCATTATTGACAATATCAAACATCTGTTGTTTAATCTCAAAGGCTATATCAAATGAGGAATATTTGGAGGGATTTATGGCTTCAGACGTTAAGTTTTCAGTAAAAGATGCCGTAGGCAAACAGTTCTTATCACCGATTTCTGTCAGCGAGGAACTTCAGGAGAAATTTATTAAGAAGTCCAGATCATCTTCTATTAAACTTGTACCTGTTTCATTCATCGTAAGCGCAGTTGTTCTTTTGATCATCATTTTGCTGATCATGTTCCTGAGATTTTTTGTGATAAGCGCAATCGGTCTCTTATGCATTGTCTTCCCGTTCTATGCTATCTACAATGTTTTCGCAACATCAAAGGCTATCAAGAATCATGATTATGAATTCTTATCAGGTGAAATTGTAGGAAAGAACGACAGCAACTATAAAGTTCGCGGTCTCGAAGAACACAACATCGCTGTTCTGTTCGGCAGAAAAGATTACAATCCCGGAGAGAGAGTCATCGTTGCAAGACTTAACGATGAGCTCAGCATCATCTCAGAAGAGTAAAACCAATTAATTATTCATAAGCGGGGTGCCGGTTTCTATAACGGCACCCTTTTAATTTGTCTTATTCTGCCCATGTTTCCAACGGAAACAGGATCAGTTTAGATTCAACCTCGCTCCAACTGTCATTCGATTTTTCGTAATCCTGCCAATAATCGACTTCACATTCTCCTCCCAGTTCGTAATATGACAGCCTGAAATTGCCGTCATTGAATGTTATTTCTCTGCCTAAAATTGTCACACCAACAATTTCAATGTCTTTATCAGGATCGATCTTATCAGCTTCATCATACTCAAACAAAGTGGTAACAACCAGTTTCCCGAATTCTTCCTTAATAAAATTATCCTTATCCACATTTGACTTGGAACTATACAGATTTGTGAGATGTACAGAAGAAGGAACTTGCGCGTAATCAAGTTCACGGATATTGATCGCATTTTTCTTGCTAAAGACTGTGACTACCCGGTCTTCAAAAACGACTACTTTCTCAAGGCTAAACACATTATCGGAAGAGCATGTATATACATGCAGAGCCTTATCCTCATTCCTGACCTTATATGCACAGCCTGAGAATGTGCAAACGCATAACATAAGCAGCAACAAAACAGCAGCCGTTCTCTTCATATTCATAGTAACGTCCCCCCTCAAGGTCATTTACTATAAATACAGATAGATATTTACCAATGTTGCAAAATGGTCTTAGTTAAGATAATCCAATATGCCGCGTTGGTGTTGTGCATGCTCAAACTCATCAAGTATCGGACATGGTATATGCGGTTCAAAAGCCCTGTCATGGAACCATGTGCACTGCACAGGATGCATGCCTGCTTCTTTTGCACCTGTAAGTTCATTTGATCCGCCGTCTCCGACATACAGACACTCATCAGGTTTAACATTAAGCTGCTTAATCATTCTCGAATACATCTCGGGATCAGGTTTACATATACCCTGCTCATACGATATAAGCGCAACATCAAAATACGGCATCAGTCTGCTGTTTCTGATGATGTCCCTCTCATCCGAGAAAGTGTTTGTTATTAATCCTATCTTGATGTTTCTCTTCTTCATTCATCAAGCAATTCAAATGTCTCATCAGGAATGGCAGAGAACGTATCCATAAGTCCTGCTATTCTTTTTGAAGCTGCAAGCTTAACGTTTTCCTCCGAATACAGATCAAGCTTTTTCAGGACAATCTCCAAGCCTTCTTCAATGGTATATTTTCCGATGCTTCTGTCCTTTTCAATAAGGTGCCATTCTCTTCTGTACTGAACCGGATCTGCGCCTACGTCGGCAGCTATATCTTCTCCGAAATATGTCCTGCCCTCAAAAAGCGTAACAAGCGTCTCAAACATATCAAATACAACTGCTTTGATCATTCTAATTATCCCCACATAATCAGATTACATGAGTATTCTAACACTATTAAGATAAATTCTGTTAAATCAATTCCACTTATCCAGAGTCTCTACTACCGTCTCTGCGAGTTGTCCCTCATAATCCAAGTTATGCAAATTATGATCGGCGTCAATTACGATCATCTCGGCATTAGGCATACAGTTAACACCCTTAACTGATTCCGCGAGCAGATCGCCCTTAAACTCGAGGTATACCGTCGGAATGTAGCATACAGAGAGCTCATCGTAAATTTTTCCTACATACTTGGGATCTTCAGAGAAAGTTACATAATTACCGTCTGATAAATACGGCGAGACAAGGAACATACCCTTGATCTCAGACTGTCTCTGAGCTCCCGCGAAAGCAACGAACATACCGCCGATATCAGCGCCATACAGATACACATTATCGATATCAACTTCAGGGAGATATCTGAGTTCATCAATGACAGCGTATACATCAAGCAGCTGCTCGAAATACAGATCACCCACATGATTATGTGTCGTTCCTGTATATGTTCTTGTCTCAATCTCATCTTCATATTTATTTCTGATGATCAATACTGCATATCCGTTATTAGCCAGCACATTTGCCAATCTGACATACTGAGAAGGATCCGTTCCGTAAGAACCGCGTACAACAACAGTCGTAAAAGGACCTTCCCCCTGGGGCAGTATAAGCTTTGCATCAATTGCACTGCCGTCACGATAGAAAGTAATCTCTTTCGCATTGTCAGAAACCTGAACCGCATCAGGAATATCAACTGTATAATCGAACGGTGCCTCGTGCATGACAGGAGCCTCTATTGCGAGATCACTGACGATCTCTTCTGCAATATCAATTTCTTCGTTCTCAGAAGACATTGGCTCCAATACTGCAAATCCAGAAACAGCGATCAAAGACACAAGGCTCAAAGCTATAACCTTGCAGTTCATTTTCGCAGGATGCTTCAGACTTACGATCCTGTTCTTCATCACCTTGTATCCGCTTCTCATTCCGGTAGACATCGTAAGACGGAAAGAACGTGACTTACTGTTCAGCATCAGCAGGAGTGTTTCAGCATAATCAACGGAAGATTCATTTCCGTAAACGCTTATTACTTCCTCATCACATGCCAGTTCACAGTCACGGCCAGAGAGAACAAACGCTATCCAGATGAGCGGGTTGTACCAGTTAAGAGCAAGGATGAGATGTCTTACGATAACCCAGATAAAATCGCCGTGCTTATAGTGACTTGCCTCGTGGCAGATCGCGTATTTACTTAACTTTGCGGGATCGTTGTCAACATAGATCTTATTAAACAAAAGAAACGGTACGCCCCTGTGTGTAATGCCATAGATATCAAGACCGCTTACAGGGTCTTTGCCGATATAGTTTCTGTTCTTCCTGCAATACAAAACAAATCCGGCATTATACAGCGCCAGGATGACAGCTATCGAAGCTGCAACAGCAGTGTATGTAACATTGAGAACAGCAAACCAATTGATCTTTATCTTTGATTCAGGCTTTGTGGCTGCAGTGTTTGTCACTGTCTTTTCACTGACTGCATTTGTTTCACCATCAAGCGTCTGCTCATAGGCAACAATACTGACTGATTCCTGTTCAGCAACTTCTGCTTCAGCCAGATATTCTTCCTGAACGATCTCATATGATGCGATCTTTGCCGTTGCAGGAATAAGCATCTCCAGTTCCTCTGCAATGGGAACGCTGATTTTGAGGAACGGGGAGACTATCATGTAAATGGGGATCAGAAGCCACATTGCATACTGATGTCTCTTCAGCATCTTTCCATTCGAAAGACATCTGATGATCATTATGACGATCGCGATCAGCGAGACACCGATTATGTAGCGCAGCATCTTATCCTTCCCTGATTATCCTTTTCAATTCTTCCAACTGTTCATCCGTAAGCTGATCCGAATCAATCAGATTCGAGATCATGAGACCTACGTTGCCCTTGTAGACTTTATCAAGGAAAGAAGTCGTTTCTTCCAGTTCAGCTTCGGTCCTGTCTATTGCAGGACAAAATCTTTTGGCTCTGTCTTCCTGAATATATGTAACAGCGCCCTTCTCGGTCATGCGCTTCAATAAAGTAATGATCGTATTCTTAGTCCACCCTGTGCTCGGACGGAGCTCACGGGTAAGTTCTGTTATTGTCATGGATTCATTTTTCCACAAACAATCTGCTATTTTCCATTCTGCATCTGATAAACGCATCAGCAAACCTCCATACAGGTATACATATGTATACCGCAAATATAGCATGAAGGCAGATTTGAATCAACTTTATTTCAGAATTAATTATATTAAATGATTTTCTGATACCATTTCAGGTCATACCATCTGTTGAATTTCTTGCCGATCTTCTTAAAATGAGCAGCCTCCGAATAGCCCTGACTCATATGGAAAATGCTGCTTGCATGTGTCAGATATTCGTCCTCCGGTTCACAGTACGCAGTACCTGCAAGAAGATTTACGATGCCCATTTTCTTTAGTTTGGGTTCGATCTCTTTATACATGGCAGAGCCGATTCCCTGTCTTCTATAATACTTATCGACATAGATGGACATTGCCGCCGTCCACGAATAAGCTGAGCGTGCACTGTATTCACCGGCATAAACATATCCGACGATCTTACCATCCTTCTCACAAACGAGATAAGGAAATTTGACAGTGATCTTCTTTATCCTCTGCTCAAATTCTTCTACAGTCGGAACTTCATATTCAAAAGATACAGCAGTGTTTAAAACGTAGTACGAATATATATCTACGAGCCTTGCTGCATCTTCCAGCTTAACTTCTCGTATTCTCAAATCACTCATATTATTCACCTTTTTAATTGATTGGTTATCCTCGTTGCTTTCCGCCCATGCCCCAATTCTCATTTGAGGGTTCTTGGATAACAATAAAAACATCAGTCGGTTCAATGGATAATCCTCGAACCAGATTTGCGGTTACTTTCTCAATGAGATCCTGCTTTTGTTGCTTCGTTCTTCCGGGGAACATTGTGATCTCAATGATCATGAAACCTTCTGATTTCTCTTGGGGAAATTCAAAGTTTTGTCGGTTGTACTCTATTATTCTCTGGAATCTGTCCCAGTCATCAATGCCAAGTGAATCCATAAGCCCCTCATGAACGAGATCAAGGAGCTTCTTTTTATACTCAGGGCTCTTACCCTTCAACATTTCGATTCTTACTAACGGCATATAATTATCCCTTTCGATATTTCAATTATACGTTCTTAACTGATTATGCACTCTATACCATTCATTCAAAAATCATTATCTCCGGCTCTTGTTCTTAGCTCAATCTGACAACAAACCGAAGCGGCTTAGAATATTGGCTCTTGACCTGTGCCAAAGTTGGCACTAATATAAACATATCAGCAAAATGGAGGTGGATCGAATGCAATTAACCGAGATTCTTTCCAATCCGACAAGAATGAGAATTACGCAGTTCACGGGAACTCACAACGAGACAACCACCAAGGAGATTGCTGCTCATTTATCTGACGTTCCCAGAAGAACACTATACAGACATATCAACTTCCTGGTCGAGGCAGGCGTTCTCAAAGTAAAAGAAGAACGCAGGGTCAGAGGCGGAATGGAACGTGTTCTTATTGACAATCAGGAAGAATACATCTCAAAGATGAAACTGTCAGACTGCACCTATCAGTTCTTTACGAATATATATAACCAGTTCGCACGGTACGAAGAAAAATACGGAGACAAGACCAGCGAGCAGTTTGATAAAGATGTATTGTGTTACTGTACATCAACCATTGTTCTTGATGACGATGAGACAAATGCACTGTTGGATGAATTCGTCGACGTCATCAAAAAATACGAGAAAAACCATAAGGAAAAATACGGCAATAAAATGTCCGGCAAAGTAAGAAGCATCTCATTCGTCTCAGCGCCTGTAGATCAGGACTGATCATATATACGTCTCAAGGGGAGATCGTTATGAAGAAGAAAAAGCTGGTCAACTATTCAAAATACGGATATCTGTTTGCCATTCCGTTTGTTTTGGCATTCCTGGCCTTCATGTGTTATCCGACATTTAATACCCTGATCCTGGGATTTACGGATCTCAAGGGTGCCGGCAGAACAGAATGGAAGTTCCTCCCCGAAGTCGGTAAACCGTTATTTCAGAATTATATTGACGTATTAAAATCGAGCTCATTCAAAAAAGCTTTTACAAACACATGGATCTTATGGGGCATCAGCGTTATCCCGGAGTATGTGATCGCGCTCTTCTTTGCCGCCTGGTTTACGGACCGCAAATTAAAACTCAGACTCAGAGGATTATTTAAGATCCTTTACTATATGCCCAGCATTATCACAGGTGTTGCCATAGGCCAGTTATTCGGTTCATTATTCGGTTATCCGAAGGGTGCCATTAATGATCTTTGTAATATTGTCAGCAGCTGGTTTGGAATTGCGAGGGAAAACTACAACTTCTATGCCCACGAATGGTCAGTAAAATGGGTAATTATCGGCGTTAATGTCTATATGTATTTCGGCTCCACGATGGTACTTATCATTGCTGCCATCATGGGTATTGATGTTGAGATATTCGAAGCAGCGGAGATCGACGGAGCAAACAGATTCCAGACATTCTTCAAGGTAACCATCCCCTGCATGCGCCAGGTGCTTATCTATATTCTCGTTATGTCATCATTGGGCGGACTCAACCTGTATGACACTCCCGCAATGATCATCGGACCCCGCTGCAACAACGCAGGATTAACTAACCTCATGTACATTCAGAACCAGGCATTTGCGGGAAGTTATATGTACAACAGAGCCGCAGCAGCGAGCGTTATCCTGACAATCATGTGTGTCTGTCTATCTTCCATCATCTTCTATATTATGCGCGACAAAGATGAAGCCAAGCTCAAAAAGATCAGAAGAAAAGAAATGCGGGAAGCAAGACTGGCACAGATACACGCATCGAAAGGTTAATCGTATACAGATACAGGTTCCGTTCTGGGAACAAATCCGTCCGGATATGCAAGTCCGTAACCTCTCTCGAAAAGGCAATCACTTGTACCGATCTGATCAATCGAGCTGTACCACGGAGAAGGAAGCTTTCCTGTGAAGTTTGAACATCCGCAGAGAACGTCCGTTATACCCTTACCTTCAGAACCCGGCAGATAGCACATTACGATGCTGTCCCACGCTTCGTAGTCGCTCTCGTTGATGATGACATTTCTTCCTGCGATTATGCATGCAACAACAGGCTTACCAAGAGCTTCTGCTTCTGCTATTGCTCTCTTGTTTCCGCCGAGACCGCTGGAACCGCACAGCTCGAGATCTGCCGTATCGCCGTGCCATTCGGCATAGGCTTCCTCACCTACGCAAAGGACTACAACATCGGCCTCACCTGCACGTTCTGAATCAGTAATGACTTCTATTCCGTAATCTGCGGCATATTTCACGAATGCTTCGCGGACCGTTGTTACACCATCTATTTTGTCTTCTCTGCTGCCGATCCACCCCATCGTCCAACCGCCGCACTGCGCGCGTTCATTATTGGAACTCGGTCCGACGACATATACTTTCATTCCTTCCTTAAGCGGCAGGAGATCTTCTTCATTCTTGATAAGCACGAGACTCTCTTCAACAAGTTTTTCAGCAACAGCCCTGTATTCCGCAGAACCCGTTTCAGGCTGGACTATGTCGAGATGCTCACACATGGGATCTTCAAACAGACCTGCTTCCTTCTTAACCTTTATGATCCTCGTTACTGCATCATTGATCCTGTCTTCCGTGATCTTACCGCTATTAACGGCATCAACAATTATCTGCTTCGCCTCTGCATATCTCTTACCTTCCATGAGCATATCGATACCGCAGTTTATCGCAGATATAACCTGCTCTTCATATGTCGCAGGTGAAGTGTTTCCTATCGCCTGATAATCACTTACAACAAAGCCTTCAAAACCCATCTCGTTCTTAAGCTTCCAGATGTATTCGCTCTGCTCATGCATCTTCTTGCCGTTAAGAGTTGTATAACTGACCATTATCGTCTGCACGCCTGCATCGATCTGTGCCTGATAAACATTCAGAAGAGCATTGATTTCTTCCGGTGTGAGATCCGTTTCACCTCTGTCTATAAGTCTCGGATAATCACTCTTCTCACCAGTTCCGTAAATAACATTTCCGTCACCGAAAAAGTGCTTTGCGCAGACGATCATGCCGCCATCAATAAGACCCCTAGTATAAGCAGTCGACAATCTGGTTATGGTATCCAGATCAGAGCTATAAGTCTCATATGTTCTTCCCCACCTGGGATCAACAGACTGTGCGACACACGGATAGAGATTCCATATGATATGACACTTCTTCGCTTCATCAGCCGTGATGAGACCAACCTGATAAGCGAGTTCTTCGTCGTTGGCAGAACCCTGACCAATGTTGTGTGGAAATATAACCGAACCGTTGCAATAAGCCATTCCGTGAACACAGTCCTCACCTACCAGATACGGGATGCCGGCATCGGATTCGATTGCTTCACGTTGGTAACCATCAATTAATTCACACCACTCTTCAGCCGTATACATGCCTTCATCAGCGTATACGCTTCCGTAGCAGTTTTTCTTCATTCCGTCTTTGTCATCCTGAAGAATATACGTGATAGGCTGAACCATCTGCGCCGCTTTCTGTTCAAGCGTCAGCTCAGCAACGATTTCTTCGGGAGTCATGTTTGCATACTTCTGATATTTATAATCGAAAGTTTCTTCGGTAGTATCTATGCTTGATTCCGTTGTATCTACAGTCTCCGTACTACAAGCTGCCAATGGCAGGACCATTGAAAATCCCAGAATAAGTGCAATTGCTTTCTTCACCGTTTTATCCCCCATAACAATCAGCAAAATCAACGGTTTATTGTGTTAGACCATTTTAGTCTATCGCGATAGACCTAGGTTGTCAACAGGGGTTTCTCAAAAACGGTCAATGGTTTTTTAACAGCATTGACCGAGTTGGTCAACGAGCCATTCAGGAAGGAATCAGCCATAAACGATAAATGCTATGCTCTCCTTCAGGAGAAACAGAACAGAATAATAAATGCGGGCTTCAGAGTCTTCTCGCGCTGCTGATAAAGTGAGCGGAAAGTTCAAGAATATTTACAAAGATCTGTAATTACAGATCACTCCAGAAGATATGCGTCGTCAGGTGAGATCCTGCACTCCTTGGTAAAGATCAGCCAGTCCGTAATGTCTGAGAACGGGAATTCTCTTATGTCACCTTCCTTGATGCCGGAAACATAGTACGGTTCCTGAGTTAACTGTGCAACAACCTTATCACCCTTAACATCTTTTAATTCAAACCAGATGTGTTCTCTCTGAGGTTCACCGTTATCCCAGTGTTCTTCATCGACGATCAATCCTATCTTAAGGATTATAGTGTTCTCCTTATTCTCGAATGCCTTGATCATGTAAGGTATTCTCTCGACCGCAAGCTGACTCATTCTTCTGGTTTCTGCTGTCGAGAACATATATATCGGATTCTGATTCAGGAACTGATTGAAATCATTGACAGGCGTATAACGCCTCGCTTCCTCATCCTTCTCATTTCTGTAAATCATGAGGACATAAGTATCTTCACTGTGTGTACCGTCATCATCACGGTCTTCTTCCGTGCCAAGTGTTGCATCTGGATAGAATTCGAGAGCCTCGCGCCAGTCAACTGCAGTAAGTGTAAGTATCTTTCCTGCTGCGTGTCCGATAAAGACACCGTCACCGGGTTCAATGGGGTCAGTGCTCTCAAGCATTCTCAGCGCGAATGTCTCGATCATTTTGTAATGATCGTTCATCGTTTCCTTGTCAGAACAAAGTATCTCGAGTTCATAGAGTCCGCAGCGCTTCAGGCCGTGTGTATGGAGCCATACTTCGTCACCGCCGTCAGAGATGGCCTGAACCGTAAACAGATATCTCGGTGCAGGCAGTGTCTCAGTCTGTGCTGCCAGCGTTACCCACTTGCCTGACAGAATCTTCTCTGAAGGACAATCAAGAACTGCAAGAAGTTCTGGGAATAACGTATGAATAAGCTTCAGCTGGTCATGAAAACACTTATTGTTATCACCGTTATAATCCATGCAGACACTGAGGCCGACTTCTGCTTTATCAAGCATCTCAAATTCCTCTTCAGTAAATGCGTGTTCGGGACGTACATGATCAGGGATATACGCGTCAACAGGGCTTAAAGCAACCTCATACTCTGATTCGCCGATAGCAAAATTACCCATCATTCCACGCTCTTCATCAATGCGGAGATTTCTGATGCTTATATCCTTGCTGTTTACGAGATTATCCATAAAGACCTTAGGGTCATTCAAGTCACTCGGGTCTTTGGGAATTACTATCATGTATGAAGGTTCTTTCATATCTGTTTCTCCTATTTATCTGATCAGCGTATAAACTCAGGTGCAATAAACTCAACGCCGTTCTTCAGCAGTTCTTCAACAAACACACGGTAATAGCCGGGAGCCATTGCCTCTGTATCATCGTGAGCGTGAAGAAGCAGTATGTGATTGCTGTTTTCCTTGAGCAGAACAGCTCCGTCATCAGGATTGGAATTATGGATTCTCTTCATTACGTCATCCATAGTAAATCCGCTGTCCGGACGGATGCAGTATTCCATGAAATCAAAAGACCAGACAGTATCTATATCCTTGTCAAAGCCTCTCTCATGCCACCAGGGATAGCCCAGCTTGGTATCATCAACCTTATCGAATCCGTTAGCAGCCAGATATTCCTGAATGCGTTCCTTGTTATCTCCGCCCTTGTCACCATAAGGGAAACGGAAAGGTCTGTATTTTCTCTCAACCCCTGCCTGCTCATAAAAGCGGTTCAGGACTTCTTCGTTTTTTTCGATCTCCTTTTTGCACTCATCGAAAGAAATCTCAGAAAAATGCGGATGAGTATAGCTGTGGTTTCCGATGATTATTCCGTGCTGCAATGCATAGATAAGCTGATCAGGATAGTTCTCAGCCCACTGTCCTACCATGAACATCAACGGCTTGATATTCTTCTCGCCGAGATAATCAACGATGGCAGGTGTGTTCTTGGATGAAACATCATCAATCGTAAGTAATGCTTTGATCATATTATTCTCCCTCGTATGTGTAATCCTTTACTCTAACGCCGTAGAACTCTTTAAGCTCCACATTCTTCGGAACCTTTGCCAGATAGATCTGATCATTATTAAGACTGAAATATACAACTTTCAGATCATCCGTATTCCAATAGTTTTCCTGGTCATTCAGATAATCAGGAGCTTCATCTTCGTCTTTCCAGTCGAGCTGAATGATATATCCCTGATCTACCAGGTAATTTACTATCAGGAACCCGAGAATATCTTTGTCTACTCTCTTGGCATCGGCATAATCTTCAGGATTAAACCATATCTCAGTCAGATCATATTTCCCGATCATCTCTTCATCAGATAAGGATTTGAAATCAACAATAAGCTGGTTTACCTCCTTACGGAATCTGTCAGGTACCAACTGTTCCAAGTAATCACGTAATCCGGCTTCATCTTCGATTGAATTGATTTTGGGCTGGGGTTCAGGTTTCTTTTCAATTTTGGGCTGAGACTTGGGCTTGGAACCGTCAAGAGGCAAACCGACTAGCTCTCTCAATACATCGCCGTTTTTATATCCGTTTGCTTCAGCCTTCTTAATATATGCTTCGCCTTCTTCAATCCTGCCGGCTCCTGCAAGCACTGCACCATATTGGGATAATGCTACATTCTTGTCTTGTTTGGTATAAAGAACAGGGTTTTCTTCTATCAAACGGACACCTTTCTTACATATCGGAATTGCCTCGTTATACTGCTTCGCGCACAGATAGATTGAACCCAGATTGACATAAATAACAGCGTCCTTGGGATTAAGCTCTTTGGCTCTGTCATAGCATTCTATTGCCTTTGCGTTATAACCGGCGCGTCTGTATGCTCTACCGAGCAAAATAACGAATTCAACGTCATCCCAGGCTTTATCTTTGTACTCCACCAAAGCCTGAAGTTCGGCCATTCTGTCGCCCTTTTTCTGAATCTCGCCAACCCTGATATAGAGATCTATTAATTCTTTTTCGGTTGCCTGAGTGATTATGCCCTTATCATCAGTGAGATATTTGTTACCGCAATGCTGGCATACATATTCTCCCTGACGGATCATTTTTAACTGGTTGCTGCCGCATGTAACACATTGAAGCGGATTGAATTTCCGGCCGATAATACTGTTGCTTTTGGTCTCCTGAACAGTTTTATTCTCAGCCTTTTTCTCTTTCCTGAACCGGTCAAAAAATCCCATATTCTTCTCCTTAATGCAGCTGCGACTCCGTATGGACTTTTGCCCAACAGACACATTATAACATTCATGGAGAAAATAACTTCTTACCCGGCAGTAACTGTCCTCATAAAGTCAATGCAATCTTCAACGATCTTTCGCGTTTCCGGTGTGCCGTATCCCATCACTGCGAAAGCATGGAATGCGCCCTTCAGAGCCACCATCTGGACTCTGGTTCCTGAAGCTTCACATTTCTCATAAATATCCTGGGCATCAGCATAAAGGCTCTCATTAACGTCACACGTAATGAATGTCGGTGGGAAACCGTTATAGTCTCCAAAGAATGGTGATATAAACGGATCTTTCTCATCATGATCCGGGAAATAGAGTGTCTTGAATGTGGACTTAAGTCCGTTTCCGACAACAATGCCGTCCTTCTTGTATTTAGCCCTGTCTAAAGTATCTGAAAAATCAGTTACCGGGCTATGCGCGATTACACAGGAGATCTTACCTGTTTCCTTCATATTAAGAGCAACCGCCAGAGACAGATTGCCGCCTGCGCTGTCTCCTACGAGAGTTATATTGGAATCAGGATTATTCTTAATTAAATCGTTTACGGCATCGATGCACTCATTAAATGCAACAGGGTACTTTACTTCAGGAGACAAAGTATAGTCCAGGGAATAAACCCTGCATCCTGAATACTCAGCAAGACATGAGATATATCCTCTTGATGAGGCAGCACTGCCTGACATAAACGCTCCGCCATGGATATAGACAATTATGTCACGGCTCTTATTGCTCTCACCGTATTCAGCCAGGATGGCAGGTGTTTTTCCGAGAGTAACCTTAGTAAATCTGGTGCCTTTGACCTTGGGAACAGAGCGGTACATTTTACCGATAACATATCTGACGATATAAAGAGATGCCTTAGATGACATGCTGCCCTTAGCAGGCCTGTTCATCATCCTGTTCATCTTGGCGCTCTTTTTCAGCATCTCAGGGCTGAATACTTCTCTTATCTCTTTTCCCATGGTCTTATTAAATTATTAGAGATCAAGACAGACAAATCTCAGAACATTATTTGCAGACAGAGTTGCTTCCCAAATTCCGTCACCGAGAGTATAGCTGTGTGTACCGTCTCCATTATCATTTCTCTCAACAGGACCCCAACCGTTCTCTTCCAGTTCAGTAATGAAATGTTCAGCGGAATCATAGTCTTCAAATTTCATAACATAGTCGAGAGTAAAGAGATTATCATCATCTGTACCTGCGGCGAATCCTTCAACGACGTTTGTGCCTTTGCCCCAATAACTCTCGGCATCATCGTGATTCATATACTCAATATAATAACCGTGATCAAGATACCATCTGGCCCAGTCTCTGACTTCTCGGTCCTCGTACATTGATGTATCAGGATCATTTATCTCTTCAGCAGTTGTTTCTGTAGTCGTTTCTTCTGTGGTAGTTTCTGTGATTTCAGAAGATGTTGTTGTTTCTTCCGTTACAGCCTCTGTTTCCGCTTCGGTCTCAGCCTCTGATGTTGTTTCTGCAGCTGTTGTCTCCTTATCACCATTGTTGCCTGATGAACATGCTGCTACAGACATTGTAAGCGTTGCAGCAATGGTAAGAGTTGCGATCTTCTTCAAATACAAATTCTTCATTTTCTACTCCCAAAACTAAAATTCAATTGAGTATTACGCAAAAACATGAGCGGTTCAATTGATAAAATTTGCAATATCTCGCAATACAGGAGTATAAGATTTGTTAAAATTCCAACGACAAATGGTCTGTTTATCTCATTTCCTGACCTTGTATATATACCTGGACATTTCACGTGAAAACACATCGTATCCTTTAGTTGCACATTCAGTTTGCAGCATTAACAGATCTAACCATTCGCTGATGCCTTCAGTTTCAAACTCTCTCTGATGCAACAGCGCAGCTTCTCTCTTCTTATTCAGCATCTCATATGTTTCTTCAGTAATGTCCTCTGACTCATATCTAATGCCGGCACTTTTAAATGCTTTTGCCAGGACAGTCGTATCAACATTATCTGTCTTGTGCATTACATCTCCTTCCTGATAACAGACAAACAAAACGCCATCGTTATTAAGCCACCTCATAATCTGCTTAACGAACTTTTCCATATCAGGTGCGAAATACATTGAGTCCATGGAAGTAATGACATCGAATTTAGAATCCGGATAATCAATCTCGCCAATAAGGCCCTGCCTGAATTCAGCGTTTTCAGTAAACAGACTGCGTGCTGTATTGATTGCATTCTGAGAATAATCAAAACCGTGAATATACGCTCCGGTTTTCTTCTGCAAATACCCGAGCATCTTGCCGTTACCGCATCCTATATCAAGTATATGTACGTCTTTCTTATCCGGAATATATTCCAGTATCCTGTTTATCTGGCGGATATCACTGAAACCGTCCTGGGAAAAATCCTCTCCGAAAGCATCTCTGCAAAAACAGGCGAAGGCTTCTGAATGCTCAGTCATCTTATAGAATTGTTCATACTCGTTATAAAACAGAGGTTCCTTATTATCCATCAATCCATCCTGCAATTAGTTATCAGAGCTCAAAACTCTCAGTCTTAAGATCGCAGTAATATCTGCCGCTTTGGGCTGTGAATTTCAGAACACAATAATCCGGATCAGTTACGCCCTGTTTGTAAAACATGGTATCGCCTTTTCTCCAGATCATGTCCTTGGTCTGCTGATCAGTCATGACTTCCATTTTTCCGGTGAGCATAACACCTTCATATTTGATCAGGCCTTTGTGATAAAAATATATGCTAGCTTTGGGATTATCCTTATATTGTTTTACACGCATCGAAGATGTGTTGGTTGAGAAATAAAACTCACTTAATCCAACCTGTTTTCTCGGCTTGAGCATAGCCTTAACATTAGGAAAACCCTGCTCATCAACTGAACAGACAAAACCGACTTTCTGCTTTTTTATAAAGCTGATTATCTTATTCTTATCCATATTGCCCCCAGAACAAAAACTGAAAACATTATAACAAAAAGACGGCCGGAAAAATCCGGCCGCCTAATTCAAACAATCAACAAACAACAACTTCAAATTGCTTCAGGCTACTCTATCCTTCAGCTGGTCAAAGACTCTTCTTGCAACCTGCTTAACATTGGGATCCGTTTCTGAGAAAGCGAGTTTCTTTACGTATTCCTCACAATGCTTTGCGCGAATTGCTGCAACGGATTCACATGCCGTTGCTCTTACCATAGGTGACTTATCACGGAGCAAGGGGATCAGAGCCATGCCAGAATCGTATGTCGGTATCATTCCTAAAGCGATTGCAACCGTAACACGGACGTCATCGTCAGGATTGTACAGATACTTTGTAATGGCATCAAGCTTTTGCTTAGATCCCAGTTTCAAAATCTTATCTTTCAAAGCGTCAGCAAATGCCATAGTCTGATCCTCCTTTGTAGTATTTTGTTACTAATATTATAGGAGCAACTTTTAGACATAATTATCAATGCGGCATTAACTATCTGTAAACTTTAAAGAAGTGAAAATGAAAATCCGTTATGTGTTTGTTGAGTATGTAATTTTTTCTTTATTTATCTGCACCAAGTTCAACGAGAAGATCGCAAAAATCTTTTCTGTACTGATCATCACCGGCACCTGATTTTGCGAGCTGGTAAGCTGAATCCAAAGTAGCTGTTCCGATATAATCACTCTTCCTGATTACCATTGATGCTTCAATAACACCGCATACGAAATTGAAATCTTCACGGTTGCTTATTCCGTTATCAACGAGAGGATATTCAATCAGTTTGCTCTCATCAGAAGCGGGTGCCTTATATCTTACTGCTACAGTGCAGAGCTCGCCTGTCTTAGCATCATCAGTAAGAGTTGAATCCTGATACTTAAGACCGTCATCTTCAGAGTCAGGATCTGCGAGAATGATCTCATAGCATACTGTAACCTGTGCACCTGCGCCGATCTCTCCGCCGTCCTTTGTATCATCGTTGAAATCACGAGCAGACATCTGTCTGTTCTCATATCCGATCTGTCTGTAAGAAGCTACTTCTGCAGGGTTGAATTCAACCTGGAACTTAACGTCCTTGGCAACCGTAATTGTTGTCTGCTTCATCTTCTCACAAAGGACTCTCTCTGCCTCTTCAATGGAATCGATATAGAAATAGTTTCCGTTACCTGCATCTGCAATTGATTCCATGTTTGCATCACTGTAGTTGCCTGAACCGAATCCCAAAACCGTAAGAAATACACCGGATTCCTTCTGCTCTTTGATGAGGTCTACAAGACCGCTCTGGCTTGTAATGCCGAGATTCATATCGCCGTCGGATGCGATGATGACACGGTTGTTACCATTCTTGATGAAGTTATCGTTTGCACACTGATATGCAGATACAATTCCGCCTGATCCGTTTGTACCGCCATGTGCCTTAATAGTATCAAGGACAGAGCAGATCTTAGCATAATCATTTGAACCCTCTAAAAGTGTTTCATAAGATCCTGAATAAGTAACGATTGAAACTCTGTCATTAGGTCCCAATGTTCCTGCGAGAAGTTTGAAACTTTCTTTCGCGAGATCAAGCTTATCTGAACTGGACATTGATCCTGATGAATCGATAAGGAATACGAAATTATTACCTTCGTTGGGTACGTTTATCTCACTGTTTGCCTGCATTGTCATTATGAGAAGTTTGCTGTCCTTATTCCACGGGCAGTCACCTACTGAATACTGTACGCTGAAAACATCGTCTGTACTGTCAACTGTATAATCGAAATAATTGACTATCTCTTCAGTTCTGATCGAAGATGCTACATTATCCAGACCCCATCCGCCTCTGATCATGCGTCTGAGATTGCAGTAAGATCCGGTATCCACATCAGCTGCAAATGTCGAGAGAGGATTCTGCAGAACATCAATAAATCCGTTCTCCTTGATAATGTTGTACTCTTCCGTGTTGAAATCTTCTTCAGAATAATCCCCTGCCGTTGTTTCTTCACATACAAAATCGGCATATGTTTCTGCCGCATCCACTGCACCGTTATGAGCTGCTACATAACCCCCTGTTGTACTTGCAGGCTCAGATCCGGCTGCGCATGACGTTGCTGACACTAATAGTGTTCCTGCCAACAATGTTGCCATTACCTTTTTGTTCATAAGTAAACCTCCTTACACAACGCCATATAAAATTTTTCGGGCGTTGTTATCCTCTTTACAGATAGTTGCGGAGAAAAGTTGCAAAAATGCAGAAGAAAAATTGTAAACATTGCTTTGTAAATCAAATAAAACAGGGCTGTTTCCACTGAAAACAACCCTGTCAGCTGCGTCGTATTTTGACAATAATACTTATCTGCCTATGGCTTTATTGACCTCATCAGCAGTAGAGAATCTGCCTGTAAATTCCTCTGATTCCATATCACTGGAGTATTCGTGATAAACATAGAATTCATCTTCAAGATAGAAAATCATGTATTCATCAAGACCATAGTAATACTGATACATTTTTCCGTTCTCATATTGAGAGACCGCCTCCCAATGATCCGTCGATGCAGAATCATTCAGCGTGGAATAAAGTGCTCTCTCAGTATTCTCCATTCCCTCAAACATCGGGACGTTGACGTAACCCGCCTGTCCGCCGTTAACCTTATATAAATAGCCTGATGCTACATACATAGCCTGACCGTCTTCAAGTTCAAATCCTACGGGTTTGTTCTCAAAATGCAGATTAAGGAGCGGCACCCAGGTATTCATGCCATCATATCTGGAATAAGAGTAATAAACATTTCCGATACGGATTATATAGCACGTCAAATTTTTGCGGCTGCTGTATTCAATCGTTTGATCCACTGTATCATCCAGGAAAGCAGCTGCAGCCATCGCTGAATCATAAGCACAGAGCAAATTGTTATTGTTATCGTACACCCTGTATTGCAGCATAGGATCTCTACAAATAAGATAATTCTTACCATCCTTTACGATCAGACGTGCGCCAGAGAACAAGCCTTCATCCAAATCAAAGAGTTCGAGTATTCTGTATTCCGCAACTTCATCAAGCGTGAGATATTTTTCGTCTCTCACTTCTTGGATCAACATGTTTCCCCAATAGCCCTTGACGCCTCCATAGACACGGTCAAAATCTGCCTCTAAGTGGACAAATTCACAGTCCCCAAGCTCAAGCGGCGGTTCTCCGTATAACTGCTTCCACCCCTTTTCTCCATCAACGCAGGCATAATAAACAGCCCCGCATCTATAAATGGTCATTTGGAGAGTTCCGCCTTCCGAAAACTTCAGCTGGTCAGGATAGTCAAACTCGATCTTAGTGGATTCCGTGACGGAATCAGACGCATCAGTTGCTGATGGGCCGGAATTAAGTGAGCAGGCGCTGCCTAACACAACCGCCAACGCCAAAACTGAGACCAATACTTTTTTCATGTTTTCCCCCTAATCCGCACACAAATTCACACTACTACCCTATATACAGATTATCAAGGAAAATTGTTGCAGGCAAATTCTGACAGTTATCTTATCAACTCTGAAAGTGCGTGGATCTTAGCATATGATGTATCAACATCAGAGACAGGATTAGCCGCGATAAGTATCGGGGTAATGCCAAGTTCAGCCGCACCAGCAAGATTTACGGTACTGTCATCAACGAAGACTGTTTCGCTAGCCTTATGACCGCATTTACCCAAAGCATCGAGATACATTTTCCTGTCAGGCTTAAACACGCCCAGAGAGAAGCTATATGTTGCAAATGAAAAGTATTCCAAAACACCGATTGCGCGAAGTTGGTTCTCAATGCTCGGCCATGTATCAGAGATTATCCCCAGGCTATATGTTTTGCTGAGTGTCTGAACAACCTCCAGTGCGTCAGGATATATCTTGTAGTTGTCCATGTTGTATGTACGGTCTCTGGCAATTGACGTCAGCTCAGCATCTGTCAGATTAAGATTAAGGCTCTCAGAGACAATGCAATAGTACTGATAGAATTGATCCGCTTCATCTTCTTCATTACGGATCAGATGAACCTTTTCCAGATAATCCACGCCGGCTTCTCTTGCTTTGCTGATTTGAGTTTCCGGGCACTGGTTAAGACGTTCTCCTGCAATCTCATAAAACCTGTTCGTGAACATCCAGTCTCCCGATGCAGGATAATCAAGCGTATATCCCACATCAAAAAATATAACGGATTTATCTGATAAAAGACTGTGCATTTTCCCTCCGCTAACCTGTCCCTTCAACTTTACCTGCTGAGCTTGAACCAGAGAACTGTTACAGCGCCGTCATCCTCTTCACCGACTATATCAAAGCCAAAACGTCCGGTATAAAACCTGATATTGCGTTCATTATCCTTGGGAGTTACCAATGTGAGTTCAGACCAGTCAGAGTGTTCATCCATGAAGTGCTTCATTAAGGCTGTTCCGATTCCGCGGCCTTGTGCTTCCTTAATTACGGCAAGGCAGCCTATGTAGTACTTTCCAGGAGCCTCAGGCTTATAAGAGATGACTCCTACGGGCTTGCCCTCATCATATGCAATTACCTTCGGATATTCTCTGATCGACTGTTTCATGCTCTCTTTGGACCTGCCGAATCCCTGGCATTGTCCGTAACGCATGAAATCATCATAAAAAGCAGAATCATATATCTTTACCAACAGTTCTGCATCACTTATATCTGCATTTCTATATTCCATATTTTTGTTTCCCCAAAAACAAAATCCGTCCGCAAGAAAAACTCACGGACGGAATAATTATATCATTTGAATAAACGGTATCTCAGAATTAAGGATCAGCTTATCGTGTTCTGCAGCTGTTATCCTTAATTTGTTATCTTCACGGTTCCACCGTCT
>JAEEGJ010010669.1_pt1 | contig 23780 bp, 21 predicted proteins | sample 8958761 | NCBI WGS metagenome assembly JAEEGJ01 (sample SAMN16246546, study PRJNA631951) | gut metagenome | biome: gut microbiome; feature: rumen; material: RS-attached | host: Bos | place: Iran: Karaj | collected 2018-10 | reverse complement strand
AGTTCTTTTCGATGAGTACGTGGCGGTAGAAGCGGCCCATTTCTGGGATTGCGAAAATACCGATACCACCGAATGAGCGTGTAGCAACTGGGAGAACTTCACCCTGTGCAATGTATGCGCGGAGGATGTTGTCAGAAGTTGACTGCAAGCGGTAGAAAGTGATAGGACCTGGAGCGATATCTCCTTCCAAAGTTCCGTTTGTAACTTCTACTGGAAGAGCACGAGCCATAATCAACTGATACTTCATTTCGCAGAATGCGAGCTTTGTAGAAGCTGTGTTTCCACAGTGGAAGCCCATGAATGTATCTTTGATTGTGTATGTTCCGTGCTTACCCTTGATGTCTTCATCATAGATATCCTGTGGAACAGTGTTGTTGATGTCGAGGAGAGTTACAGTATCGTTAGAAACTACAGTACCGATGAACTCAGAGAGACATCCGTAAATATCTACTTCACAAGATACTGGAATACCCATCTTTGTGAGGCGGCTGTTTACATAGCAAGGAACGAATCCGAACTGTGTCTGGAATGCAGGCCAACATTTACCAGCGATTGCAACGAACTCGCGGTATCCTTTGTGAGCTTCAACCCAGTCAAGGAGAGTAAGTTCGTACTGTGCGAGCTTAGCAAGAATCTCAGGCTTTTTGTTTCCTTTTCCGAGTTCTTTTTCCATATCAGCAACAACTTCTGGAATACGAGCGTCGCCAGCGTGCTTGTTGAATGATTCGAACAAGTCAAGTTCTGAGTTCTCTTCAATTTCAACACCAATGTTGTAAAGCTGTTTAATAGGTGCGTTACAAGCAAGGAAGTTGAGTGGACGTGGTCCGAAAGAAATAATCTTGAGGTGATTCAAAGCATAAACTGCCTTTGCGATTGGTGCAAATTCGTGAATCATATCTGCACACTGTTCAGCAGTTCCTACTGGATATTCAGGAATATAAGCCTTGATGTTGCGGAGTTTGAGGTTGTAAGAAGCGTTGAGCATACCACAGTAAGCATCACCACGACCCTGGATAAGTCCGCCGTCCTTAGAAGTCTCTTCTGCAGCAGCACAGAACATCTTTGGACCTTCGAAGTGCTTAGCAAGCAAAGTCTCAGAAATCTCTGGACCAAAGTTACCAAGGTAAACACAAAGAGCGTTACAGCCGTTCTTTTTAATGTCTTCCAATGCCTGGCACATGTGGATTTCGCTTTCTACGATACAGATAGGGCATTCGTAGATTTCGTCTGCGCCATATTTTTCTGTATAAGCTTTAACAAGAGCCTTTCTGCGGTTTACAGCAAGAGACTCTGGGAAACAGTCGCGGCTAACAGCTACGATACCGATCTTAATTTTTGGTTTGTTATTAATCATTTTATACTCCTATAAAATTAATACTATTTTATTTTGCTTTAGAGATATCAATGTTGATACCGCTCAAGCCTACAAATGCGCCAGCCTTTGCTTCACTTGAATCTGGATGAGCGATGAGCCACTTGTTGCGTGCCCACAAAAGCTTATCTTCGAAATCAATTTCTTTGATAGCAGGCTTTTCTGTGTTTGTATCCTTTGGAAGAACGATAATTACACGGAAACCTTCCTTAGAAACTTCGCCGTTTTTTACAGCGTTACATGGTGCATAATGAAGAGTTGTCTCATAAACTTCTACAACAGTTCCCTTTGGAACGTAGAAAGCTTCTACAGCAGAAGTGTTGAGTTTTCCATTTTTTACAGACTGAAGAGGTGCAAGAAGAAGAACCATGTCGTTTGAAGGAATGTTGAGCTCAGAACCACGGTGCCATTCAAGACAGTTGAGCTTAGTGTTGTTACCATTGCAGTAACCAACCTGGATTGGCATTCCGCCGTAAGCATTGTCACTGAACTCTTTTGCAATTGGAAGACTTTCCAATCCGGCATCGCCCGGCTCATAAATTACAGCATTGTCCGGTTTTTTAGTTGTGTCGTCCAGTTTCTTGAGAAGGTCTGTTACATCATAACCTGTAAGAACCTTTCCATACTTTTCAAAACTGTGACTGAAAACAGATTTGATACGCATCTTTTTTCTTTAACTCCTATTAAACGTTTAACCGGGTAGTTTGCACTAAACTCCCATGCGCAAAAAATCCGAAGAAACGCTCATGATATTGTATCACGAGTGTATAAATATTTCACTATTTAAAGACTAAATTTCTGTTAATAAATACAAATTTAAGCAACCGGTTGCCTTACGAAAACGTTGTAATATAGATTCATACAATTTCTAAGAATAATCCCCGCTATTTTTATTCATGCAAACAACGGATAATAAAACCATGAAAAGATTATTCGAAAGCTATAAAGATTATTTTAGAGTTGGTGCTGCTATCAGCGGAATTATCCTTATGTCTGAAGAAGAAAAAGTTGAACACTTCGAAAAGATGAAAATCCGTTATGCAGACTTCAAAAAGAACTTTAAACCTACTCCGGAATTCCCTGAATTTAAATTTCCAGAGCCAAAACCTCTGCCAACAGGCCGCCTGCCAGATTATGAACTGGCTGCAAATCAGTTTAATCTTGTAGTTGCCGAAAACGAATGTAAAATGGGCTCGATTTATAACGGCGAAAATGATTTTGATTTTAAGATGGCAGACCGCCTCCGTGATTTCGCCAGAACAAACGGCCAGGCTATGCGCTGGCATACCCTTGTCTGGCACAATCAGTCACCTAAATGGATTTTTGAAGATGAAAAAGGCGAAAAAGTAAGCAAAGAAGTACTCGAAGAACGTCTTAAAAAATATATTTTCACAGTTGGTGAACGCTACCGCGACGATATCTGCTCTGTAGATGTCGTAAATGAATGTATTTCAGATAAGAACTTTATTCTCCGTGACGGAGCAGACCGCTCTCAGTGGTTTGATATTCTCGGACCTGATTATATTGATAAGGCCTTTTTCTGGGCAAAAGAAGCATTCCCTAAATCAAGCCTCGTAATCAACGACTATAATCTTGAAATTGTTCCTGGAAAGCGCCAGGGAATGTACAATCTCTTAAAAGGATTGCTTGAGCGTGGAGTTCCTGTAGATACAGTTGGCCTTCAGATGCATATCAACATTGAAAATCCACCTGTAAGTGAAATTGAAAAGACAATCGAACTATACGGAAGCCTTGGACTCAACGTAATTGTTACAGAAATGGAAATTTCTGTGTACCCGGATAAAGAACAGAACAACGGCAAGTTTGATCCACGCCGCGAATATACACCAGAGCTTTTTGAGCAGCAGGCAGAACGCTACTATCAGATTTTTGAATGCTTTAAGAAAGAAGCTAAAGCCGGCATTTTGAAGGATGTCGTTCTCTGGGGTATTACCGACCGTATGAGCTGGAAAAACGGATTCCCTGTTCCAGGCCGAACAGACGTTCCTCTGCTGTTTGATGGAGAAGGAAAACCAAAGGCAGCGTTCGATAGATTGACAAAATAGCCACTTTTTGTCATTCTAAAACGGAGAGGTTATAAAAAGTGATTATCGATTTTGAATATCAGCCGCTGCTTGAAGACTACAAAAAGAACGGCGACATGCTGCTTGGTTCTATTCTTAAAATTCTTGAGAATTCAGGAAATAAACATTCTGACGCTGCCGGAGACGCGATTCTTGAAGGTTCCAGCAACGGAAAAGCCTGGGTTCTTACCGACTGGCTGATTGATGTAATCATCTATCCTAAATACGGCGACAAAATCGTTGCCCGTACCTGGTCAGAACCAGTTAATAATCTGTTCATCTGTACCCGTGACTTTGAAATGTATTGCAACGGTGAACTTTCAGTAAAGGGCACTACAAAATGGATTCTGCTCGATCTTACTACAAACCGCCCATGTAAAATCACTCAGGAAATCATAGACAAATACCAGCCGGAAGATAAGCATACCTACGAAGATTCAAAGCTTCCAAAACTTGTACTTCCGGAAAGTTTTTCCCGAGAAACTCCAATTGCAATCCGGCGCCTGGACATAGATTTTAATGACCATGTTCACAATCTTACATATCTTGATTATGCCCTTGAAGGATTGCCGGAAGAGGTTTTTGAAAACCGCGATTTCAAGAAACTTCGTATCAGTTATAAAATGGCAGTAAAATCAGGAGAAGAAATTGTCTGCAAGTACGCAGAAAACGAAGGCCGCCACATCTGCTGTATTTACGGCAAAGGCGGCGACCTTAAAACTCAAATCGAATTTGACTGATAAAAAAACCGGGCCCGCAAGCCCGGTTTTTCGTTATAACTTGAACTTATTAATTTCTTCAGTGATATAAAGAACAGATTTCTTATTTGCTTCAGCCTTAGCACGGACAGTAGAGAACGATTCAGAGAAGTTCTTAACTACAGTTTCTGACTCACCAACAGAATCATTTACCTTTCCTGCAAGATTTACTACTTCAGTCAAATCATTCATAATCTCTTCTGTATAATTTGCCTGATTCTTAGCAAGACCACTAACGTCTTCAATCTGCTTTACAATAATATTTGTACTTGAAAGAATTGAATTTGCATCCTTTGACTGCTGAGCCATAGTCTTTGAAATCTCTGCAACAACACCACTCTGCTCTTCAATTTCTTTCTGAATCTTATTGAATGCATTACTTGTAAGTTCCATGTTCGAAGAACCTTCTTCCATAGATTTAGCAATTTCATTGATAAGATTACTGATATCTTTTGTAGAATTCTGAGTAGATTCAGAAAGCTTACGGATTTCGTCAGCTACAACACTGAATCCCTTTCCGGCATCACCCGCATGAGCCGCCTCAATAGCCGCATTCATGGCAAGAAGGTTTGTCTGAGAAGCAACAGCCTGAATCACCTTGATAACTTCAATCATGCGCTTAGACATTTCTGTAATACCATTGATTACAGTCTGAGTTTTCTTTACTTCCGCACTACCAGAAACAGATTCTGCAGTAAGCGCATCAGAAAGAGTCTGTGCCCGTTCAATCAGATTTGTGATAGCCTTAAAGTTATCTACCATTTCAGTCATAGAATTTTCATTTTCTTTTTCTGACTTAAACTGGAAACCGGTAAAATCGCTGACCTTTGTAGCATCCGCACTAAGCTTTGTTACACCTTCGTTTACAGAAACAAGCAGTTCAGCCTGATTATTAGATTCAGAACTCATTTCCTGGAATCTTTCAACAATCTTAGCAATATCAGAAGAAGAGGATTCTGTAAGGCCCATAAGCTCTTCTGCACTTAAATCTACCGCATCAGCTTCATTCTTCAATTTTAAAAGGGAAGTACGGAGTGAATCCATAAGAAGGTTCATTTCCGACATGATAATACCAAAGTCATCGAAAGATCCTACATAAATACGGCTCTGAAGATCACCTTCTGTACGAAGTTTACGAATCTGATTGATTGAAATTGCAAAACGGTGACGAAGCTGAATAAGTGTTATAACGATAAGTGGACCACAGAAAATCACCGACTGGGCAATACCAAAAAGTGCTTTGTGAACAAATAAATCCATAGACCAGCCGTGGCGAACAGCACTATAACCAGAACAGAAAACATGCCATGCAACAGTAAGGCTTGCAATTAAAATTCCCTGTCCAAGATTCATAGAAACTTTAGAGGTTTTAAAGCCCTCTGTAGTAATGAGCTTAAGTTTATAAAGCTGACGGCGTGAAACTGTTGCAAAACAGTTAACAGAATACTGAACAGCTGTAAAACCATATAAAAGAATCAAAATCATAATGACAATCAGATCAACTTTATTATAGTTAACCTTACCAGCCATTGTTTTTATGATGATTGTTGAACCGTTACCAACAGGATAACCTGCCATAAGAGCTGCTGTTGAAAGGATTCTGATTTTCTTAAGGATTTTATCTACGCTTCTCTGTTCTTCTTCGGTTATTGGTTCTGTTTCGGCTTTCTTAATCAGATTCAGAAGCGGCTTCATGATGATATAACTGATTATTGTGATGACAACACAGATTCCGGCAGCCGGTCCTAAGGATGCTCCAAGACCGCTTATCCAGTCTGCCCAGGAAGACCCTTTAATCTGGGTAACCTGGAATGATGATAGTAAAGGAACGCCAATTACAGTACTAACACCAAAAAATAGCATATATAGCTGAAACAAATTCATATCTCTTCTCCATACAAATTAAGTGTTAATATTGTATAACGGAAATATGAAAACTGTCAAAATTTAAAGAGTTTTAATGTCCTTATTATAAGTAATACGCATTCCTATAGCACTGGCAATTACAGAAGCTCCTTCTGCAATAATAAATGCCCACCAGATATTATTTACATCACCTGTAAGAGAAAGAAGATAGGCTGCAGGAAGAAGCACAATAATCTGACGAACAAATGAAACAATCATACTCATAAGACCTTTTCCGAGAGCCTGGAAAACTGAAATCAATGTAATACAGATTGCAGCAACTGGGAAATGAAGGGCAATTCTTCTAAGGGCCGGAATACCTATAGCATACATTTCTTCTGAAGCATTAAACATTGCAAGCAGCTGACGTGGGAAAAGTTCAAAAAGCAAAAGGCCAGCACCCATAATTAAAACTGCAGCAATAGCACAGAGCTTAATTGCACGCATAATTCTGTCTTTACGTTTTGCACCATAGTTATAAGCAACGATAGGAACAATTCCGTTATTAAGACCAAAAACAGGCATAAAAATAAAGCTCTGAAGCTTAAAGTAAACTCCATAAACTGCAACGGCTGTCATTGTAAAGGCACCCAGAATTAAATTGATAAGATATGTAAGTACCGAACCAATAGAACCAAGCAGAATAGAAGGAACACCTACCTTGTAGATATCAGCAATTACTTTACCATGAGGACGGAAGCCCTTAATTTTGAAACTGATTTCCTTATTCTTTGTAAGGTTCAGAGAAAGTGAAATTACGAAACCAACTATCTGACCTAAAACTGTTGCCCAGGCTGCTCCGGCAATTCCAAGTTTTGGGAATCCAAGCAATCCGAAAATCAAAAGAGGGTCAAAAATGATATTTGTGATAGCTCCAGCAAGCTGAGAAATCATAGAAAGAACAGTGCGTCCTGTAGACTGGAGAAGGCGCTCAAACAAAATAGCACCATATAAGCCTACAGAAACAATCATACATATAGAAAGATACTGTACACCATACTCAATGATTTCAGGGTTATTTGTCTGTGATTCAAAATAAATGCGTGGAACAAAAATTCCAAGCACAATAAAAACAACACAAGTGATAGCATAAAGGAAAATACCGTTCATAGCAGAATCACTTACAGCTTTTTTATCCTGCTGTCCAAGTCTCATAGAAAGCAGCGCATTAACACCGACTCCAGTACCAACTGAAGTAGAAATCATCAAATTCTGAATAGGAAACGCAAGAGAAACTGCAGTAAGTGCATTTTCCGAAATCTGTGCAACGAAAATACTATCTACAATATTATAAAGCGCCTGTACCAGCATAGAAATCATCATCGGTAATGAAATCTGAATCAAAAGTTTACCGAGCGGCATAGTACCCATTTTATTTTCAATCTGAACTGTTTTAGTTTCTGAGGCAGCAGCCCCTTCTTTTTTATCTAAATCTTCCATAACTAGACTATTTAACAGAATATGTTGAAAAATGTAAAGAGATGCGAAAAAACGTAGCGAAATGTATAGAATGTTTTGAAATTCTCAAACTTATCAATTTTCAATTTGATTTATCTATACTGTTATTTTATAATTATTTATCAGAGGAAATTCAAAAATGATAATTAAAAAACTTGAAGGCAAAGAAAGATTTGACGCCTATAAACTGTTTGTATACTGTTTTCATCGTCGCGTAGATAATATTGAATCAGAACGTCAGAAATGCGAAGCAGAACCCTGTGAAGACTGGGGTGCTTTTTCTGATGATAATAAACTGATGGCTCGCATAATCAATAATCATTATGATTTTTATGTTGATGGAAAGCCTGTAAAAACCGGTGGTATCGGTGCTGTAGCAACTTATCCTGAATATAGAGAAACGGGAGCTATTCGCGAAATTTTTTATGAAATTCTGAGGGAAGCCTATCGCAACGGCGAAGTACTTTCATCTCTGTATCCGTTCAATCATAAATTTTATAGAAAATTTGGTTATGAGGTAGTGCCTTTTATCAACGAATATAAAATGCATCCGGGTGCTTTAAAAGACTATCACTCTCTTCCTTCCGAAGAAAAATGCGAAGTTTACCGATGGCAGCCTGGCGAAAGCATTAAAGATTTCATGGATATTTATAATCAATTTGCTCCAACTTTTAATCTTTCAGCCGTTAGAACAGAAGCGATGATGCTCGAGCATCTTAAGATTGAAAAGGAATTTATTGATAGAAAATTCTCTTATGTTTTTAAGCATAATGGAAAGCCAGTTTCTTATTTAATTTTCAAGGATGAATTTAGTCCTGAAGCTGCAATCCTCAAAGTTGAAGAATGTGCATGGACCAGCAGAATTGGCTTTAATGCGATTTTAAATTTCCTGTCACGTTTTACTGCAGACTATGGTTCTATAGTTCTTCCTCTTCCAATGGGAATTGATCTTCTTAAAATAATTTCAGCTCCAAACGCATATGAAATTGAAAAAAGAACCTGCCAGCATTTTATGGTTCGAATTATGAATGCTATAAAACTTTTTGAAGTTTTGAAGAAGCCTTCAGACTGTGATTTTACAATTAAGATTACAGATGAAATCATAAAAGAAAACAATATTGCACTTCATGTTATGGCAGATAAGGTTGAAGTTATAAATGACAAAAATAACGATTGTAAGTTTGATCTTGAAGCCAATATTCGACCTCTTGGCCAGCTTGCAGTTGGCTGCCTAAGTATTGATGAAGCCATTCTTCGCTCTGATGTGAAAATCAATGGAAAAGAAGAAATGCTCAGGAGAATCTTTATAAACAAAAAACTTTTTATAAGTGAAAGCTTTTAATTTTTTACACCCAAATAGGAAGTTACAATATGAGAATCATACTTATACGTCATGGAAATCCTGATTATGAAAAAGACTGTCTGACAGAACTTGGACATAAGCAGGCAGCAGCTGCTGCTCAAAGACTTTTATCAGAAGAAATTGATGAGATTTTTTCTTCTCCTCAGGGCCGGGCATTTCAGACAGCAGAATATTTTTCCAAAGCTTCTGGAATAAAACCAATACAAATTCTCGATTTTATCCGTGAAATCCGCTACGGCTGTGAAGGAGAATTGTATGACCCAAAATGGAATCCCTGGAGCGGAGCTGATGAATTAGTATGGAGTGGTCAAAATCTTCAGAGTCCAAACTGGCGTGAATATCCTGTTTTTAAGAATAATCTCGCAACAGTTGATGCAGATAAAATAGGTGAAGAAACAGATAAATGGCTTGCAACTCAAGGCTACGAACGCGAAGGCTTTTACTACCGTTGTACTCGCTCAGATGATAAACAAAAAACACTTGCCATTTTTAATCATAATGGAGCCAGCGCTGCATTTATGTCTCGCGTACTAAACCAGCCGTTCCCATATATGTGTGCCCTGCTCCATCTTCAGCACACAGCAATTTCAATTCTTCGATTCGATAAAACTCCGGGAAAACTGACAGTTCCTACAATTGAACTTTTAAATGACGCCCGCCATCTCAAGGATGTAAAATAGTTATTGATTATGCGAAAACTCTTATTCCTGATTTCTCTATTATTTTTCTCACAGACTTTTGCTCAGGAACGGCCCTTTATTGGAATCGGTTACCTAAAATACTTTGAACGGGCTTATCCTGATATCAGTTTTGAAAAACATTTTGATACAGAAATAAGCGACTGGAAAATCAGCGTAGGAATTCCAGAAGTTCCGGGAGATAAGAGCACCATTAAAAAGGTTGTAGATTTTTATTGGGCAAACGGAAGTTTTTTACCAGCTTCTGAACTTTCAAATAAAGATAAATACTGGTCACTCTTATATAACTATCCTAAAATACTAATCGATCCAGAAACTTATACAGAAGAAGAAAAAGAACAGATAAAGAATTTTTCATCAACGGAAAATCGACAGGAAGGTGCCGGCACGCCCATGTTCTTTTTTGAAACCCTCTACTCAGCAGAAACTCGCAGATCTTTAGAAACTAATATTGTAAGAATAAGTTTCTTAGGTAAACTATCTAACGTTCATAAGCGTATGGAAGCTCCTCTGAAAAGAGTAGAAGAAAAAATCAATAAACTTGCAGAAACAGATAGCGACGTTAAACACTTTCTTGCAAACCTTAAATCCTGTGATGCTTACTACTGGCGAATCATCGAAGGAACAAACAGAAAATCTTTTCATAGTCTTGGAATTGCTATGGATATTCTTCCAAAAAGCCAGGAAGGAAAACAGATTTTCTGGAGCTGGGCAAAAAGTAAATATCCGAATACCTGGATGCTGATTCCTCTAAAAAAACGCTGGATGCCTCCAGAATCTGTAATCCAAGCTTTTGAAGAAGAAGGTTTTATCTGGGGTGGTAAATGGGTTATCTACGATAACATGCATTTTGAATACCACCCTGAATTGATTCAGTATAATTTTTTTAAATAATCAGTTTATTTTTGGTAAAATCATTATGCCATGTACTTTTTCTTCTGCCCCCTCAGGTAGATTTACAAAGAACATTCCAGAAAGAACTGCTTTGGCAACTGTTTTAGGTGATTTCATCGAAGTCTTTTCTTCATCAACTTTTTCGTGTGCTGAAATATAATCAGAAATGATTTCATAAGCACGATCGTAATCTGCAATAAGAATAAAAACCTTTATAGAAAAAGCTGAATTTCCTGAAAGTGAATTCAGGGAATACATGCTATTAACATGCTCGTTTTGAATATAAGTAGGAATTCCTTCTGCTGCAAGCAGGCTTCTTAAAAGTGAACAAATCATCATACTACCAACAGATAAAAACTGCTGTGACTGTTCTCCGTTTCTGATCCGTTCAAAGTAGCCTTTTTCAAAAGCTTCAGCAGCCTTCATTGCCTCATCATGCTCTTTTTCATCAACATAATAATCCGGTGATTCCTGCTCTGCCTTTTTTTCATTCAGTTTTTTTACACCTGAGACAATACAATAAATACAAAAAATTCCAAACGCTGTGTATGCAGCAATGCTAAAAAATAACATATAGTCAGTCTACTTTATTTCAGATATTTGAGCAAATAAAAAACCGTCAGCTCTACAATTTACAGAACTGACGGTTATAATTTATCAGATTATTTGTTTACTTACACGTAAAGTGGAGCAACCTGATCGAGCACCTTATTATACTCAGCGTACGTCTGGTCAAGGCACGCTTACGCTCAAGGCCTTGACTCAGCCGTTTGTCGGGTTTCCAAAAATTGTAAACCCGCCATAAGCCTTGTCCAGATTACTCATACAATGGAGCGACTGCATTAAGAACTTTATTATACTCTTCATATGCAGCGTTATATGCTGCAACATTCTCAGGAATAGGATCTGCACTCTTTGAAGTATCAAGAGTGATGTGCTCAGCACAAAGCTCAGCGATATCACACTTACCATTCTGATTCTTAAGACACCACAAAGCCTGAACAGCACCACCAAGAGCAGCTGCTTCGTCCAAAGCTGGAACGCGGATTGGGAGATTCATAATATCAGCAGCAATCTGGCGCCACAGTGGAGATTTAGAACCACCACCAATCAGGCGGATTTCCTTAGGCTGGAAACCAAGCTTGCGGAATGCATCCAAACCACCACGCATAGCAAATACAGCGCTTTCGAGGCTGGCACGTGCAATATTTGCGCGGTTAGTATTTGCGCTGGTCAAACCAGTAATACTTGCACGTCCATTTGGCAAGTTAGGTGTACGCTCACCATTGAAGAATGGCATTACAAGAACACCCTCAGATCCGCAAGGAGCCTTAGCAGCTTCAGCATCAAGATCCTTAACATCAAGCTGGAAAAGACCACGAACAAACTCAGTTGCAACAGTACAGTTCATAGTACAAAGAAGTGGGAGCCATCCGCCTGTGCTTGAGCAGAATCCCGAAAGACCATTTGCAGGGTCGTTAATTGGCTTATCAGAATATCCGTAAAGTGTACCAGAAGTACCCATAGACATTGTAAGGAATCCGTCTGCAACAGTACCGGTACCAACAGCACCCATCATGTTGTCTCCACCACCAGCAGAAACAGGGATTCCCTCAGGAATACCATAAGCGGCAGCAGCCTCAGCGCTAACCTTTCCAGCAGGAGCACTTGGCTCAATCAGCTTTGGAAGAAGTCCGAGAAGTTTTGGATCAATAATGTCACAAATCTTCTTAGACCAGCAGCGGTTTGCAGAATCGAACAAAGCAGTACCAGAAGCATCACCGTACTCCATAACGTACTCGCCTGTGAGCTTCCAGTTCAAATAGTCGTGTGGAAGCATAATATATTTGAGAGCGGCAAAAGCCTCAGGCTTGTTGTCTTTGAGCCAGAGAATCTTTGGAGCTGTAAAACCAGGCAACATCAGGTTACCAAGAAGCTTTACAACCTTTTTGTCACCGCCTGCTTTCTTAGTGATGTAAGCACACTGTTCAGTAGTTGCAGTATCGCACCAGAGCTTAATGTTATACAAAGCCTTTCCGTCCTTATCGAGCGGAACAAAACCATGCTGCTGACCAGAAACACCAATAGCTTCGATAGTCTTCTTGTTCTCAGCAGAAAGCTTACCAAAACAAACCTCAAGTCCCTTGTCGAACCATTCAGCCTTCTGCTCACGTGTTCCGTCTGCCTCCGAAATCAAATCCATCGGACAGCTAGCCTTTTCAATAATCTCTTTCTTCTCGTAGTCGTAAATTACAACCTTCATACTCTGTGTACCAAGGTCAATTCCTGCAACAGTTTTCATATTAAAAATACTCCTTTTGGCGCAGCTACATAGCTTAACCTATAGTTTATTATAACAATAACATTCCACTCTTTCTACGGCAACCGGTTGCTTTTTAAAGATTTGATGCTTCTCCCACAAAATCATACATACCGGCGGCTTTCATGAACAATAAAAATTGTTACTACGAATCTGCAGACTTCTAAAATTACACAAACTGCATTCATGACATTCATAAAAACAGAATTTGAAATAAAAAATCTGAGCTTCAAAAGAAGTCCGAATGATGGAATAAAAAATAACAAACGGAAAAAGAATTGTACAAAGTAAATCTTATAAGCAATCAATTTATTACAAAAATAAAGAATGCCGGTAACAAAAATACTGATAATAAGAATCAACTCTAAATATGGCAATACCTTGAATAAAAGAGGTATATTTGGATTTGTTTCAACACCTTTAGAAAAACTCTTAAAGAGATTTATAACCATTTTAATCAGCATATACGCATTGCTGAACTCAAGAATACCAAAAAAGATATTCCACTTTTTGTTATGGTTTACATCAAATTTTTCGGCAACCCCATCTTTAGGTGTAATACTCCACTTTCCCACTAAATGAAACATACTTCCACCTCTTGCTTATTGTCTATTTAGTTTTCCGTCGAAATCAAAATCTAAGATCTCGCCACTTTTTACAATACTGTTTGGCTTATATAATTGGGCTGATCCAGAAACTTTTACAGAATCTTCTGAGCAATTGATAAACAAGGTTGATTTTACATCTACGGTAACACCCTTTCTTAGTAATTTTCCTTCAAGCACAGATTCCATATCGCTGCCAAATACCTGATATTCGCCTGCTGTTATTTCTTTTCCATAAAGCCAGATAGAAAGTTTGTAAGATCCGTTTTCATTACTTAAAATAAGCTGATCATTATTTTTGTCAAAAGTACAGCTTGTGAATATTTCTTTATTCTGATTTTTTGTTTCATCAGCCGTAACAGAAAGTTCTTTTAGCTGTGTGATAAGCTCTTCATTCGTCTGCTCAAGTCGCTTTATTTTGCTTTCTAACTGTCTGACTTTTGTATTTAGATTTTTATTTTCTTCTTTTAAAAGTTTGGATTCATTTTCTAACTCAAGAATCAACTGCTGATTTTCTTTTGAAGTACATCCGACAAAAATCAAACAGGCACATGCAACTAATAAAAACTTTTTCATCATTTTCTTTTCCTTTTTTAATTATTTATATTTATTGATAATATCATCACAATTATATCATAGTTTTTTCTATACTCCAGCAGAAATTTAAGTTCTCACTTTGAATCTCAATTCTTTTATGAATTTGACGAAAACATATGCCTATGTTATATTTCCGCATATTACGCGAAAAAAAGGCAACAAAAATGATTATTCTGATTGGCGGCTCAAGTCATGTTGGCAAAACTCTGATTGCGCAGAAGCTTTTGGAACGAACGCACTTTCCTTATATTAGTCTGGACCATCTGAAGATGGGCTATATTCGCAGCGGACGCACAGACCTCACTGTTGAAGACGATTACAAGATGCGATATTTTTTATGGCCGTTTGTGGCTGAGATGATTAAGACCGCAATTGAAAATGATCAGAATATGATTGTTGAAGGCTGTTATATTCCCGGTGAATGGAAACTGGCTTTTTCACCTGAATATCTTTCGAAAATCTACTGTACTTTTATTACAATGGACGAAGAATATCTGCGCACTAATTTTGATAAAGTAGCTGGAAAGGCAAGTGTTATAGAAAAACGTCTTTGTGACGACCCGGATCTCGAACGGCTTATTATGTGCAGCAAGGAATTTAAAGCCGACTGCGAAAAATACGATATCCCGAATCTGGAAATTACCGCCGGCACCCCATACGATGCCGACGCCTTTGCCGATAGAATTATAAAGGCAGCAGGTCTTTAACTGCGCGCCACTTCGTTCTCTTTAGCCAGTCTATCCAGTTTTCTGAACATATGAATCAGATATGGAATTGCAGTAAACGCGCTCAAAATATCTGCAGCAGCCTGACTGGTTTCTACACCGCGTAAACCGAACAGCCGAGGTAAAATCAAAATAGCTGGAATAAAGTATACTCCCTGGCGGTTCATAGAAAGGAATGTCGCTGCCTTTATATGTCTTGTAGACTGCATCAACATGTTGGTTCCTACAATCAGTGGATGAAAAGGGATGAACGCAATCTGCCATCTTAGTGCAACAACACCAACCGCAACCGCTGCTTCATCCTTAATAAAGCCGTGCATAATCTGATTTGCAAAAATGAAAATCACAATGGCAAAGCAGGCCATAATTGCAAAGCCGCTTCCAACAAGGAATCTATAGGCTTTCTTTACACGGTCATAACGTTTGGCTCCATAATTGTAACCACTTACCGGACTAAAGCCCTGACCAATTCCAATCATAATTGCGGCAACAAACATCACGATTTTTGTAGTAATGGACATAGCCGCTACTGCAGAATCACCGTAAGCACCGGCTGTAGTATTCAGTAAAATTGTCGCAACACTCGCTAGTCCCTGACGTGCAAGAGATGGAACACCCGTAGCAACAGTTTTTCCGAGCACATCCACGGTACCCCTGAAAAGCTTAATACTCATATGGCATACAGCTTTTCCACGCAAGAACCAGCTCAAAAGTATCACAAATGAAATTGTCTGACTAACGATTGTTGCAACCGCCGCTCCGCTTATTCCCATTCCAAAGCCGTAAATAAATAGCGGATCTAAGGCAATATTTATCAATCCACCGCTGGTCAAAGCAATCATAGAAAAGAAAGCCTTGCCCTCAGAACGCAGAATATTATTAAGAACAAATGAGGCACACATAAGAGGTGCACCCCAGAAAATAAAGCGGCCATACTGCTGAGCATATGGTAAAACAGATTCAGATGCACCAACAAGACTTAAAAACTGTGGCGCAAAAAGATTTCCGAATATTGTAATAAGAGCACCAACTCCAAGGGCTGTGAACAATGCCGTAGATGCAATTATGCTTGCTTCTTCATTCCGCTTCTGACCCAGTCTGATTGAAACAAGACTTCCCGAACCCATACCAAGTGTGAATCCTACTGCCTGAATAATCGACATAATTGGAAAAACAATTCCAACTGCTGCACTCGCCTGGGTATTTATATGTGACACAAAAAAAGTGTCTGCCATATTGTAAATGGCCGTTACCAGCATTGAAATTACCGTTGGCACTGCAAGACTTGTAATTAACCGCGATACCGGCGTATTAACCATCTTGTTGTACTGTTCTTCTGCTGTAAGATTCTGTGGTTTCAAAAAGTACTCCTATTCATGCATTACATAATCAATATCCGCCTGCATAATCTTTATCATCGCATCAGCAACCTTTGGATCAAACTGAATACCACGATATTTTAAGATTTCTTCTTTTACACGCTGCTGTGGCAGATAGTCACGATAACTTCGGTTTGAAGTCATAGCATCGTAAGCATCGGCTACCCCTATAATTCGCGCAATCCAAGGAATTTCTTCTCCTGCCAGCCCATCAGGATACCCCTTTCCGTCAAAACGTTCATGATGACTTCTGGCTCCAATTGAGATTTCAGGCATAGAAGAAATAGACTTCAAAATATCACTGCCAATTACAGGATGTGTTTTTATGATTTCATATTCCTCGTCTGTAAGTTTACCAGGCTTATTGATTATAGCATTTGGTATACCAATCTTACCAATATCATGCAACAGGGCTGCATAATAAATTCTCTCCTGAGTTTTTTCTTTTTCTCCAAGAGCAGCAGCCAGCATCCGTGAATATTTTGCAACTCGATTTGAATGACCTTTTGTGTATTTATCCTTAGCATCTATTGTCTGTGCAAGTGCACTGGTAACTTCAATAGACAACTTTTCAATTTCTTCCTGACGTTTACTGTAAGCTCTAAAGCGCAAAACAACAACAAGGAAAGTAATTCCAACAATCAGAATTGACATTACTATTTTAAACCAGGTTTGCTGCCACAAATGAGCTTTTCTTATTATATATAAAGTAGCTTCGTTTGTGCTTTGGATTCCATCTGGATTTTTTGCAATTACATGGAAGATATAATTTCCTGGTTTAAGGTTAGTGAACGACGCTGTTCTTTCTTTCGTCCATTCTGAATAATCTTTTTCAAAACCTTCGAGTTTAGTCTTAAATTGAACATGCTCAGATGAAACAAAACTTATTCCAGTATATTTAATATTCAGACGTTTTATTTTTGGTGCAACATTAACCGTAAACCTGCTTCGTCGCAAATCCGAAGTAATTTCAAGTTTTTCGTTATCTGCTGTTACACTCTGAATTTTTACTGTCGGTGCATAATTATTTGAAGCATTTCGTAAAGGATCCAGCATTGTAAATCCATCTATCAAGGTAAACCAGAGTCGTCCCTTATCATCCTGCATGGAAACAGAAGTTGAAGTTACTCCTCCAGAATGAATTCCATCAAGTTTACTGAAGAATGTCAGATGAACTGTTTTGCGTTCTCCATGAATTACTTCATCAAGATCGGAAAGTTTTACATTAAAAATACCCTGATTACTTGTACCCCAGACTCTATGTGTATAATCTAAAAGAACCTGAAAAACTCCGTCTGATCCAAATCCATTTGAAAGGTCAAAGTTTGTAATCTTTCCTGTTGTTTTAGAAATTATGCTTAAACCAGAACCGGTACAAATCCAGATTTCATCTTCACGCACAGAAGAAATCTTAAAAACAATATTTCCTACAAGACCATCATCCTTTGTAAGTCTTTTTGTAATCTCCTTTGTCTGAGGATCAATTATATAAACACCACCACCATCTGTACCAAACCAAACCATACCCTCATCATCTTCGTAAAGACACATAATAAAATCGTTGTACAGAAAATTATCTTTATATATGTTTTTTATTTCTCCAGTTTTATGATCTATAATTGAAAGACCTGTTATTGTTCCTGTATAAATGTCACCGTTTTTCGTTTGAATTGAAACTCTTGATTTATTGCCGGCAAGTCCATCGTCTTTATTCCAGTATTCAATTGTTCCATCAAGATGTATTTTTATCTGATTATATTTTTCATAACAGTTTAAAAGAATTGATCCGTCACTTGTAACTCCAACATGACGGATCCTTATATTCATGAATAATCTGGTAAGGTCATTTTCTATAAACTTATTATTTTTATAACAATACAAACCATTATCGCAGGCCATCCAGATTACATTACGGAAAGAATCCTGTGCAATAGCATTTACTGTAGAGGAAATATTTGTTGTCTGAAATTTTCCCCTGCTAAGTTTTTGAATTCCACCACGATCCAGAGCAAGCCAGATATTTTTTTCGTGGTCTTCCATAATTTGATTTATATTATCATCTACAAGGAAATTACTCGTATCTGCATAAGAAAAAACTCCATCATGCAAGACTGTAATTCCGTTGTCGAGCGCAAACCACATGTTTTTATCAGAATCCTGAAAGATTCTTGTAACAGCAGTTCCTCTTTGTTTTCCGTATCCAACATCATAAACAGTTTCTTTACCATCAACTACTTTTACAACATAGTGAGGAGCTACACCAAACCAGAACGCCCCGGTAGAATCCTGCGCAACAGTTGTTACAACAGGATTTTCTATAGATTTAATCATGTGGATTTCTTGAATTTTACCGCCTGTATAACAATAGAGTTCTTCTGTTCTGGTAATAATCCACATTCTTCCGGCAGTATCACAATATAATTGATTTACAGTGAAATGATTTCCATTAGGTAATTTATCAAAACCGACAAGTTTCTCAAGAATATACTGTCTGTTTACGCAGATAATTCCAGATGCAGTTCCAATCCACATAAAATTATTCTTATCTTCGCAAATTGCACGAATGGAATTATTTGGAAGCCCGTCTTTTGCTGTATATTTCAGGATTTCGCCGGTATGCTTTATACAGGTTACGCCTTCATCATTTGAACCAACCCAAAGATGATTTCTTGAATCCTGAAATACTGTTCGTGCACTTAAGAAATCATAGCGCTCGTCATAAAGGCGGTTCAAAGAAATAAAATCAACACCATCAAAACGCATCAATCCACTATAGGTTCCAAAATACATGTAACCATCGTCGTCCTGCATGATGTCAGTAATTGTATTTCCTGTAAGTCCAGATTCGGCATTCCAGTTACGACTTACAAATTCTTTAAAGAATGAATCATCTGTATTATTGTTTTGAGGTTGGGAAAAAATATAACTGCTTATAAATAATGTATAAATAGTTAATAAAATTCTTCTCTTCACCATATTATAATATTTTACATCCATTTATGCATTTTTACGAATTTTTTATTCCCAGAATAAATTTTGGATTTTTCATCTTTTTTCTTTAATTGTATTATCTTCATTTAATAAAACGATTTCAGGTTTCCAGGAGTCTGCATCTTTTTCATCTATTGATGTATAAGTCACCACAATAATTTTGTCTCCCGGTTGCGCAAGGCGGGCTGCAGCTCCATTAAGACAGAACTCGCCTTTTTTTCCCGGAATAATATAAGTAGAAAGTCTTGCTCCGTTGTTGATATTAAAAATTTCAACCTTTTCCCAGATATGCATTCCAGCTGCTTTTACAAGTTCAGTATCTATAGAAATTGAACCTTCGTAATCTAAAATTGTCTGAGTTACTGTTGCTCTGTGTAATTTTGATTTTAAAACTTCTATATTCATATTTATCTCCTATTTATTTTTGATTATCTGATTCAGCCCTTCAAGAACAAGATTTTTTTCAATCCTGTCAAAAAGACCTTCGTTTTCAAAAAGATATGAAAGTCCACCTGTGGCAATTACAAAAGACTTCTGACCATTAAAGCTTTCTCTGGTAAATTGCTCAATCAGTTCTTTTATACCACCGAGAGCTCCGTAGTAAACTCCGGCCTGAATACATTGTGTTGTCGAAGTTCCAGGAAGTTTTTCCGGCTGAGTAATTTGTACTTCCGGTAACTGTGCTGTTCCAGAAACGAGTGATTTCACCATCAGATTTATGCCTGGAAGAATTGCACCTCCGCAAAACTCTTTTTCTTTTGTGATAACATCTACTGTTGTCGCAGTTCCCATATCTACGACAATAAGATTTTTGTCTGGTTCCAGATCTGTTGCTCCGATGGCAGCGGCTATGCGGTCTGTTCCCAGTTTTTCTGTATTATTGTAAGAAATCTTTAGACCGGTTTTACAGTTTGACTGCAGGAACAGGACCTCTTTTTCAAAGGCTTTTTTACAGGCATTTATAATTGTTGAGTTCATGGATGGAACTACAGAGCAGGCGGAGATTTCTGAGATCTCAGTTAGTGCGAAGCCTGCTCGTTTTTTTTCTGAAAGAAAGAAATCTGCAAGAGCCCCTTCCGTACATCCGCCATCGTTTTCACGACAGAAAGTATGAACAAGCTTATCTTCGTTAAAGAGACCGCATGAAAGTCTTGTGTTTCCCGCATCCAGAGTAAGTGTCATTTTTCGGCCTCCTCCAGCTCGGCGGTTTTTAGGAGCGCCAGTAGTTCCTGGGCCATCTGAAGGTTTGTGGTGCCCGTTGCGCGGATTTTGCCGTCTGGAGTGAGGATATTAAATGGATGGAGGTCGTCGGTGATTTCCGAGAGGTCGTTCGCCACGATAAAGTCTGCGTTGCTGTGCGCAAAAAGTTTTGCGGCTGCGCGGGCACGATTTGAGGGGGCGGCCCCGCTGGTAAGCTTGAAGCACACGATTTTAGCGTTGGGATTTCCACCTTCTGCCGCCCAGTAACGAAGGGAATCAGCAAGTTTTGGAGCCTTTCGGAAAATAACCGTGAGCTCTTCATCAGAATGAAGCTTTGAAACCTGTTTTCCAGCTTTGATTGTTTTTCCACCTGTAATAATTTCAGACGGAATATAGTCACTTACAGCCGCTGCATGAATTACAGCATCATAAGAACGGGTACAAAGCTCACTTTGAATTGCCTGAGAAAGTTCCTGTCCTGTCGTGAAAAAAACGCATTTTACCGCAGAATCTGCAGGTTTTATTGCATTTTCTGTGGTAATCAGCGTAACTTTATTGCCATTTTGAGCAAAAAAGCCGGCAAGCTCTACAGAGGTTTTACCTGAAGAAGAATTGGTAACAACCCTTACACTATCGATATATTCCCTGCAGCCCCCGCCTGTAATCAAAACTCTCATACCGATTCCTTTATAAAATCTACAGCAGTTTCTGGGGAAATCAATTTTCCCTTTCCAACACTGCCGCAGGCTAACCGGCCTTCATCCGTCGGAAGAATCTTTGTACCCCAGCTTTCAAGCTTTTTCAGATTTTCCTGAACTGCTGGATGCGCAAACATATTTGAATTCATTGCAGGAGCAAGTAAAACAGGCTTATCAAAATTATTTGCTAAAAATACTGCGCCAAACAAATCATCACTTAAACCACAGGCAAGCCGCGAAATACAGTTTGCACTTGCCGGATAAATCATAATCAGATCCGCCCATTTTTGAGCGAGCGTAATATGCGGAATACAGTCCGGCTCACAGGCAAACATATTCTGAGTCAAAGCTTTTTTATGAGTAAGTCCTTCAAAAACTGCCGGCTGAAGAAATTTCAGAGCTCCATCCGAAAGCGAAACCTGAACTTCAGCTCCTTCCTTTACAAGAAGATTTGCAAGCTCGCAGGCCTTATAGCAGGCAATTGAGCCGGTAACGTGAAGTAAAATCTTTTTATCTTTCAACATTGTCTATAAGTCTTACATCTTCAATAGATGCGGCAGCGTAAAGGCGGTTTCCAACTTCCGTCACATAATCAATTACAAAGCCATCTGCTTCCAGCTGCGCTTTAATTTCATCAACACTTTTTCCACTTGCAAGAGCCTTATGAAGGCACGGAGCTTTTGCGAGCCCAGCCGGTGAAAGACGCTTGTTTCTTGAACTGAAAGCAAGTCCGTTTTCTTCGCGGACAATCGGACATGGAATAACTTCTGTACGAAGGAAAAAAGCCTTTGCCATTCCATCCAGAAGCTTGTACTGCTGGAAATCTTTTTCACCAAAATAAGCCTTTTCCGGAAGGAAAATCTGGAAAAGCTTCATAACAACTGTGAGAACTCCATCAAAATGACCAGGGCGGCTCGCACCACACAAAGTTTTGCTGAAAGAATCTTCAGAAAGCTTATAGTGATAATCATCCGGGTACATAATGTCGTAAGTCGGAGCAAAAAGGTAATCAACTCCGGCCTTTTCCAGAAGTGTGCAGTCCTCTTCCCAGGTTTTCGGGTAAGTTTTCAAATCATTTTGATTGTTAAACTGAACAGGATTCAGAAAAATGCTTACAACGCTGATATCATTTTCTTTAATTGCGCGTTCAACAAGGGAAAGATGGCCTTTGTGAAGGGCACCCATTGTCGGAACAAGTCCGATACTCTGATGTTTTTCTTTACGGTTAATTGATTTTTCTATTTCGAGCCATTCGGCTGGTGTATTTATGATTTTCATTTTGTAAAAGTCTCCTCGGCAGCTGGGAATGTGTGATTTTTGCAGCACTCGTCATATTCGTTCAGAGCATTTTTTACTAAATCAGCTCCATTCATAAAATGACGTACAAATTTTGGTTTGAAAGATGATAAGCCCAGAAGGTCGTGAAGCACGAGCACCTGCCCGTCCACTGCAGATCCACCGCCAATCCCAATTACAGGCACCGACACAGCCCGGCTCATAGCAGTTGCAACGTCCGAAGGCACACATTCAGCGACAATCGCAAAACAGCCCGCCTTCTCCATGGCAACTGCATCATTAATGAGTTTGGATTTTGCTTCTTCCGTGCGGCCCTGTACTTTGTAGCCGCCCATCGCGTGGAAAAACTGCGGAGTTAGCCCTAAATGGCCCATTACAGGAATTCCAGATTCTACAAGATGAGAGATAAGCTCAAGATTTCCGTCCGCCCCTTCGATTTTTACCGAATCAGCCCCGGCCGCGATGAGTTTTCCGGCCGCTTTAGTTCCGCGATACAATCCGAGTCTTGTACTCAGAAATGGCATATCAGCCACCAGAAACTTGTCCGGGAGCCCTCTATGCACCGCACGAGTATGCAAAGCCATAAGATCCACCGTGGCGGGAATCGTATTCTCTTCGCCGTGCATTACATTTGCAAGGCTGTCGCCAACGAGAACACAGTCGATATTTGTTTGATTTACCAGACATGCCATAGTGTAGTCATAGCATGTCACCATAGAAATAATTGAATGCTCGGCTTTCCGTTTTGGAAAGTCTGCGGGTGAGAGTTTCATTCAGTACCTGCCTTTTTGGTCAAGTCCAAAGTTTTTTTATAATGTCAAAACGCTATCACCGCTTTCAACGAAAGTCGATGTAGTTGCGGTAAATATAGCGAATCAAAAAAATAATTACAACATCAATCCCAGGCTTCCTTTTCCTTGACCAACTCTGAATAAATCTTTAATATCTACAGTATGACTAAACAGGCCGACATACTTACAGAATTTTTAGACTCAAAAACTATTGATTCGCTTTCTCACTTCCTGAACAAGGAAAAAGGATACGAATCGTCTGCCGATACTATTGCCGTAGCGTTTGGTTCAGGAAAGGGTTTTTCAAAAATGAAAGAGGATGCTGCTGAAAAGTTAGTATCGAGTTTCAAAAACAATTTAACCCTTCTTGTACAGAAAACCTGGGTTGAAAAATCGGATATTGCTTTAAAGGATCAGCTGCTCTACCAGCTTGATGTTTTTATGAGCAATAATTCATGGAAAGACAATTACGTTCTCTTTTTGCAGCTGATAAATCAGGCAGTTTTCCTGATGTTCGGACAGAAACCGGACACTCCTGATTTTGCAGAATATACTCTCCGCATTGATCCTGAATTCGGAATTTTCTGGTGGTACATTTCAAACCTTCCTCCCAAAACTGAATGGTCAGAAGAAAAATGCCGGTTAG
>JAEEGJ010010668.1_pt1 | contig 23780 bp, 25 predicted proteins | sample 8958761 | NCBI WGS metagenome assembly JAEEGJ01 (sample SAMN16246546, study PRJNA631951) | gut metagenome | biome: gut microbiome; feature: rumen; material: RS-attached | host: Bos | place: Iran: Karaj | collected 2018-10 | reverse complement strand
GCTGGTACTTGAGATTCTCGAATATCTGCTTACGTTCTTCTTTACCGTTGAGTATATTGCTCGTGTCTATTGCTCGCCTCGTCCTCGCGACTATGTGCTGAGCTTCTTTGGTATCATCGACCTGCTGTCTACATTGCCCCCTTATCTCTCCTACTTCCTGCCAAACGCACGATACATGATTCTGTTGCGTTCGATCCGATTTATCCGTATCTTCCGCATTTTCAAGCTGTTCAGCTTCATCAATGAGGGCTACATGCTGATGCACTCGATTCAGAAGAGTCTCACCAAGATTTCCGTTTACTTCTTGTTTGTGCTGATACTCGACATCTGCTTGGGTACGCTGATGTTTATGGTAGAAAACGGGGTTCCCAATACCCAATTCACAGATCTGGCAACATCCGTCTATTGGGCTATTGTAACGATGACGACTGTGGGTTACGGTGATATCACACCTGTTACGGCAATAGGTCGCCTACTTTCGGCCTTCGTCATGCTGCTGGGTTACACCATCATTGCTGTACCAACAGGTATCGTCACAGCAAATATCATCGACGAGACGAAAGAGAAGCCTAAGGATGGTCATTGTCCTCGCTGTGATGCTCTTGTCCGCGATGAAGACCACTATTGTTCTCACTGTGGTGAAAAGCTGTAACATATAATCAATCTTAGATAATTATTTAGAACATGGATGCAAAGAGAATACTCAGTTTCCTTCGTCAGGTGATGGCTAACAATAACCGTACTTGGTTTCAGGAACATAAGGCAGAATACGATATCGTCAGACAAGAGTTTGAACACGGTGTAGAACAGGCTTTGGATCGCATACGAAGCTTCGATCAGGAGATAGCTTACTTAAAGGTAAAGGACTGTACTTACCGTTTCTATCGTGATACCCGTTTCTCTGCAGACAAGTCACCCTATAAAAATCATCTGGGTGCCTATATCGATGCTAAGGGCAAGAAGGCGCTGCGTGGCGGATATTATATGCATTTAGAGCCTGGTCATTGTCTGCTGGCTGTTGGTAATTATTGGCTACCTACAAATATTTTGACTTCTTGTCGCATTGAAATTATGGCCAATACGGAAGAATGGCTGCGGCGTGTAGAGAGTAAGGAGTTTCTGAAGTATTTTGGAAGCAGTAGTACCAGTTCCTTCAAGGAGCCAACGAATATCTCAAGTTGGGACCAACCACAAGGGTTCGGACTGGATAAACTGAAGACTTGTCCTTCAGGTTTTCCGAAGAATTGGGAATACGTCCACTATCTGCGCCTTAAGGATTACTGTGCCTGGCACGCTGTTGCTGATGATTTCTTCGAAGGCGATGGATGGTTAGACGAGATGGAAAAGATATTCCGTGCAGCTAAGCCAATGATGGACTTTATGAATGAGGTTATTGATGATTACGAATAAATCACAGGTCTCTGCGTTAATGTTTTATAAATGATGGGGATTTCTTTTGACTTTTGAGAGTGATATACGTATTATAATTGAACGATTATCAACTAAAAACTGTTTATATGAAACGATTACTCTCAACACTCCTGATGGCTTTGGCTATAGGGTGTCTCACTGCTTCTGCACAGAATGACAGTGAAAGCAAGTACACTTTGAAGAATGGCAACATCACAATGGTTATCGATGCAGCCAAAGGTGGAAAAATTCTCTCTTTCAAGTATGGCGATCAAGAATCTATCTCACAACTGAGATGGCCAGAGGCTTTTGGCAGCACTTTCTGGACTAGTCCTCAGAAAGAGTGGTATTGGCCCCCTGTGCCAGAATATGATAAGAAGCCTTATACGGTAGAGGAGAAAGACGGTGTGCTCTGCATGACCAGCGAGGTAAACGACAAGTTGAAATACAGAATCCGCAAAATGTTCAAGACAGACGGTCAGGCTATTGCTGTTACTTACTCTATCATCAACGAGAGCGACGAAGTACGTAAAGTGGCTCCTTGGGAGATTACGCGTGTTCAGAACGAAGGTGGCCTTATCTTCTTTGAGGCTCCTGTTGAAGGGATTACTCCCGCAGGACTGATGAACTTCAAGGAGGCTTATGGTGCAGCCTGGTATCAGACGGATGAGACTAACGAGAACCGCAAGATCAATGTCGATGGTAAAGGTTGGCTGGCTTATTGTGCCAATGGTCTGCTCTTGGTCAAGCAGTTTGAAGACCTCGACGCTTCGCAGCCCGCTCCTGATGAGGCAGAGATTCAGGTCTATGTGAACAGAGGTAAAGCGCACATCGAACTGGAGAGTCAAGGAGCCTATACTACCTTGAAACCTCAGGAACAGCTCAGTTGGACAGTGCGTTGGTATCTGCAGCCTTGTAATAATGTTTCAGAACCTTCAGAAGCTCTGATGCAGCAAGTCAGGAAACTGTTGAAATAATCAGACCGATTCGCTGAAGAAAAATTGTTGTTCTGCGTATTGCCAGCGAGCAAGGCCGAAACGTATCAGTCGTGCCAGAAGGGTGATGACTTTATGGCGAGGTATGCGAGAACGGTGCACGAGTTGGTTAAGTGTAAACAGCTGGGATTTGCCCTTTGGCGCTTCAGAATGCATGGCCCTTAATAACTGTTGAACGGTATCTGTATAAGTCATCATGGCTCCGCGCTCAGACTGCTGTTCGCGCCAGATGGCGAGATGAACGGGTGAGGCTACGATGTTCTCATCGGCAATGCGGATGTAGGCTCTCCCCTCTCCTACTTCGTTGATGGCACAGACGGGCTTCCGTTCTGAAGGTGGTACAGTCGCTATGACAATCGTACGTCCATCGACATGATAGGTATCGAACTTGATGCTGGCTTCTGGCTTGCAGTATTTATAGGCTGCCTGGTGCATCATGAATATCTCTTCTTCAGAACGTACGCCAGAGAGATTCCCATCATCCCTCACCCCTATCAGTAGCCTTCCTCCATCAGTATTGGCGAAGGCCGACACCGACTTGGCGAGCTTACAGGCATCGGCCACGCGATACTTGAAGTCCTGTTGCTGGTGCTCCCCTTCGCGGATGAGTTGTAAGAGATATCGTTTCTCGTCCATACCTGCTTCAATATTTCAGTTGGACACCCTCTGACGTGATGTCGAGAGTAGCCCTGACGCCAGTCATGATTGGGAAATTGCGTAAATGGGCATGCCCCACAGGAAAGTCGAATACCACAGGAATGCCATAATGCTTCATATATTCGTGGAGCATCGCGTACATATCCTCGAAGTCATTCTCAGGATGCTTGTATTTATTGAATTGTCCTACGATGATGCCACGAATATGGGAAAGTAACCCTCGCATCTCGATATTGTGAAGCATACGATCCACCTTGCTCATACCCTCGCCTGTATCTTCCATAAACAGGATAATGTCAGGCAGCAGCAAAGGATCATAGTCGGAGCCAGCGAGGTCGTTGAAGACAGAGAGATTGCCGCCTACCACGATGCCTTCAGCACGCCCTTGAATGTTAAGCGGATGAGGTGCTATACGATAAATAGGTATATCTCCCTTCAGCATACGGCGTAAAGACTGGCTTACGGTATCGCAACCTTCATAGGTCTTCAGCGCGTGGCACATGGAACCGTGAATGCCTCTCTGCCCTACCCTCGCCTCAGCACAGAGCAAGGCCGTAACGTCGCTAAAACCAATTATCATCTTGGGATAGTTTCTTAACGTGTCAAGCGACAGCCTACAGAGCAAATGGGCTGCCCCATCTCCTCCACGCGAACACATGATAGCCTTTACAGAAGGTTCGCGCAGCGCCCAGAGAAGATCAGATAACCGTTCATCGATGGTGCCTGCAAAGCCATGATAGTCGTTGAGTGCATTGGGTCCTACGATACAATGATAACCCCACTTCTCCAAAGTGCGTATACCACCATTAATCGTTGCCGTATCTGTGGCACTCGATGGTGAGATAATGGCAATAGTATCGCCCTCTTGCAGGAACTGAGCCAAAAGAGACTGTGGTAGCATCCAACAGAGCACAACCCATATCAGGCTGCTCTTTCTCATCAGCTGATAAGGTAATTCCTGCCAGCTTCTGAACGCTCTGTGTTTATCCTTTTGTTTATTCATGCGAGGGCAAAGGTACGAAAAAGTGGAAAGAAATAACAAATAATTCAGGGGATTTTTTGCCAATTGGGAAAAAAGAACTAATTTTGCCACTCAAACCAAAATAAGAATCGTAATGGCAAAGAAAGAAGGGAAAGAACTGACCCCGATGATGAAACAGTTCTTTGATTTGAAGGCGAAACATCCTGATGCAGTCATGCTCTTCAGGTGTGGTGACTTCTATGAGACCTATTGTGAAGACGCCGTTACTGCCGCCAAGATTCTTGGTATCACCCTGACTCATCGTAACAATGGAGCTGGTGTGAAAGGCGACGAGATGGCAGGCTTTCCCCATCATGCCCTCGACACCTATCTGCCCAAGCTCATCAGGGCTGGTAAGCGTGTAGCTATCTGCGACCAGCTGGAAGATCCAAAACTGACGAAAAAACTGGTAAAGCGAGGTATTACGGAATTGGTCACACCAGGTGTAGCACTCTCTGATAATGTACTCAACTACAAAGAGAACAACTTCCTGGCAGCCGTTCATTTCGGCAAGGCTTCGTTTGGCGTTGCCTTCCTTGATATCTCTACGGGTGAATTCCTGACGGGTGAGGGTACTCAAGACTATGTGGAGAAACTACTTGGCAATTTCTCGCCAAAGGAGATTCTTTACGATCGTACGAAGAAGCAGGAATTTGAACGAAATTTTGGTACAAAATACTTTACATTCCAACTCGACGACTGGGTATTTACGGAGCAGACTTCAAAGCAAAAGTTGCTGCGCCACTTCAATGTGAAGAACCTGAAGGGTTTTGGCGTCGATCATCTCCATTCGGGGGTTATTGCAGCTGGAGCTATCCTGCAGTATCTCGAACAGACTCAGCACACTCAGATAGGTCATATCACAAGTATTTCGCGCATTGAGGAAGACAGGTATGTGCGTCTGGACAAATTTACCATCCGCTCGTTGGAGTTAGTGCACCCGATGCAGGAAGACGGAAAGTCACTCCTGGATGTCATCGACAGGACAGTCAGTCCTATGGGAAGTCGTTTGCTGCGTCGTTGGCTGGTGTTCCCACTGAAGGACGAGAAGCCCATCAATTCGCGTCTTGACATCGTGGAGTATTATTATCGAGAGCCTGAATTCCGTGAATGTATCGATGATCAGTTACATCGTATCGGAGACTTAGAGCGCATCATCTCAAAGGCTGCCGTTGGGCGCGTATCGCCACGAGAGGTGGTACAGCTGAAGACGGCTCTGCAAGCCATCCAGCCCATCAAGACAGCGTGTCTTTATGCTAAGAATGAGGCCTTGAATCGGGTAGGGGAACAGCTGAATCTCTGTGAGTCGCTGAGAGACCGTATAGAGAAGGAGATACAGAATGATCCTCCACAGCTTGTAGCTAAAGGTGGTGTCATCAAAGATGGCGTCAATGCCGAACTTGACGAACTGCGCAATATTGCCTATAGCGGTAAGGACTACCTGTTGAAGATTCAGGAGCGCGAGGCAGAGCAGACTGGTATTTCTTCGTTGAAAATAGGTTACAACAATGTGTTCGGCTACTACCTCGAAGTTCGTAATACCTATAAGGATCAGGTGCCCCAAGAGTGGGTACGTAAGCAGACGCTGGCACAGGCAGAGCGCTATATCACACAGGAGCTGAAAGAATACGAGGAAAAGATACTTGGTGCAGAGGATAAGATACTTTCCCTTGAGGCCAAGCTTTTCAACGACCTGGTGATGTCGATGCAGGAGTTTATCCCTCAGATACAGATCAACGCTAATCTGATAGCCCGTCTTGACTGTCTGCTGAGTTTCGCGAAGACTGCTGAGGAGAATAGATACATCCGCCCCGTTATTGATTCCTCGGAGGTGATAGACATCAAACAAGGACGCCATCCCGTCATAGAACAAGAGTTACCACTTGGCGAACAATATGTGCCCAATGATATCTTGCTCGATAACGAACGACAGCAAATCATTATCATTACAGGTCCGAATATGGCTGGTAAATCAGCTCTGCTGCGACAAACTGCCCTGATAGTATTATTGGCCCAAATAGGTTGTTTCGTGCCCGCAGAGGCCGCGAGAATCGGTCTGGTAGATAAGATATTCACTAGGGTAGGGGCTTCGGATAATATCTCGTTAGGAGAATCTACGTTTATGGTAGAAATGACAGAGGCTTCGAATATCCTGAATAACGTCAGCAGTCGTTCTTTGGTGCTCTTTGACGAGTTAGGGCGAGGTACGAGTACTTACGACGGTATCTCGATAGCTTGGGCGATTGTAGAGTATCTCCACGAGAATGCCAAGGGGCATCCGCGCACTCTCTTTGCTACGCACTATCATGAACTGAACGAGATGGAGAAGAATTTCTCGCGCATCAAGAATTACAATGTCTCCGTGAAGGAGGTTGACGGTAAGGTTATCTTCCTGCGTAAGCTCGAAAAGGGTGGGAGTGAGCACTCCTTTGGTATCCATGTGGCAGAGATTGCTGGTATGCCGCGTAGTATCGTGAAGCGTGCTAACGTGATTTTAAAGCAGCTGGAGGCCGAAAACTCCCAAGTGGGCACAGTTGGTAAGCCTACGGCGGAAATCGCCGCCTCACGCGAAGGAATGCAGCTTTCCTTCTTCCAGTTGGATGATCCAGTGCTCTGTCAGGTGCGCGATGAAATCCTAGGCATCGACGTGAACAATCTGACGCCTCTCGAAGCGCTCAACAAACTCAATGATATCAAAAAAATCGTCTCAGGGAAGTAAAGATGCAATCTACTTAATTATTCTGAGAATTTCCTTCTTTGTGTCTTTTCGCTAATCTCTTACATATTGCTTTATAGTTTGACTTCAGCCATTTACCAATCTTGTTATGCTTATAATTCTTGATATGCCATTCATTTCCTGAACCTATTTTTACGTTGATGATAGAAAAAGATAGCAAATCATTCAGCTGTTGTTCATCAAGTTGATACACTACGTCATAGATGGCCACCTTTTTGGGAAGGAGGCCAAGATGGCTATGCATAATGTTGTCTTGGTACGCATATAAATGTATTTCTTTACTATCAGATAATGTAAGAACCAGTTCGTCGGTTTTTGAAAGTTCGTAACGAGAATAGAGACGAATAAAATATGGATTGCTGAATCCTTGATAATAATTCAAACTGATACTTATAGGGAAGATAGTACCTTTTGGAGTAAGAACGGTTGTAATATCTGTATCTATAAGTCGGTACCCACGATTATCAAAATCATGAGCCACCCTTTGTGCTTGTGCAACTGTAACAAAGATGAAGAAAAGAGAAACCAGAATCAATCTGTCACAGATTGAGTAAGGATTGAGTACTGTTTGGTTCTGATTTTCGTTCATTTGTATAAATATTATTGGCATTTCTTGGCCCTTATCATGCAATAAGTGCCGAGTATTACGAAAGGAATACTGAGTATCTGTCCCATGTCGAGTGGGAGAGAGGCTTCGAAGGCTTCCTGAACCTCCTTTGTGTATTCGATGAAGAAACGGAAAGCGAAGATATATGTCAGGCAGAAGCCGAAGTACCAGCCTGTGCCGATTTTCTCTGGCATCTTCTTGTGGAGTACCCACATGATGCAGAAGAGTAGGGCATAGGCGATAGCTTCGTAGAGCTGTCCAGGATGGCGAGGCACCTTATCAACATTCTCGAAAATAAAGGCCCAAGGCACATCAGTGATCTTGCCGATAATCTCAGAATTCATGAGGTTTCCCAGACGGATGCAGCAGGCCATGCTACCTGTAGCGATGGCTATATTGTCGAGTACGGTCCAGATGCTCAGTTTTGTCTTCTTCACATAGAGCCAAAGTGCTATCATCAAACCTAAGGTACCACCATGCGAGGCCAGACCGGCATAGCCTGTCACGAAGAAACCAAACGTCTCACCCAGCCAACTGCCATCATTGCCAAAACGAATGGGCAGGATCATCTCCACGATACCTTGCCAAGAAGTGAGGAAGTCCTGTGGCTGATAGAAGATGCAATGGCCTAAGCGGGCGCCGATGAGGATACCTATGAAACAATAGAAGAAAAGGGGATCGAAAAGCTCGTCCTTGATCTTTTGTTCCTTGTAAAGGCGCTGTACGGTCAGATAGGCTACAGCAAAGCCGATAACCCACATCAGACCATACCAGCGGATGGAAAACGGCCCCAGACGGAAAGCCTCCAAGTCTGGATTCCAGACAATATAGCTAATCAGATCTATCATGGTCTATACGTTAAAGCGGAAGTGCATGATATCGCCGTCCTGTACGACGTAGTCCTTACCCTCAACGGCCAGTTTGCCTGCCTCGCGGACAGCGGCTTCGGAGCCATACTGCAGGTAGTCTTCATACTTGATGACCTCAGCGCGGATGAATCCCTTCTCAAAGTCGGTATGGATAACGCCAGCGCACTGGGGAGCCTTCCAACCTTTCTTATAGGTCCAGGCCTTTACCTCCATCTCGCCTGCGGTGATGAAAGTCTCAAGGTTCAGCAGGGCATAGGCCTTCTTGATCAGACGGTTTACACCGCTCTCCTCCAAACCCAGCTCTTCGAGGAACATCTGCTTGTCCTCGTACGATTCGAGTTCTGCGATATCCTCTTCTGTTTTTGCAGCGATAATCATTGTTTCTGCACCTTCCTCCTTCGCCAATGCCTCTACTTTTTGGGTAAAGTCGTTACCGTTTTTGGCATCAGCCTCGCCGACGTTGCACACATAGAGCACAGGCTTAGAGGTAAGCAGGAAAAGGTTCTTGGCGCAGTCCTGTTCCTCCTTCGATTCGAACTCCACGATACGGGCATTCTTACCCTGATCCAAAGCCTCTTTGTAAGCATGGAGCACAGCGACTTCCACCTTTGCGTCCTTATTACCAGCAGCGGCAGCCTTCTCTGTCTTTGCTAGGCGACTCTCAATGGTCTCGAGGTCTTTCAGCTGTAGCTCAGTATCGATGATCTCTTTGTCACGAATAGGGTCGATGGTACCATCGACGTGGGTGATGTTCTCATCCTCAAAGCAGCGAAGCACGTGGATGATAGCATCTGTCTCACGGATATTTCCCAAGAACTTGTTACCTAATCCTTCGCCTTTCGAGGCACCTTTCACAAGGCCTGCAATATCTACAATCTCACAGGTAGCAGGTACGATGCGACCAGGATGAACTATCTCTGCTAATTTTGTCAGTCTCTCATCAGGTACGGTTATCACGCCAACATTCGGCTCAATCGTACAAAAGGGGAAATTTGCTGCCTGTGCTTTTGCACTCGACAAACAATTGAACAATGTGGACTTGCCCACGTTTGGCAGTCCCACAATACCACATTTTAATGCCATTTTATTCTATAAACGTTTATTATCTGGGTGCAAAGGTACGGCAAATCGGCCGAAATCCAAAATAATTCGCGATTTATTTCATTTTCAGCAGACAATATATTATCTTTGCACTCGTTCATTAGTATGAAAATGATTGCTGTTATGAAGAAATTACTATTTGTTTTATCCTTGTTTTTCCTGTCGCTGACAATTCAGGCGCAGGTGGATTCCTACTGGAGGCTCTATCCGAAGATTGGATTCAATCTCGCGAAGTTTCCTAATGATAAATTCTACTCAGGAGATAGGGAGCTGTCGGACTATACTGCCCGCTATAAGCAGGGCATGACGGGAGGTCTCGAAGTGGCCTATGAGCATGGTGTAGCCTCATTTATGGCGGGAGTGATGTACTCTAATCGTGGTACCAAATACAATGATTATACTTACGAGGATGCAGGTCTAATTGAGAAGGTATCTGGTATTCAGTACACGCTCCATTATCTGGAAATACCTCTGATGACGGGTTATGAGATCATGGAGGGTCTGAAGATCAAGGCTGGCATTCAGCCAGGATTTCTGCTGAAGGCCAAGTTCATGCAGTCTAAAATCACCTCCGAAAAACAGAAGGATGGTCAGGCAAAAGTCATTGCGACAGAAGAGACTGATAGAGATGCTTCGGATATGTTTAAGAAATTTGATTTCTCCATTCCAGTAGGTATCTCTTATGAGTTCTCTAATGTTGTGATTGATGCCCGTTATGTGTTTGGCGTCACAGAGAATTCCGATCTTATCAAGGCACGTAATGGCGGCTTTACTTTCACTGTCGGCTATGGATTAGACTTATAATGAGCGTATGAAGAAAATAGCTATCGTTATCGTTGTATTGTTGGCATTTACTATGAATGCCAAAGCTCAGATCGCTGAGCCCAAAGACATGCCCCAGTTAGAGTTTGCCTTCCAACTGAAGGTTACGCTTGGCGAGACCTATAGTTGTGGCGAGACCCAGCATGGTCAGCGTATCGTGATTCCCATTACAGGTGGCACTTTCGAAGGACCGAATATCAAAGGTACAATCGTGAATGGCGGAGCTGATTATCAGTTAGCGAATAAGGCTCAGAATCGTACTGAATTGGAGGCTATCTATAGCATCAAAACAGATGATGGGGTGTATATCCACGTTCGTAATCGGGGTATCATCTATGACGGTAAAGACACCAATGGTAATCCGAGTTTCTACTTCAAGGCTGCTCCTCAGTTTGAGGCTCCTGCCGATAGTCAATACGCCTGGTTGAACAATGCACTCTTTCTCTGTACTCCCGATTTCTCCCAGCAGTTCAAAGGAATTGTCCTGAATATCTGGAAGGTGAAATAAACAAATAAGCAGGCATCTTCTTTTAAGAGCCTGCTTATTCATTATTAGTGAGCCTCGAGCCAGTTCTTTCCGAAGCCAGAATCTGCTACGAGTGGTACTGCGAGATCGAAGGCACCCTGCATCTCTTCAAGCACGATTTTTTCAACACGTTCTTTCTCCTCAGGAAAGACGGAGAAGTTCAATTCGTCGTGTACTTGCAGAATCATCTTACTCTTGATGCCTTCTGCCTTGAAACGATTGAAGATATGGATCATCGCCACCTTAATGATATCGGCAGCAGTGCCTTGAATGGGGGCATTGATGGCGTTACGTTCTGCGAAACCTCTCACGGTGGCATTGTGCGAATTGATATCTGGCAGATAACGGCGGCGGCCGAAGAGGGTAGTGACGTAGCCATTCTGACGTGCTATCTCCTTGGATTTCTCCATATAGTCGTGTACCTGTGGGAAGGTGGCGAAATAGCCGTCTATCAGCATCTTGGCTTCGTCGCGAGGGATGTCCAGACGCTCTGCAAGTCCGAAGACGGTAATACCATAAATGATACCGAAATTGGCTCTTTTGGATTTGGTTCGTTCGTCACGTGTCACTTCCGAGATATCCTTCTTATAAATATTGGCTGCAGTAGCCGCATGGAGGTCTTTACCCTCACGGAACACTTCTATCATATTTTCATCCTTCGATAGATGTGCCATTACGCGCAATTCTATCTGACTATAGTCTGCTGAAAAGAACAGACAACCTGGCTCTGGTATGAATGCCTTTCGAATCTCCTTACCATCTTCTCCTCGAATAGGAATATTCTGTAGGTTCGGATCTGATGATGACAGACGGCCTGTAGCAGTGATGGTCTGATTGAATGAGGTGTGTATATGGCCTGTGCGTGGATTAATCAGCTTTGGCAGAGCGTCGATATAGGTACCGATAAGTTTCTTTAAACCTCTGTGTTCCAAGATGTCGGCTACGATTTCATGTTTGTTCTTTAGCTGTTGGAGTGTTTCTTCCGAAGTGACGTATTGACCTGTCTTGGTTTTCTTGGCTTTCTCTACGATCTTCAGCTTATCAAACAGAATCTCTCCCACCTGCTTGGGTGAGGCGATATTAAACTGTCCTCCTGCTAACTCATAGATACGACTCTCGAGTTCATTCATTCTGCCAGTAAGAACTTTTGACGTTTCTTTCAGCGATTCTGTATCCAGACATACACCGTTCATCTCCATTTCTGCCAAAACGGGCATTAGGGGCATCTCGATGTTGTAGAACAAGTCTTCGCATCCGAATTTCTTTAATTCGGGTTCCAGCTTGTTTTTCAGTCTGAGGGTGATATCAGCGTCTTCTGCTGCATATTCATAAACCTGAGAGGGTAGGAGGTCGCGCATCGATTTCTGGCCTTTTCCCTTTGGTCCGATGAGTTCATCGATATGGATGGTCTGGTAGTTCAGATAGATTTCGGCCATGTAGTCCATATTATGATGAAGTTCTGGTTGGATGAGGTAGTGGGCAATCATCGTGTCCCACAACTTTCCCTTCAGTTCGATGTCATAGTTACGAAGCACCTCAAGATCATACTTCAGGTTTTGTCCGATTTTTAAAACCTTGGGGTCTTCATAGACGTCTTTAAAGATATTAACAATTTGCAACGCTTCTTCACGTTTTGCCGGAATGGGCACATAAAAGGCCTCGAATTCCTTCACAGCGAAGCTCAAACCTACCAATTCTGCGTCGATGGGGTTGGTTGAAGTCGTTTCAGTGTCTAGACTTAAAATTTCATTTGTCAAGAAATAATCATGTAATTTCTTTAAATCTTCCTCATTTTCAATAAGTTTGTAGTTATGAGGCGTCGTTTTAAGGCTCTCAAAACTTGAATTTTCGCCTAAATTCGTCCCGTCGGCTGGAAATTCTGCAAAGAGATCGAGTTGCCCATTAGCAGGTATTTGCTTTTTTTGGGGTTTTTTAAGGATTCTATCTGCCAGGCTCTTAAACTCAAGTTCAGTGAAGAGTTTGCCTAATTCTTCCTCGTTGGGCTCCACCAGTTGGAGAGCATCCATATCAAGCTCGATAGGTACATCAGTTTTAATGGTTGCCAGGAAATAACTCATCTTGATGTCTTCCACGTGCGACTCAACTTTCTCTCTTAGTTTTCCTTTGATCTCACTTGAACGCTGGATGAGTCCTTCAACACTTCCGAAGTCATTGATGAGTTTCACGGCAGTCTTCTCGCCGACACCAGGACAACCAGGGAAGTTATCTGCTGAGTCGCCCATCAAGGCCAGGAGGTCAATCACCTGAGAGGTACTACCGATACCATATTTCTCTGTGACTTCCTTTGGACCCATCACTTCGTAACCACCGCCATGTCGCGGACGGTAGATACTTACATTTTCAGTCACAAGTTGTCCATAGTCTTTATCTGGTGTAAGCATAAATGTCTTGATACCGATGGAATCAGCTTTTCTGGCGAGCGTGCCGATGACATCATCCGCTTCGTAGCCATCAGCCTGTAGGATAGGGATATTGTAGGCCTTTAGGATATCCTTGATGATAGGCACTGCCTTACGGATATCTTCAGGTGTCTCTTCTCGCTGGGCTTTATATTCGGGGAACGCCTCACTGCGGAAAGTAGGACCATGTGGATCGAATGCAACACCGATGTGCGTGGGTTGTTCTTTCTGCAGCACCTCATTCAAAGTATTACAAAAGCCGATGATGGCTGATGTATTCAGTCCTTTGGAGTTGATTCTCGGGTTTTTGATGAAGGCGTAATATGACCTATAAATCAGTGCGTACGCGTCTAAAAGAAATAATTTCTGCATAACTTTCTTAATTTTCTGCTCAAAATTACTAAAAAATTATCTAATTACCCAATTTTTTCTTATTTTTGTGCCAAATTTCTTCGCAATGGATTATTTAGTGAGAATAAAAACACCGATAGAAAAGGAATTCTTGGATTTCAAGAATCTTTTCAATGACGCTATGTCGCATGAAGATGGCTTGTTGTCTGAAGCGTTGTCTCATCTTCGTCAACGCTCAGGAAAGCAGATGCGCCCCATGCTTACGTTACTTATGGCTAAGAACTATGGATTGGTTTCCGATTCGACTCTTCATTCTGCTGTTGCACTCGAATTGCTCCATACGGCCAGTCTTACGCACGATGATGTCGTTGATGAAAGTAATGAGCGTCGCGGTCAGTCTTCACTGAATGCAGCATTTAATAATAAGGTTGCTGTTCTTGTAGGTGACTATATTCTTTCTACCTGTCTTTTGAATGCATCTTGTACTGGGAATCAGAAGATTATTCAGGTCCTTTCAAACTTAGGTAGAACGCTAGCTGCAGGAGAACTTCTACAGTTACAGAATGTCAACAATAAAGAAATCTCAGAAGAAGCTTATTATCAGGTGATTGATAAGAAGACCGCTTCTCTTTTCGAGGCTTGTGCAGGGATTGGCGCCTTGTCTGTTGGTGCTTCGGATATAGATGTTCAGGCAGCCAAGAAGTTCGGCCATAACCTTGGTATGATCTTCCAGATTCGTGATGATATCTTCGATTATTTTGAGTCGGATGAGATTGGCAAACCTACTGGTGCTGATATGGCTGATGGCAAGCTGACGTTACCTGTTATCTATGCGCTTCAACATTCGCCCTATGAGTCGATGATGCCTTTGGCAATGAAGGTTAAGGCAGGTACCATCAATGCCGATGAAATTGCCGTTCTTGTTGAGTTTACGAAAGAATATGGTGGTATTGAATATGCGCAAAAGAAGATGGACGAGATTGCCGTTGATGAACAAAGGTTTATTGATGCGTATGTGAAGGATTCGCAGCTGAAAGATGCTTTCTCTGCTTATCTTGAATATGCGATACAAAGGAAACTATGATACGAAAAGAGGGGATGCAGCTGCATCCCCTTTATTTTTCCTGGTTAGAAGAATTTCACTTCTTCGCCTGTCACTTCGCTGAGTAGCATATTCGCCAGTCGTGAAGTACCGAGTCGCAACCACTGATTAGTGAGCCATTTTTCGCCCAGAACCTCTTTTACGATGGTGTAGTATATCAGTGCGTCCATCACTGAGTTAAGGCCTCCAGCGGGCTTAAAACCAATCTGAATGCCTGTCTCATCGTAGTATTCCTTGATAGCCTGACACATGACGTAAGCAGCTTCAGGTGTAGCAGCGGGCTCCAGCTTGCCTGTAGAGGTCTTGATATAGTCGGCACCACTATACATCGCTAGGATTGAAGCTGTCTTGATGTTGCTGGCGGTCTTCAGACAACCCGTTTCGAGGATCACTTTCATCTTGTGTTCGCCGCAGGTCTCCTTCATTTGCTGAATCTCATCACAGACGGTCTCATAGTCGCCTGAAAGGAATGCGCCAACAGACATGACCATATCTATCTCTGTAGCGCCGTCTTTGATGGCGAGCGCAGTCTCTACTGTCTTTACCTCAATAAGAGCCTGAGACGAAGGGAAAGAACCGCTAACGCAGGCAATCTCCACACCGTCAACCTCTAAGGTCTCAGCGACTGTACGAGCAAAACGGGGATAGACGCAGATGGTTGCTACATGGGGTAGGTTAGGATACTGTTCGTCGAACTGGTTTACGCGCTCTGTGAAGGCCATTACCGACTCGTCTGAATCGGTGGTTTTCAGCGTCGTCAGTTCCACACTTCCCATCAGGAATTGCTTCACTTCTGGGGTATCGTTCTCATGTACTTTTTCAGCAATAATCTTCTTGACTGCTGCTTTTACTTCCTCGTCAGAGATATCGAGGTTGTACTTACTCAGAGCCTCTTCGATGCGGCCCTTTTCCTTGGGTTGTTCTGCCATAATCTTATCTGTTTTATGCTAAAAGTTTCTTGTTATGAATATGTCTTAAGGAGTCACGGTTGGTCTTTTTATCGATGCTTTTCTGGAGCTCTTCTGTGAGGTCAATGCCTGTCTGATTGGCCAGACAGAGCAGTACCCATAGTACGTCTGCCATTTCTTCGCCCATCGCTGTCTTGCCGTTATCTTCACCTTGTGGTTCACTTGCCTTCCAGGATTGGTCTCCATAGCGTCGGCTGATCACTCTTGCTAACTCGCCGACTTCTTCTGTCAGAACAGCCATATTCGTCAGTTCCGAGAAGTATCTTACGCCGTATTCCTTGATCCAGCGATCTACTGCTTCTTGTGCTTCTTTGATGGTCATCTTGCTCTTAACATTTGAAAGAATAATATGATGATAGTCAGCAGGATAATGATGATATACTGCTTGTTCTCACGCTCGTATTCCTTCCAATGGAAGGCCTTATACAGAAACACCAACAGGAACAGCGCAATGCCGATTCCACAGAGCCAACCGCCGTATATAGCGCCCCATACAAGAGAACTGACGATACCTATAATCGCCAGAATCACCCCTGCCATCTCGATTTCACGTAGATACTTTTTCATTCTAAGCTAAATAAAAAGTCTGGACCTATAAAATATAGCATTAATGCCCAGATTATTATAATCAAAACTAGTAATCCAATCCATTCGTAATTCAACAGCCTGCTGTTCTTTTTCCATTTTGAGAGGCCCAAGATTGGAATAATTGGCGAAAGAATCAGAAACGTGATGATAATCCATTTCTTAATAGGGATTGGTAGTACACTATATGCAATCATTAATAGGAATATGAATCCCCACTTGTAAGATGGATTTTTAAAGAGTTCCTTGATGTTCATTGCTGTTGAATTAGAGTCCGAAGAGTGATAGTCCGACGAGTATCAGGAAGGCCACAGAGATATAGTTCGACATCTTGTCGTTCTCTTTCCAATGGATGATGGTCCAGATACTCGAAAGAGTCATGATTCCCAGGCCAATCCAGCAGAGGATTCCTATGTTCAACACGCGTCCGATGATGTAACATATCAGGGCAGCGAAGTTCACGTAATTGGTGATTTGTCTCTTGTCCATATTCTTTATAGGTTTTGGTTTATTCCTTATTCTTGGTGTCCATGCAGATAGTCACAGGGCCGTCGTTCAACAATTCTATTTTCATATCAGCGCCGAATTCTCCTGTGCCTACAGGTTTGCCTATTGCCTCTGAAAGTTGCTTGCAGAAGGCCTTGTAGAGTGGGATAGAGTGCTCGTGGCTGCCTGCCTTGAACCAACTCGGGCGATTTCCCTTTTTGTAACTGGCATACAGTGTGAATTGACTGATGACGAGCGCTTCTCCTTGACAGTCGTGAATGCTGCGGTTCATCACGCCTTCCTCATCGTCAAATACCCTGAGGTTGGCTATTTTCTTAACTAACCATTCTACATCCTCATCCGTGTCTTCATTGCAAACACCAAGAAGTATCAGGTAACCAGCACCAATCTGGCTCTTGATGTTGCCATTAATGGTAACGCTGGCGTGGGTGACTCTCTGTATAACCGCTCTCATATTCTATGATTTTTCGGCAAAGTTACAACAAATTATCGGATAAACCAAATCTATGGTGCAATGTTTTTTTGGCAATCATGACAAACGTGACAAATGACAGCGTCATTCTTTGCACCTTTGATTGGCCAAATAAGGCCATTATATAAATATATATAATGAATTCTATTCGAAGTTTCTTCTAATTTTCGGTTGGGCGGAAAGTGACGCTGTCATTTGTCATATTTGTCATTTTTGTCACTTTCGCCTGGCCGAATTTGTTTCCTAACTAGGTAACAAAAATTCCCTAGGCTGGGAATAATTGTTACTATTAATGGTAGCAATTTTTAGGATTAATACCTGCCCATTTTAGTCGTGTGACTGGAAGTGCTCGAAAACGATTTTAGCCTTTGCTGGGCCAATAATTTCTGCGAGTGTAGCCAACTCTGCCTCACGTATCTTCTTAACCGTTTTAAGGGCATTTAGAAGCTCGTCACGCGTTTTAGGACCAATGCCCTTGATGTCATCAAGCTCAGAGTGCAAAGCGCGCTTAGAACGCTTCTTTCGATGGAATTCGATGGCAAAACGGTGTACCTCGTCTTGTATCTGCGTGAGTACATGGAACAGTTCTGAGTTGATTTTCAGTTCTACATGCATCGGTGGGAATCCGTAGAGTAATTCGTTTGTACGGTGACGATCGTCTTTAGCTAAACCGGCAATAGGGATATCGAGGTTCAGTTCGTCTTGAATCACCTCTCTGATGACCTCCATTTGCCCCTTGCCGCCATCAGCGATGATGAGGTCGGGTAGGGGTTGTTCTTCCTCTATCTGACGTGTATAACGACGATGTACGACTTCTTTCATCGAAGCATAGTCGTCTGGGCCCTCTACGGTTTTAATATTAAAGTGTTTATAATCCTTCTTTGAAGGTTTCATTGCCTTGAATACTACGCATGAAGCAACGGCATCTGTACCCGCTATATTTGAGTTATCGAAACACTCTATCTGATAAGGCAGCTTAGGTAGGTGGAGCTTGTCTTGCAGTTCTTTCATCAGTCGTGTCTGCTTCTGCTCTGGATTCAGCTTTTCGGCTTGTTTCAGACGGTCGAATTTGTATTGTTTCCCGTTCTTTATTGAGAGGTCAAGCAGCGTCTTTTTATCACCTCTTTGGGGTACTGTAAAGGTGATGCCTTCCAGTTCAAATCCCAATTCCTGAGGCACAATGATCTCCTTGGAATTACTTTTGAATCTGTTGCGAAGTTCAATGATACCTAACTGCAGGAGTTCCTCGTCACTTTCGTTGAGTTTCTTCTTGTATTCGATGGTGAAACTCTGGTTAATAATGCCGTTTGAGACGTGTAGATAGTTGATATATGCTATCTTTTCGTCACTTGTTATAGAGAAGGTATCAACGTTGTCGATGGTATTGCTGACCACCTCGCTTTTGCTCACAAACCCATCGAGAGCCATGTATTTTCGTTTGATTTCTTCGGCTTCCTCAAAGCGGAGCTCTTCTGCAAGTCGTAGCATCTCTTCCTTGAGGCCGCGTAGCACCTCTCTGGTGTTCCCTTTAAGTATTTCTCGAGCCTGCATGATGTTTTTCTGATAATCCTCGTAGGCTTGTTTTCCTACGCAAGGACCCAGGCATTTTTTGATATGATAATCCAGACAGACTTTGTATTTCCCACATGCGACACCTTCTTTTGTGAGCAGTGTCTTACATGTGCGAGGGTGATAGAGTTCCTTGATTATATCAAGTACAGCATACATCGATCCGACATGCGAATAGGGCCCGTAGAAAGTACCATATTTCTTGTTGATTTCACGCGTGCTGAAAATACGTGGTAAGAATTCGTTTGTAACGCAGATTGAAGGGTAGGTCTTCCCATCCTTCAGCAGAACATTATAACGAGGGTTGTATTTCTTGATTAGCGAATTTTCCAGCAATAAGGCATCCTCTTCCGTGTTGACAACGGTATAGCTGATATCGTGGATCTTGCTGACCAGTACTTTCGTTTTGAAACGATCCACCTCTGCGTGGAAATACGATGAGACTCTCGACTTGAGATTCTTCGCTTTTCCTACATATATGATGGTATGATTCTCGTCATAATATTGGTAGCTGCCAGGTTTCTCTGGCAACCTGCTTACAATCGTTTTAAGATAACTAAGGCGCTTTTCGTTCTCTTCCTTTGTCATACTAGTCAATCTTTGAAAGCCCTCACTTAAGGCGTTTCACGAACTTTGTTTCACGTGGAACAATCTCTTCTCCTCATGCCGTACAAGGTCTTGTGAGCTATTTTAATTCTTATATCGTCACAAGGGTAGTGAGGTCTATACCCTTAAATACTTCGCGTCCGTGAAGTCCTTCATCTGTGATCTCAATGATGAAGTTCATGTAGATTTTCTTTGGATTGAACAGCTTGACGAGTTTATAGACAGCCATTGCGGTTCCTCCTGTTGCCAACAGATCATCATGGATTAGCACGACGTCATTTTCTTCGATGGAGTCTACATGCATTTCAACGGTATCAACGCCATACTCTTTTGAAAAACTCTCCTTAACCACCGTTGCAGGAAGTTTACCTGGTTTACGTGCCAAGACGATACCACAACCTAAGCGACCAGCCAGTGCAGAAGCCATCACAAATCCTCTGCTTTCGATTCCCACGATCTTTGTGATTCCTTTGTCTTTGTAGATTCTCTCCAGTTCGTCGAGCATGATTTTAACGCACTCAGCATTTTTGTAGAGTGTCGTTACATCTCTGAAATTAATCCCTTTCTTCGGAAAATCTGGTATACAACGCAGATTGTCAAGCAGTACTTTGTTATTCATAATTAGTGCTTTATAATTGTTAAACTATTGATATGTTTCACGTGGAACAATTCCTGTTTTATGACCCCATTGGCCTTTATTTATCTACCCATAAGCACCAGCAGCACATTGATGTCACTTGGTGATACGCCAGGAATTCGGCTTGCCTGAGCTAAAGTTTCTGGCTGGATTTTCATGAGCTTCTGGCGGCACTCAGTAGATAATCCTTGCATCTCTTCGTAATTGAAATGACCTCGTATTTTGATATTCTCCAGTCGGTGCATTTTGTCAGCCACAATACGCTCACGTTCGATATAGCCTTTGTATTTCATCCTTACTTCTGCCGCTTCAGAAATCTCCTCTTTCCGATTAGTCGGCCGATTCAGTACTTCATTCAATTGTGGGATGATCTCCGATAGATTCTTGAGATTCAGTTGCGGGCGGTTGACAAGATCTATCAACTTACAGCCAAATTGAAGTGGGGTAGTGCCGAGGGCTTCAAGTGCAGAATTGATAAGTCTCGGTTTGATGGCAAAGTCTTGGCAGAAATTTATGATTTCTTCGATATGGTTCTTTTTCTCCAACCACCAGTCATACCGCTCTCGTTTTGCTAGTCCAAGTTCGTAAGCCTTTTCAGTAAGGCGTGCATCCGCATCATCCTGACGGAGTAGGATGCGGTATTCGGCTCGAGAGGTGAACATACGATAGGGTTCATCAACACCTTTGGTCACTAAGTCATCAATCAGTACACCGATATAAGCCTCGTCGCGATGTAGTATAAATGTTGAGGAGGCATCGTCGTTATTATCTGTCGATGTAGATCCAGCCTTTAGTGCTGCATTGATGCCAGCCAACGTACCTTGTCCTCCTGCTTCTTCGTAACCAGTAGTGCCATTCACTTGACCAGCCATAAATAGATTGGCAATCATTTTCGATTCCAGCGAGTGTTTTAATTGTGTCGGATCGAAGAAATCGTATTCGATGGCATAGCCAGGACGATAAACTTTGATGTCTCTGAAAGCTGGAATCTTCTTTAGCGCTTCAATCTGTACATCCATTGGAAGTGAAGACGAGAAGCCGTTCAGGTACATCTCGTTGGTGTCTTCTCCTTCTGGTTCAAGAAACAAAGGGTGTTTCTCTCTGTCAGGGAAAGTCACCAGTTTGGTTTCAATCGAAGGGCAATAGCGAGGACCTATGGATTGAATCTGCCCATTGTAGAGTGGGGAGTCGGCAAGTCCGCTTTGCAGCACTTGGTGTACTTCTTCGTTGGTGTTGACAGTCCAGCAGGGCAATTGTTTCAAGGTGCCGACCTTATCCATATAACTGAACTGATAGCTGCGATTTTCTCCTTGCTGGATTTCCAGGTCCTCAAAGTGAACTGAGCGTTTGTCAATGCGTACGGGCGTACCAGTTTTCATTCTTGCTGATATGACACCGTGACGGGTAATGCTCTCGGTGAAATTGGCTACGGCAGGTTCAGCAATGCGGCCCCCAGGTACCATCTTACGTCCGATGTGCATGAGTCCGTTGAGGAAGGTGCCAGCTGTGACGACGATGCATTTCGCATATATTTCAGCGCCCCAAATGGTACGTATGCCGATGGCGCTGACGCGTGCTCCTTCCGATGAATTGGGTCTTTCTTCGACGAGTAGTTCGTCGGCTTGGTCTTGCCAGATGTCTAGATTGGGAGTAGCATCAAGTGTGTGTCTCCATTCCCAAATGAATTTTCCTCTGTCGCACTGAGCGCGAGGACTCCACATAGCAGGCCCCTTGCCGACATTCAACATACGGAACTGGATGGCTGTCGCGTCTGTGACTAATCCCATCTGTCCCCCAAGTGCATCGATCTCACGCACAATCTGGCCTTTGGCAATACCGCCAACAGCAGGATTACACGACATCTGGGCAATCTTGTTCATGTCCATAGTGACAAGACAGGTCTTTGCACCCATATTGGCACTGGCGCAAGCTGCCTCACAACCTGCATGACCGCCTCCGATGATGATGACATCATATTTCAGAATCATATCTTTTTTTATTGTTCAGGTGGCAAAGATACAAATTTTATTTGTAAATTTGCATCGATTATTTATAAAAAAGTAGAAACGCTAATCAGAATATGGAACAGATAGAACGTATCAGGCAGATGGAGCAGCAGTTTGATAAGGCTTCGGCTGCAACAAAGGGATTGTCTGCAGCACTCGACAAGTATCTGAAAGCCCAGAAGGCCATCCAGATGCTCAATGATTATTATGGTAGCGATGCGTGGAAACAAGACTTTGCTGACGACGAGTCTGAGCGATTGCCAAAGGACTTGAAACGTGGTGTGCTCTCAGAAGATGCCATCTGGAATCTGCTGGCTGACAGTCATGAGCTGAACCAACGTCTGCAAGAAGTAGCAACAAAATTACTAAATGCTTAAACAGATGAATGATTATCCTGACAAGATGACGCCTGAACAAGCGCGCACCTTTCGTGATGATGTGCTGAATATCGTCAGTCAGATTCCTCGTGGAATGGTGACAACGTATGGGCATATCGCTGCATTGGCGGGTTGGCCGAGTCATTCGCGGATGGTGGGGCGCACGTTGCGTTACACACCAGGAGCAGAACAACTCCCTTGTCATCGTGTCGTCAATATAGAAGGGCGCACAGCTCCTGGATGGAGTCGTCAGCGCCCTTTATTAGAGGAAGAAGGTGTTTGCTTTAAAGCTAACGGACGTGTGGATATGAAGCGTTACCTGTGGGAACCACCTACTGCTGATCAGCTGTGAGGTCTTCTATCTGGTCAATGATATCCTGATATTGACGCTGGGTCTTGAAATGAATCTTGAAGCCGGCGATGGCACCAATGACGCCGCCAACACAGCCGCCCCAGAAAAGACCATTGGCGAGGTCGTTGTCCTGCAGATAGACCTCATATGTGAACCAGCCGAACCATAGGATAACAGCGGGGATGCCGAACTTTAGCCAATCAATGTCGAACTTCTTGGCACTTGCCACTTTCTTGCGGGCTTCTACGAGACTGTGGCTCATCATATCGGGATCGCTGATCTTGCGGGTGTTGTAGAAAGTGGCTCCTCCGCAGATTAGCATAAAAATGCTCGAGCCGATCCAGAAGGCCATCGAAAAGCCCGACAGTTTGACAAAGACCCAGTAGAAGTAAGGTACCATCAAGACGCTAAGTACCATAACGATGTTATAACGGCGGGTGATGGTGTTCACTTCATTCTTCATCGAGCGACGCACAAGGCGGTCGTTTACAATCTCCTGTTGGTTAAGTTTTTTCTTTAGCGTGCTCATCTGCTCACGCATATCTTCTAATTCAAAATTTTCGTTGTTCATAATGGGGGATGTTTTAATCGTTAGACATTTGTTTTAACTGCTCTCTGATTCTGAACAGACGGACGCTGACGTTCTTGGTGCTGATGCCGACAATCTGTCCGATTTCCTCGTAGGGGAGATTCTCGAGCCAAAGCAGGACAATCGCACGGTCGAAGGGCTGCAACTTAGAGATGCGCTTGTGGAGCATGTCCACTTGCTTGGTGTCCTCGTCGCGGTCTTCAAAGAGGTTGATGTCCATAGTCAGCCTCACTTCGGATGAGCGCCGCTTCTTCTTCCTGTCGATGGAGATGCAGGTGTTGAGGGCGACGCGATAGATCCACGTCTGGATGTTGCTGCGATGCTCGAAGCTCTCATAACCTTTCCAAAGATTGACGAGTACCTCCTGGAATAGGTCGTTTACTTCGTCAGCATCTTGTGAGAACATATAGCACACAGTGTAGATGGTGCTCTTGTGCTCTGCAACGGTTTGCGCAAACTGCTTTTCTAATGCATTCATTGTTTCGTCTGTTGTT
>JAEEGJ010010667.1_pt1 | contig 23784 bp, 20 predicted proteins | sample 8958761 | NCBI WGS metagenome assembly JAEEGJ01 (sample SAMN16246546, study PRJNA631951) | gut metagenome | biome: gut microbiome; feature: rumen; material: RS-attached | host: Bos | place: Iran: Karaj | collected 2018-10 | reverse complement strand
GACCAAATATGTGAACGGCATGAACGACTGCGTGGCCGGCGCCATCTGCGGTTCCGCCGAATACATCAACTCTCTGATCGACGTGAACACCGGCACCGCCATGCTGCTGGGTCCCGTGCTCGACACCTTCCGCTCCACGAGCATCCAGAAGAACCTGCACACCCTGCACATCCGCATGAAGAAGCACAGCGAGAACGCCATGTACCTGGCCAAGCGCTTCAAAGAGACCGGCATCAAGTACAACTATCCGGGTCTCCCCGAGCATCCCGACCACGAGCTGTTCAAATCGATGATGAACGACGGCTACGGCTTCGGCGGCATGATCTCCATCGACATGGGCACGGCTGAGAGAGCCAGCGCCATCATGGAGAAGATGCAGGAGCTGGGCGTGGGCTACCTCGCCGTCAGCCTCGGCTACTTCAAGACGCTGTTCAGCAACTCCGGCAAATCCACCTCTTCCGAGGTTCCCGAGGACATCCAGCACGAGATGGGCATGAGCGAAGGCCTCATCCGCTTCTCCATGGGTCTGGACAACGATCCGGAAGCCACCTTCCAGCTGATCAAGCAAGCCATCGACGCCACGAAATAACCTTTCGTTCGCGCGAAACATCCAACGGGCGTGTCGGGAAACCGGCACGCCCGTTGTTGGCTGTTGAAAACTTTTTTCACGCAAGTGGCTGAGTATAAAGAAAAAGTGTATATTTGCACGCTTGTTAGAAAAACTGGTTTTCGATGCTTAATGAATTGTTTTTCAATCTGTTAAGTATTGCGGCAAAGTGTCGAAGCAGGCAGAAAAAGACAATAAATTTTATAAAACAAACCAAAAATGTCAGGATTAATAGGAAAAAAAATTGGGATGACTAGCATCTACGATGCCTCCGGCAAGGTTGTGCCGTGCACGGTGATAGAGGCTGGTCCTTGCGTCGTCACGCAAGTCAAAACCGTCGAGAAGGACGGCTACAGTGCTATCCAATTGGCTTATGACGAGAAGAAAGAGAAAAACACGACCAAGTCTCTGAAGGGTCACTTCGAGAAGGCCGGTACCACGCCGAAGAAAGTTCTGCGCGAGTTCACCCGCTTCGAGGAAGGCCATCAGAAGTCTTTGGGTGACGTGCTCGACGTGTCCGTCTTCGAGGAAGGCGAATTCGTGGATGTGAGCGGCACCTCCAAGGGCAAGGGCTTCCAGGGTGTCGTGAAGCGCCACCATTTCCGCGGTGTCGGCGACGCCACGCACGGCCAGCACAACCGCTTGAGAGCCCCCGGCTCCATGGGCGCATCCTCCTACCCGTCACGCGTGTTCAAAGGCATGCGCATGGCCGGCCAGATGGGCAACGCCAAGGTGAAAGTCATCAACCTCCAGATCGTCAAGATCGTGAAAGAGAAGAACATGTTATTAGTTAAGGGTTCCGTTCCCGGAGCCAATGGTTCATATTTAAAAGTAGAGAGATGGAGCTAACAGTTTATAAGATTGACGGCAGCGCGACTGCCAAGACGGTCACCTTGAACGACAAGATCTTCAACGTGGAACCGAACGACCACGCCATCTGGCTGGACGTGAAACAATATTTGGCAAATCAGAGACAAGGCACGCACAATACGCTGGAACGCTCCACCGTATCCGGAAGCACCCGCAAGCTGAAACGGCAGAAGGGCACCGGCGGCGCACGTGCCGGCAGCATCAAGAGCCCGACCATCCGCGGCGGCGCCACCGTGTTCGGACCGCACCCGCGCGACTACGGTTTCAAGCTCAACAAGAAAGTGAAACGCCTCGCCCGCTTCTCCGCCTTCACCTACAAACAGCAGGAAGGCTGCATCACCATCGTCGAGGACTTCACCTTCAACGAGCCCAAGACCAAGGAGTACAAGGCCATGCTGAAGGGCCTCAACCTCGAAGGCAAGAAGACCCTGCTTCTGCTGCCCGAGAACGACCGCAACGTCTTCCTCTCCGGCCGCAACCTGCAGCGCACCAACATCATGCGCGCCATCGAGGCCAACACCTATCACGTGCTTAACGCCAACAACCTCATCATCTGCGAAAGCAGCCTCAAGGAGTTGGAGAAGATGTTAGGCGAATAATTCATTCACCCTTAAAAAACAGAAACAATGAGTTGCATCATAAAACCCATCATCAGTGAGAAGATGACCACCGTCGCGGAGAAATACAACCGCTACGGCTTCATGGTCACCCGCGAGGCCACGAAACCCGAGATCAAGCGCGAGATCGAGTCCATCTACAACGTGAAGGTTGTGCGTGTGAACACCCTCATCCAACGCGGCAAGACGACCGCCCGCAACACCAAGGCCGGCGTCATCCTCGGTCAGAAGAACAACTTCAAGAAGGCCTACATCTTTGTCGACAAAGAAGATAAAATCGATTTCTACAGTAACATTTAAAAGGTTAAAAGGTTAAAAGGTTAGAAGGTTAATTATTGATCTCCTAACCTCTTAACCTCTTAACCTCCTAAACTAAATAAAAAAAATGGCATTAAAAAAGTACAAACCAGTAACGCCGGGTCAGCGCTTCAAAATGATTAGCGCTTACGATGACATTACCACGAACAAGCCCGAGAAGAGCCTGTTGGCGAAGAACCACAGCACGGGCGGCAGAAACAACAGTGGTAAGATGACGGTACGGTACCGCGGAGGCGGTCACAAGCAGATGTATCGCATCATTGACTTCAAGAGAAACAAGGATGGTGTTCCGGCCACCGTTAAGACCATTGAGTACGATCCCAACCGCTCGGCACGTATCGCCCTGCTGTTCTACGCCGATGGCGAGAAACGCTACATCGTGGCGCCTCACGGCATCAAAGTCGGCCAGCAGATCGTCAGCGGCACGGGTGTGGCTCCCGATCTCGGCAACTGCCTCCCGATCGGCGAGATCCCCCTCGGATCCATTATCCACAACATCGAGATGCGTCCCGGCCAGGGCGGCAAAATCGCCCGCAGCGCAGGCTCCTACGCCCAGCTGATGTCCCGTGACGGCCGCTACGCCATCATCAAACTGCCCTCAGGCGAAACCCGCATGATCCTCTGCGCCTGCAAGGCCACCGTCGGCATCGTCTCCAACGGAGACCACAGCCTCGAGGTGTCCGGCAAGGCCGGCCGCAGCCGCTGGCTCGGTCGCCGTCCGCGCAACCGCGGTGTCGTCATGAACCCCGTTGACCACCCGATGGGCGGTGGTGAAGGCCGCGCCTCCGGCGGTAACCCGCGTTCCCGCAAGGGTATGCCCGCAAAAGGCTACAAGACCCGCCACCCGAAGAAGAACTCTTCCCAATACATCGTTGAAAGAAGAAAAAAATAACCTAAAAGCTAAAGATTATGAGTCGTTCATTAAAAAAAGGACCGTATATCCATTACAAACTGGAACAACGTGTAATCGCAGCGCAGGAGTCCGGCAAGAAATCCACCATCAAAACGTGGTCCCGCGCCTCCATGATCTCCCCCGACTTCGTGGGCCTCACCATCGCTGTGCATAACGGGAACAAGTTCATCCCCGTCTATGTCACCGAAAACATGGTCGGCCACAAACTCGGCGAGTTCGCGCCCACCCGCATCTTCCGCGGTCACGCAGGCCAGAAGGACAAAGGCTCCAAATAAGAGCCTTCCTCCCAAAGCTTTAGGTGATCTTCCCTCGATTTTACGAAATAATTCATATCCCAAGAGTCATCGCCCAAACGATGACTCTTTTTTTATTCCCCTCCCCATACCCCCGGTTATCCACAATTGTTAACAACCTCTTGTGATGAAATGTTCATAAAACAACGGAGAAAACCACACAAAAAATCGGATATTTGCCATCCCAAAACAATCTGGTAAGAATTTATGTAAGATATGGAAAACGAAACGATTACAACAAACAAGACAAATCGGACAATGTCATACAACCGCATCGACAGCCTTCTGGGCACCACCGGCAAGCTCACCCCGCAGGCCGTGGAATTCGAAGAGGCCGTGCTCGGTGCCCTGATGATCGATGACAACGCCGTGACGGAAGTGCTCTCCGTCCTCAAACCGGAAATGTTCTATGTGGAAGCCAACCAACACGTGTTCAGTGCCATCCAAAGACTTTTCTCCGCTTCGCAACCTATTGATGTCCTGACGGTTACAAATCAACTTAAAAAGGACAAAACGCTGGAACTCTCAGGCGGAGCCTCATACGTGGCAGGCCTCACCAACCGGCTGAACTCTTCCGCCAACCTGGAATTCCACGCCCGCATCGTGATGGAGAAATTCATCCTGCGCGAACTCATCCGCAACTGCAACGTCATCATCAACGACGCCTACGACGAAAGCAACGACGTGCTGGAAATGCTCGACAGTGCCGAATCGAAGATTTTCTCCATCGTGGAGAACAACCTCAAGCGCGACAGCAAGGAGCTGGGCGATGTGGTGAGTCTCGCCCTCAACGAGCTGACCGAGATGCGCGACTCACAGGACGAGCTGCAGGGCGTGCCGTGCGGCATCCGTGCCATCGACGAGAAAACCGGCGGCTGGCAGAAGTCCGATCTCGTGATCCTCGCCGCCCGTCCCGGTATGGGTAAAACCTCCTTCGTGCTGTCCGTGGCCCGCAACGCCGCCATCGACTTCGACCGACCGGTCGCGTTCTTCTCCTTGGAAATGTCGGCCACACAGCTGGTTCACCGTCTCTTCTCCATCGAGTCCGGTGTCCCGTCCGACCGCATCTCCAAAGGCACGCTTTCCGACGTGGAATGGACGAAACTGTGGGAAAATGTCAGCCGGCTGAACAGTGCGAACCTGATCATCGACGACACCCCCGCGCTCTCCGTTTTCGACCTGCGGGCCAAATGCCGCCGACTGAAACACAAATACGACATCCAGATGATCATCATCGACTACCTGCAGCTGATGCAGGCGGGCAGCGACAATTCCAAACACGGCGGCAACCGCGAACAGGAAATCAGCTACATCTCCCGTTCGCTCAAGGCGTTGGCCAAGGAGCTGAACGTACCGGTCATCGCCCTGTCGCAGCTGAGCCGTGCCGTGGAGACCCGTGGCGGCTCCAAGCGCCCGCAGCTGTCCGACCTGCGTGAGTCGGGCTCCATCGAGCAGGACGCCGACATGGTGCTCTTCATCTACCGTCCGGAATACTACCATTTGGACACGTTCGAGGACAACACCCCCGCCGACGGCATGGCGGAGATCATGTTCGAAAAGAACCGTCACGGCAGCACCGGCAACGTGAAAGTCCGATTCCAAAGCCAGTTCACCAAGTTCTGCGACGTCAGCGAAGGTTCCTTCTCCGAGGGCGGCACCTACTCCTCCCCGAGCGCCGGCATCACGCCCAACGAGAACTTCTCCACCCAATATTTCGACAGCGCGGCCAACGGCGACGGCGGCGACGGCGGCGCCAACGATCCATCTACACAAGGCTACGAAGACGATTTCGCCTTCTAACCCACCCAACTATGCACTTTTCACCGAACCACCATTCCAAGAGGGCTGCAGGCCCGACACCACATTTTATCGAACCACTAATCCAAGAGGGCTGCAGGCCCGACACGTGTCAACCCAGGGCGAAGCGAAGCGTAGCCCTGGGACAGAAAGGGCGAAGCGAAGCGTAGCCCTGGGATAATACCAGAAATATGAAGAAACTATCCATGGAAGAACTGGGGCGAGTGACCCCGGAAGAGTATAAAAAACAAGAAAAAACGCCCGTCGTGTTAGTGCTCGACAACATCCGCAGCATGCACAACGTGGGTTCCGCGTTCCGCACCTGCGACGCCTTCAACGTGGAGCGGCTCTACCTGTGCGGCATCACCGCCACGCCCCCGCAGAAGGAAATCAGCAAGACCGCTCTCGGCGCCACCGAAAGCGTGGATTGGACATACCAAGAAGATGTCGCTGAACTTGCAAAGCAGTTGAAATCAGACGGTTACGCAGTCATTCTGGTTGAACAAACCGACACATCCACGATGTTGCAGGATTTTGACTTCACCCAGTATGAAAAGGTGGCGCTGTTCGTGGGCAACGAGGTGTTCGGCATCAGCGACGGTCTGCTGCCCTTGTGCGACGCGGCGGTCGAGATCCCGCAGTTCGGCACCAAACACTCCCTGAACGTCGCCGTCGCCACCGGCATCGTGCTTTGGGAAGCGGTGCGAGGAGAGTTAGCAGTTAGCAGTTAGTAGTTAGCGCGAACGAAAAAGTACAGGTCTAAGTCTAAGTCTAAGTTTAAGTCTAAGTCTAAGTTTAAGTCTAAGTTTAAGTCTAAGTTTAAGTCTAAGTTTAAGTCTAAGTCTAAGTTTAAGTCTAAGTCTAAGTTTAAGTCTAAGTTTAAGTCAAAGTCAAAGTTACGAAGTGAAAAGATTCTGTTTTATATTGATACTCTGTGCTTTGTGGATGTTTAGCTACCCGCAGAGTCGTCACATAAGTCTCGGACCCGCCGACCCGCCAAAGCCGTACGGACCAGTGCCGACGGCCGCGCAGGTGGCTTGGCAGCGGATGGAGATGAATATGTTCTGCCACTTCGGGCCCAACACCTTCACCGGCCTGGAGTGGGGCGAGGGCACGGAGGCAGAGGACATCTTCAACCCCACCGCCCTCGACTGCAACCAGTGGGTTTCTGTGGCGAAGCAGGCCGGTTTCCGCGGCATCATCCTCACCGCCAAGCATCACGACGGTTTCTGCCTGTGGCCCAACCCGCAGAGCACACATACCGTGCGCGAGAGCGCGTGGCGCAACGGAAAAGGCGATGTGTTGCGCGAGTTGTCCGATGCCTGCAAGAAGGGCGGCGTGAAGTTCGGGATCTACATCTCCCCGTGGGACCGCAACGCGCCCACATACGGTACACCAGCATATAACAAGGTGTTCCTCAAGACTTTACGTCATGCTCATACGAACTACGGTCCCATCTTCGAGCAGTGGTTCGACGGGGCCAATGGCGAAGGCCCGAACGGCAAAAAGCAGGTTTATGACTGGAAGAAGTTCAACGGGCAGACGAAGAAGCTGCAACCCAATGCGGTGATTTTCAGCGATGTGGGTCCCGGATGCCGCTGGGTCGGCAACGAGGAGGGGAAATGCGGGCGCACCTGCTGGTCGCGGCTTGATATCGAGGGTTTCGGTCCCGGTGCCGATGCCCCTTCGCAGGACACGCTCAACGCGGGCAACTACAACGGCGCGTGCTGGATCCCCGCCGAGACGGACGTCTCCATCCGTCCGGGCTGGTTCTGGCGCGAGAGCGAGCACCCGAAGAGTGTGCAGGAGCTGCTGAAAATCTACTACAACAGCGTAGGCCGCAACTCGTTGCTGTTGCTCAACGTGCCGCCTGATAGCCGCGGCCTCATCCCCGCTGAGGACTCGTTGCGTCTTATGGAGTTCCGCGCCGCGCTGGACAGCATCTTCGCGCATGATTTAGCGAAAAAAGTGGAATTTATATTTGCTTCTGAAGAGAGAAACATTTCAGAATGTAATATCCGCCCAACAACGTATGATCCGTTGTGGTTGGTTAGGGGCGATTACGACAATTATTGGGCCACCGATGATGGCGTGACAACGGCTTATATCCAGTTGCGTTTCGACGAGCCGCAGACCTTCAACCGCGTCATGCTGCAGGAGTACATCCCGCTGGGACAGCGCGTGGAGAAGTTCCACATTGAGATTGAGGATGAGAACGGCAGCTGGCGCACCATCGCCGAGGAGACCACCATCGGCTACAAGCGGATTGTGCTCACGGAAACGGTTACCACGGAAAAGGTACGCGTGGTCATCGACCAAAGCCGCGCGTGCATTGTGCTGAACAGAGTGGGGCTGTTTTGGGACAGGATTTACGTTTCCGAATAGAACCTCAAATCCGTTGGCTTTTGCATCCGATTTTTCATCAGTAGCTTTGAGAGAATCATAGGTTATGGCTTTTTTTTAAGGTTCATCCCAATAGTAGAGCACATTATGGTGTTTTATTTGGGACAGTCTCCATAGAGAATCGTGTCCGCGATAGGATTAAACCGTTTTTCTTCTTCACAAGGCTATGGCAGGAAATGGCTTTCATACAATTGCAGGAAAGAAAAGATGGGCAAGACGCGAAAGTCAGGGCGGTCGCAAACAACAGAAATATAGTCCACTTTACGTTCTCCATACTTGATTTTTTTTTAATTCAAAGGCAGGCCGGTCTCCCCAATCCTGTCCGGGGAACGGAACGTCTTGAAACCGAATAGCTTTGATGTTATGTTACGGTTGTTCATCATGAGGTGGTTTTTGTTGATACTGATAATTGAAATCCTTATAAGAAAAGGGATGTGCTTTATTGTGAAGGATTATGTGTTTGGTTTTTGAGGTGTTTTTAAGATTACGGTCAATTTCCAGATTGAAACGCGATGCCATTGAATTTCAGGAAACCAAGCGTTCCCCTGTCGTCCAACAAATCCCGAATGATCAAGGTTTTCTCTCGGGTGTCGTATGTGAAAGCGCCATTGTGGATAGACAAGCGGGATTTCCCTTCAAAAGCAGGATACTCGACGTTAAGAGTGTCGGAATGGAGTTGTATGACTTGTGCCGTGTTCAAGTACTCGCACCCTGACAATTTTTCGGATAACAGCAGCAGGTATAATCCTTTCTCCGGGTCAATCTCAAAAATTGACTGGATATGTTCCTGCCAAGTCCACTTTTGTGCCTTAAGATGCGCGTCTGACTTCCATACAAGTACAGAGAAACAGGAGCAACTTGTGTTAAATTCATTGAGATGGAAAGAATAAAAGGATATCACGCTGTCGGCGGATTCATGGCGGTCTAGACCTCCGAAACGATTCAAGTCCATTTGGCAAGTGTTAACTAAGTACACCATCATGTCCAAGGTTCTTTCGGCGGTTACATATCTGGGATCATTGTCCATGTCGTGTGTTGGAATGTCATCCATCCATGTCAGATTACGATTGATGGCGGAAATCAAGAGGACTGTGTCGGAAGAGGATTGTGAATCCTTTGTCTGGCCAGCCTCCCTTGTATGACTACAAGCCCAGAATAGAGCAATGAAAAGTGGAAGCAGTAGGACTCGTTTCATCGTGATAAATCTAATAATCTTTTACGTGCCGCATGTGCTATAAGTACGTTTCCCTTACTGTCCTTTAGCTCGTTGAACAGTTCCATTTTGTCAACGCCATATTTGTTTTTAACACCATAATCATCAGGAATAAGTTCCAACATCTGCCTGTAACCTTTAATCGCTTCTTGTCTGTCCTTTTTACAACCGTTGTTATTCAAGTCCGGGTCATGCCATAGTCCCCATGCAAAGCAATAGATTGCATTGGTGTAAGCGGCACTGCTATCAAACATGTAATACGTTGGGATTGTTTTGCCGTAGAATTGGGATAAAACGTTAATACTCTGTTTCAATAGAGAGAGACGTTGTTCAAACCCATTAAACCCTCCATTTATTTTGGCTGTTATCATTATGAAATCGTTTTTGTCTGCATAATAATTCAAATTGTTTTTGTTCCAGTACCACGCTGCAGATAAAGCCGCATGCGGCGGTTTTTCGAGTTTTTGTCTGTTTTGGAGAGTGGTTGTCATGTCTTCTTCGCAAAATTGTTGATATGCCAAATAGTTTCCTTTACCTGTTATTTGTATCAGTCCTCTGCCAAAAAAACCATTGTAGCTATTTTCTGTTGCCCCTAATTCTTTGGCGTATTTCAAATACCCTGATTCGTGGAGTAATTGTGAAATAAAATGGACTTTTCTCAAAAAAGAGTCAATGTCGTTTTCTTTCATGCCCTGATTTAGACTGTTAACATGTTTGTTAATATCATTCAGAGAACAAGTAGGGGCTATCAGTTTTATCATTTCACTGGTTATCTCCTCCACAATTTCATTTTTCCCCAAAACATACCCATCTGAATCAATTGTCACAACATATTCTTTCTTATCATACACTTCTTCTCCCATGAAATCCGTGATCCGCGCTTTGACATTGATGTTCGTCTTCTCATCCGAAGCCGCTATTTTCACCTCGAAAGTCTGTTCGTATCCTATAGCCCGTTTCCAATGGTTGTTTACGGCAATGTATGTTGCCTCGGCACGACCGCTTACGACTACAGAAACATTAACGTAAGCGGTCCTAAACTCTTGTCTGACTCTCGCCGGAGTGTATCGTTCCTGTGAAAGATTGTCTGATACGGAGTATTGTGCACCATAAACGGGTTTCCCTTTTCTGATGAAGACGTCCAGGATTCTTGCGTTGCTAATGCGGAGAATCCGGTCGCTTTTCCGCTTTTCCTCCCACCCCGGGTGAAACATGCTATCCTCCCCGAAGGGGCTGCTTTTCCAATAATTGGTGTCCATCGCCGTTCGGGTTTAGGATTGGGGCTCGGCACTGTGGAGGCCTGCGAGTTTGAAATCAGCAGTGTCGAAAGGGGACTCTTGCAGCGCACAGGAACAGGGCAGGCCGGTCTCTTCTTCCAGATAAGCCGAATTGGCCTGTATGATGGTGAGTGTGGAGGGTATCCGGGTTGTCCAAGTGTCTTCCACGATTGTTTCGTCCTGACACTGAAGTTCGCGTACAACGGAGAGGCATTGGTCGTCTTCGGTCTCGGGGACCAGATTCCCTTCGGTGCAGATGTCGCCCGTCTGCAGATACCAGAGCACCGCTTTTTCGAATTGCGGGCGCACGGGTACAAGCACCTTGGCCATACCGCTTTGCAGGAACGCTTCAAAAACAGGATCGTCGCTCTTGGTCTGAATCAGTTCGTACCATGCACATTTGGGATTGTAGTAGTAGGGGTATAATGTGTAGCTGAGGATCTCCCATTGGAAGGCGGTTTCGAAGAATTTCACATACTCGGCGTACGCACCCAATGCCGACACTTGGTCGATTTCCGGGATGTGGACGATTTCCGGTTCCTCCTCTTCCCCGCAACTTTCACACGAGTATTCTTGGCAGGTGTGGAAACTTTGTCCCATCTCGTATCCGAAAGGACGGCCGAGCATCTCAATGCAGGAACGTTTCAGTTCCCGTTCCTCGATCAGGCGGTTGGCGGCCTCGTTGCTGAAATTTTCATTTTCTGTCTGATTTTGAATGGATTGTTCTTCGACCTGTTGTAGCCTCAAAGCTTCGGAGTATTCATCATATTTCCTCTGATAAGCACTTTCTAAGTTTAAGAATGTCTCTTCCTGCCATTCTGTCAAAAGCTCAGGGTCGGATATGCAGTTCACTCGTATAGTAGCGCTGTAGTCATCGACTCTTCTATACTTGACAACAATAGAAACGGATCCTGGTAGATTTGGTATAAGATTAACGGTTCTGCCAAATGATGCTGTTCCACGATTTTTATAATCTCCCTCATGTATTTTTTGTCCGCCGATTATAAATTCCAGATAGGCCGTACCTGTCGGGGTATGGTAATTGAATGATCCGTCACAAGTTACATTGACCGCCACAAATCCGTCCGGAATATTGATGCTGTTCAGAGTATTGCTTTGTGAATAGCTTTTGTTCTCTACCGTTGTTGTGGGGATATCCATGGTAACAACTGTATTCTCAGATTCATAAATCTGAATATCTGCCCCGTATGCCGTCGCTGCGTTGCTGGCATTTTGAGGAGTAATGTCTTTAGCACTTTGTATGCCAAAATCCGCCAATGTCTGAGGCGGTGTCAGCAAGGAGAGTTGTTCCGCTTGACTTTTCTTTTTCCATTTCAGTGCCTTCTTGTACAGTTTTGCCGGATGCGGCACTTCTATCTCCAGCACCATGCGCTTGCCGTAGTTCACTAGCTCGTTTTTGTATATCTTGTCCACCCAGCGGTAAACGCCTGTCACATGGTCCTCCCCGAGCCGGTTGTCATAGCCGTGCTTGTAGGTTTCCTCATACTCCTTGATGATTTTGTAGGTGCGTTTCTCGGCCGTCTTCTGCTCGATGCGCTCCACGGCCCGCTCCGTGACCTCCTTGGCGTAGTTTTTCGCCTCGGTGTTGGAGAGGGACGAGGAGTTTGAGCTGTTGTACCCGGTGCTTACATTGGAGGAGATGCTGCCGAAGATCTTGGAATCCTTTGACACGGTAACCGAGCCGCTGACATCAAAGGACTTGTCCTTCTGCAGAATCTTCGCTATCTCCGAGCTCACCTCGTTCCGTTCCGCCGAGGTGGTGTCGTTCGTGTTTTCGATGGTGGATTCCGACGACAATTCCGTTGTTTCCTCTGTCCTGAGTGTGTTCCGGGTGCTCTTCTCCTTGTATTCGTGCGCCATCACATTCTCGATGTGCGAAACCTCCCCCGGCACATAGCAGCAAAGAGTCTGCTCCACCCTGCGGAAGTCCTGTATTCCCAGATTATATACTCCGTATAGGTCGTCCTTATTTCCGCCATGTTGCCAGAATGTGACAAACTCAGTCACTCTCTCGGGAATCACTACCGCCAATTTGGCGATGTCATCTAAGGAAAGGCTGCGGGAATTGGAGAGGTAATGTTGGGCGACAATCATTTTGAGACAGGCCTGGAGCGCAGATTTGGATCTCTTTGTGACAATCTGTGTCAGCAGCTCATTCCAAACATTGGCATAGTCTGTGCCACTCAATGCTTGTATGTTTTCCTCTATAGAATCCGGCTTTGTGCTGTCGTTGCGGCATTGCAGCATCAAGCGACACGAGAAATCATAAAAATCGGGATAAGAATTTTGGAGGCTTCTGTAGCTGGAGACAGGGGCCAGCCCATTCATGAAGCTTCTGTAGTCGCTGCTGCTCCCGTTGCTTTGGGGGCAGTTGTAAAACGGGCTGCCTGAAAAATTGGGATGCCGTATGAAAAGCAGAAGCTTGTCGGCTTCGCCTATCCTGTCGGGGGAGCGGAACGTCTTGAAACTGAAGAGTTTCTCTGTTATGTCTGTGTTGTTCATAATAAGGTGATTTTTGTTGTTGATAAGTGATTTGTAAAGTACCATAACGCAAAAGCTGTATGTTTATTGCAATGGGCTCTGATTTTCTTTTTCCCCCATCAGTTCCTTGAAGTTCTTTTCGCTTTCCCGCTTCACCTCGCTTTTCTTCCTCCAAACGCACCAGATAACATACAAGATGGAGGTAATCCATATGGGAACGGAAGCAAAATAATTAAAACCGCCAAATACATTTGTCATACCTCCAACAACCAATCCGGCAAAAAAATTTAATGTCAGTATCATAATAATTTTAACATCATAATATTTTTTTTTGAAAATGAAATACCAGATAACGATGTTTACGATCAATGGTATGCTGAAAAATATAAGAATTACCAAACTTTCAAAATCTTCAATAGCACAAGCAATTATCAAAACCATCAACAATATAAGAACAACCGATAAAATAGTATTAATAAGCATTTCTTTATGTTTGACAATAGCAATACATAATGTGGACCATAAAAAAAAGAAGAAAAGGGTTAGAACTATTGGCAAACACAGCATCAGAATTCTCTCCGATAAATCATATAAACCGTGTTTCGTATAATGTATATTAGCCTCAACTTGTTCAATAACACAGACAACACCGAACAACAAGAATAAAGTTATTATTTGGAAAACAAAATCCACAATGTAAGATGGAACGTTAATGTTCTTCACGAATGATAATGCTTTTTTTAAAAAATTCATCTTCTTTGGTTTTAATCGGTGAAAAGATGTAAAAATCGATACAACAATTTTGGAGCTTTTTTTGAAGAATTGTTCTTAAATCTCTAAATGCCTTGTTGTTTAATTTTTCCCAGTTCCCTTTTTTCAATAAGGATTTCAAATAAAAACGAACGGGTTTCTCCGGATTGTTAGGATCATTTTTCCATGTCCCAAGCTTTTGGCTAAACCATGTTAGCAGGTTCCACCAGACTTTCTTGTCATCATCGAAATTGAAATCGTCAAAGAAACGGCATTTTACGCTTTCCACATTCAAAACCCATTGTCCGAGTTGAAAGTTTTTGTCCAGCCATCCCTGATAATAACACCTCATCGCGTATTTTCCCAAGGCGGCCCCTATGTCATCAAAATCACCATCCTCATATCCTATGGAATAGGACAGGAAAAGATTTTCATTGACGAAACTTTCCGTTTCACTCCGTTCGGTCTTGAACCTTTCGTTGCCACCGACAGGTCCACAATCCTCCCTTTTTGACAGGTTTTCGTGAAACAGCTTCAAGGATTCTAATATGACCGGTAGTTTGGAGGTGTCGTTGTATAGAAAAATATTCTCGCCATCAGGATTACTTGGGCTATATCCCAAATTTTCAAAAGAAAGATAGCGTATCCCCTTGAAATACTCCCTCAAATTCTTCACGTCGAAGTCCTCCACCCGTTTCTCGCTCATAAAGAACTCGTAGGGGAATTTCAGCGACTTGCCGCTCCCCTCCAGCCAATGGATCTGGCACAAGGCACCGTGTATCCAATCCAGTTTCACCATGATTTCCGGCAGATGGAGTATCAGCTTGTGCGTGTCCGAAAGGGTGTCGTACACCGCCTTGGGGATTCTTTCTATGAAACTCTCCTGCCGCCGGATAATGTCATCCCCATAGACGATATGTTCATTGTTGTCGGCATCCAAAACAACAATGTAATTGTTCTTTCCCGGCTTTTTAAACATATCGCCTGGATTGACTATTCTCTCCGAAAGGGAGGTGTTGCCATCCGAGTCCTTGGCCACAATTCTGACGGTAATTCTTTCTGTCCTCGTAAGAATGCCCATAAATTCGGTGCAGTCCCAATAAACCGTTTGCTTCTCTTGGGTGAACACTGCCTTTTCGCTTTCTGTTTTCACGTAAGGCGTAATCTTCATTTCAGGGATGAACCCCATTTCGTACAATATCTCATCTTTCCATAAGATAGTTATATCGTACTGGGTGACAGTCTTTTCTTTTATGTTGAAATCCACCCGTAACTGTTTCCGCTGTTTTTCCGGTTCTTTCCTGTTTTTGTTGCCGCAAGGCTCGGAAGTGCAGGCCCCAACATTTGTGATATGAACCATCGGTTTGCTCTTCTCGCTTACCTCCTCCAAATCTATTCCCATAAGGCCGCCAAGAAATGAAAACACCCTGTAATGGGAAATTTCATCTTTAAAGAATACTTGGAAACAGGAGAAGTCGGTGATAAACGTTTCGGATTCTATCAATGATGTCACGTCCTTCCGATGGTTTCTCTTGGCAAAGGATTGGAGACATTCCTTGAATAATGCACCACAACGGATGAAGACGTTAATGAAATTCTCTTCATTGATTTCAAAAAACACGCAAACCTCGTCCCTGCCGGGTTTGACACACGTCTTTTTCTCTTCCGCCTTAACCCCTTGGGGATAGGAGAGCATGGTCAGACGCAAAGTCTTACCGTCAGAGGTCAAGGGCAGAAGGTGTTTCACGAACCGGTTGTGCTTGGGGGTGAGTTCTGCCCCGTCATAAAAGCGGAACGCCTCGCCCTTCAGCATGCCGGCATTCGGCAGCAGACTGTCGGCGAAATCGTCAGCATAGTACTGCGACCATTCGCTGGAAAAAACCTTGTGCGGCTGGCAGTTGGCGGTTATATGCTCGAACTGTTCTTGTGTCATATCCTTGATAATGGTTGGATGGTTGTAATAACGGAAGATGCGGCCGGTTATTGTAAGTCACCGAATTTTCCTTCGCCTCTCTTACTCGAACTGCACCGCCTTCACCGGCGTGATTTTCCGGCTGATGACCCAGGCCGGGACGACCAGCACGAGCATGCAGGCCGCGAAGACGCCGAGGTTCAGCAGCAGCACCTCCCACACCTGGAACTTGATCGGCACGTAGTTCACGTAGTAGGTGTCGGGGTTGAGCTTGATGAAGTGGAACTTCTGCTGTAGCCAGCCGAGTCCGAGACCGATGGCGTTGCCAATCAGAAGCCCGCGCAGCAGCGTGCGGCCCGCCACCATCAGGAAGGTGCGGACTACATGTTTCGTTTTCATTCCCAAGGTTTTAAGAATCCCGATGAGCCGTGTGTTTTCCAAGATGAGGATGAAGAAGATAGACATCATGGTGATCATGCAGACGCAGGTCGTGATGATCAACAGCACGGAGACGTTGGTGTCGAACAGGGCGATCCAGTCGAAAATTTCGGGATAAATCTGTTTCACGGTTTCGGCTTTCAGGTTTATATCTATCTGATGGTGAAGTTGTTCGCCTACTTCGTCCATCTTGTTGTAGTCGCGGGCAAGCACCTCGATGCCGCTCACCTGCGAAGAGTCCCAGTCGTTGAGCTTCTGCACATGCCGCAAATCCACGAGCGCAAATTTGGTGTCGTATTCAGGCAGCCCCGTTTCGTAAATTCCTGACAACGTGAAACTTCGCTGTCTCGGCGGGTCCTGTACGAAATAGGTGCGCACCTTGTCGCCGACCTTGATCTGCAGCTTGTCGGCCAGCCGTTTGGAGAGGATGATACGGTTGTCGGCGGTGGTGTCGTTCAGGTGCAGCGTGTCGCCTTCCAACATATTGCTGGCGAAATCTCGACCGCTGAACGATTTGTCCACCCCTTTCAGCACGATGCCCTCCACCTGGTCGGCCGTCTTGATGATGCCCACCTTGGTGGCGTAGGGTTGAATCGAGACCACTTCCGGATGGCTGAGCACGTCGTGCAACAGCGTGTCGTTCAGAGTGATAGGGGTTTGTTCATAGGAGTAATTGCGGTCGTAGTGGGAGATGCGGATGTGCTGCCCCATGGCCACCACCTTGTCCTCAATCACCTGCTTATAGCCGGCGGTCACCCCGATGGCAATCAACATGATGACGACACCGAGCGCCACGCCGAACACCGAAAGACGGATGATCGGCTTGGAGAAACGGTCGCCCTTGTCGCGCAGGATGCGGTGGGCCAGCTGCCAGTGGTAGGAGAATTGAGACATAATTTATTATGACTTTGGCCATTAGCTATTGGCTGTTAGCTGGTGGTTCGTATCTGAAAGCCAATAGCCAACAGCTAATAGCTAAAAGTTGAATCTGATAGAAAACAGGGGTGAATAAATACACAGTGGAGGCAGGACGCATCCTGTCTCCACTGTGTGTTTATCGATTAGAACGTGTTGCCGGCGGCTTGGCAGGCGGTGATGGCCACGAGGCTGACGATGTCGTCCACGGAGCAGCCGCGGGAGAGGTCGTTGATGGGAGCGGCCATGCCCTGCATGACGGGTCCGATGGCTTCGGCACCGGCGAAGCGCTGCACGAGTTTGTAGGCGATGTTGCCGGTCTCCAACGACGGGAACACCAGCACGTTGGCCTTGCCTGCGACGGGGCTGCCGGGAGCCTTGGAAGCGCCCACGGACGGGATGATGGCGGCATCGGCCTGCAACTCACCGTCAATCACGAGGTTGGGATCCATCTCCTTGGCAATGCGGGTGGCGTTCACCACTCTGTCAACGAGTTCGTGCTTGGCGGAACCCTTGGTGGAGAAGCTCAGCATGGCCACGCGCGGCTCGATGCCGGCGATGGTGCGGGCGGTTTGGGCCGTGACGACTGCGATCTGGGCGAGCTTGTTCTCGTCAGTGTTCGGGTCGGCGGCACAGTCGGCGAAGACCATCACACCGTCGTCACCCCATTTCTTGTCTTGGAAGCACATGATGAAGGCACCGGAAACCACGGAGATACCGGGCAGGGTCTTCACAATCTGGAAAGCGGGACGGAGCACATCGCCCGTAGCGTGTTGTGCGCCAGTGACTTCGCCGTCAACGTCCTTGTTCTTGATGAGCAGGGTGGCCAAGTAGAGCGGATCCTCAACTTTCTTGAGGGCCTCTTCCATCGTCATGCCTTTGTTCTTGCGGATTTCGTACAGCATGTTGGCATAGAAATCCTTTTTGGGGTTGTCCATCGGGTCGATGATGTCGGCTTTCGCGATGTTCTTCAAGCCCCATTCGGCAGCCTTGGCCTCAATGTTGGCCTTGTTGCCCAAAAGCGTGATGGCGGCGTAACCGTTCTCGATGATGATGTCGGCAGCCTTTAAGGTTCTTTCTTCCTCGCCCTCAGCCAAAACGATGCGTTTGTTGGCTTTCTTGGCGTTCTCTTTGATTTTTTCGATTAAGTTCATTGTTTGTTTGTTTATTTGACGTTTGATGTTTTAGACAATAGGGTTAAGGGTCAAGGGTCAAGGGTTAAGGGCCAAGTGAACAGTCAATAGTCTAAGTCATAGTCATAGTCATAGTCATAGTCATAGTCTAAGTCTAAGTCTAAGTCTAAGTCATAGTCAAACCCGGCCGCAAAGATACATTATTTTCGGTTTTGCGGCGCAAACTCCAAAAATCTGCGAAATCGGTCACTTTGCGTTAACAAATAATAGTTAATGAAAATTTATATTATTGTGTTCTTTAGAAGGTTGCGAGATTTAAAAAAACACTTGACAGCAGGGCTTTTCCGATGTATCTTTGTAGCACAAAATTTTAATACTATGAAAAAGAAAAAAGAAGAAATTTTACCCGAAGAGGGTTGCGGCACAAAGATGCCTGCGGAAAAGGAAGCAACGAATGAAGTTGCCAAGAACGAAACGGTCAACGAAGAGACGGCTGAAGAGGATCAGGAGGAAGAAGATTCTCCCGACCAGGACGGGGAAATGGAGCTCCATGCCTCCAAGAAGGATTTCCTGCTGTTCATGCACAAGCTTCTCCGACTGATGAAAGACGTTGTCTTTCTGAATCACAGCTTGCATGAATTTGAGAAGGATCCGATTTTCGACCTGCTGTTGGACCTCAGCAAGGTGCATCTCAAAGAGATGAACGAGTCTTCCAAGGAGAAGAAGTCGTCAGACGAGGACAGCGGTGACGATGACGAGAAAGGCGATCAAGACGATGACGACACCATCACGGAGGCTTTCATCAGCTTGAAAGTTAAGAAGTTGAAAGATTAGCGTCTTTTTGACGACCTTGTCAGTAATCAAGCGCTCTTTTTGCGGAAATTGATGCGGAAAAGCGGAAACATGCGGAAACATTTCTGCACTTTTCCGCCTTTCCGCAGTTTTCCGCAATACTAATCTCCCAACGAATAGCCGAAACGTTTCATCAGCAGTTCGTTGTTGCGCCAATCTTTGAGGACTTTGACGGACAGGTCGAGGAAGACGTGCTTTTGCAGGAACTCTTCAATGGAAAGTCTCGCGTCTGTACCTAACTTCTTGATGGCCGAGCCCTTGCTGCCGATGATGATGGCCTTCTGCGTGGAGCGCTCCACGTAGAGGGTCGCGGCTATCCGTACAATCTCTGGCTCCTCCTTGTAGCTTTCCACCACCACTTCCACGCTGTAGGGAATCTCTTTCTTGTACTGCAGAAGGATCTGCTCGCGGATGAGTTCCGACACGAAGAAGCGCATCGGACGGTCGGTGAGGGCGTCTTTCGGGAAGTAGGGCGGGCACTCGGGCAGCAGTTCGATGATGCGGTCGCGCACCGCCTCGATGTTCACGCCCTTCAACGCGGAGATGGCGAAGACATCGGCGGTGGGGAGAATCGATTGCCAGTGGCTCTTCGATTCCTCCACCTGCTCTTCGGTGTATTTGTCCGTCTTGTTGATGATGAACACGACGGGAATGCCCATCTTGTTGATCTTCTCGACGAGTTGCTCGTTGTATCTGGTCTCCCCGCACTCGATGAGGTAGAGGATGATGTCGGCGTCCTGCAGCGAGTCGGTGACGAACTTCATCATGTACTTCTGCATCATATAGGCGGGGTCGAGCACGCCGGGCAGATCGGAATAGACAATCTGGTAGTCGTCGCCGTTGACGATGCCCTTGATCCGGTGGCGAGTGGTCTGTGCCTTGGAGGTCATGATGGAGACCTTCTCGCCGACTAACTGGTTCATCAGCGTGCTTTTGCCCACGTTGGGGTTGCCGATGATGTTCACGAAGCCTGCGCGGTGCGGGATGTTCTGGGTGTTTGTATGTTGGTTGTCCATAGTGTTCGATGTTTAGGAATGTAAAACAGGTTCGGTGTTCTCAGTGCCGAATGTCACGTAGCTGAAATGCTCCAGCCAGTCGCCGACGTTGAAGAAGACGCTTCCCGGGGTCAGCTCGTAGCGCGTGGGGATGTGCCGGTGCGCGAGGATGAAATGCTCAACCTCTGTGGTTCGTAACAATTCGCGAGCGTACTGCACTTGGTGCTCTCCCTCGCCTTGAAACTGCAACATGCTCTCGTCGTGGGAGTTGCGGCTTTTTTCCGAACAAAAACGCGCAATGGCGAACGACTGCCGCGGGTGCAGCAGACCATAGAGCCACCAGTTGAATCGGTTGTTGAAGATCCGCTTGATGAGCAGGTACTTGCGTTGTTTGCCCCCCAATCCGTCGCCGTGCCCCACGAAGCAGCGGTGCCCGTTGATGTCGAACAGTCGCGCTTCACGGTAGATTATCGCCCCGAACGTCTGCGTGAAATAGTCCTCCACCCACATGTCGTGGTTGCCCGTAAAATAATGGATTTCAACACCTTGCGAGTGCAACTCCTTCAGGCAGGCGAACAGCGTGAAGTAGCCCTTCGGCACCACATCGCGGTACTCGAACCAATAGTCGAAAATATCGCCCAACAGGAACAAATGCTGGAGTGTTCCCTCTTGGTTTTTAAGCAGTTGCACGAGCTTCTGTTCTCGCTTCTCACTGGCGGCATCCGGTGGGGTGCGGAAATGCGCGTCCGACACGAACAGACAGTTGCCGTGCAGCACGATGGGGGCGGAAGTGGTGGCCGTTTTTTTCACGCGGCAAAAATACGATTTTAATGGTTATGGGTTATGGGTTATTGAGGCAATATTTTTGTAGGTTCAAAGGTAATAGGAAAAAACAATGGGAAAAAATGTATCTTTGCCGAAATAATAAAAGCTGGTGTTTCCAATGAGATCCTTTGTGCCCTTGCTGCTTGCGTTTTTCGGTCTTTTCTTCTTTTCGATGGAGGACTGTTTGGCGCAGGTGTGCGGCTGCACCGACCCGCTGGCCATCAACTACAACGCCTCCGCCACGGTCAACGACGGCAGCTGTGAATACGAGTCCGTTGTCATAGAATCCACCCCTGTTGGTATGCTGGACTCGTTGTTGGACGGCACCTCCACGCTGTTCTTTTGGAATAATGGCTACTGGACTTTCAATGACCACAATGACAACTGCCTTTACCGGATTGACCCCATCGATGCTGCGGTTACGGAAACCCTTTGCATCAACGAAATAGGCAGTCGGGATATGGAAGAAGTATCCCAAGACAGTCTCTATCTGTATTTCGGCGACATAGGTAACAACAGCGGAAGCAGACAGGACCTCCATATTCTGCGAATCAACAAGGAATCTATTCTGGATCAGACATTTGTAATAGACACTATTGCTTTCTCTTACGAAGACCAGACCGACTTCACCGCACATCCAAAGGCTACCGATTTCGATTGCGAGGCATTTGTCGTCACCGGCGACAGCATCTACCTGTTCACTAAGCAATGGGTATCCCAAAAAACCACGGTTTACAGCCTTCCCAAAACGCCCGGCACGCATATCGCCCGTCGTCTCGAAACTTACAATGTTGACGGACTTGTCACCGGAGCAACGGATATACCTGATTATCATCTAATTGTGCTATGTGGCTATGGTTCCGATAATAGCCTTTCGTCGGCCCTCCGTCCTTTTATTGTCTTGTTATATGATTTTGAGGATGGTCGCTTTTTCTCAGGCAACAAAAGACGGCTGAAATTCAAATCCACTGTCAAGTCGCAGGTCGAAGCCATCGCCACCCAGGATGGGTTAGGTTACTATATTACGAATGAGCATTTTGAGACAACCGTTATGGGCACCCACTTCGATCTTCCCGCACAGCTTAATCGGGTGGACTTGAGCGATTATCTTCTCCCGTATTTGATCCAATTCGGCGTGTCTGACAATCAAAACGCCATAGATGAGTTCAATACCGTCAATGAAATCCATATCTATCCCAATCCTGCCTCAGATTATCTATATATTGACATTCCGCGAGATTATATAGGCGCAACATACGAAATACTCAATCTCAATGGTCAGATTCTGACAGATGGTGTCTTGAATGGAAATGCTATCTCGCTGAAGAACAACAACATATCCGCAGGGAAATACATCTTACTCGTTCGGAAAAAGGGCAAAACAAAAACGCTTCCTTTCATTAAACGCGAATAAGAAGCTAAAAAAGTGTATTTTTGCATCGTTAGAATAAATAGAACCCCTAAAATTATACCGTTATGAAAAATTTTCAGAAACATGTAATGGTTTTCTTTCTCGTGCTGGGAATGGCTGGCGGCGTTTTCGCCCAGGCCCCGTACAAACACAGCATCGGCGCCACGGTCGGCAATTTTGAAGCTCTTTCCTATAAGACCTTCTTCACGAACCATCTGGCCTTGCAGCTGGATCTCGGTTACAAATACACCGTGGGTGCCACCCGTTATGGGAATATAGATGTCAATTCCTTTGAACTGAACCCCAACCTGATGTACGAAGGTCACTTCACCAAAGGTCTCTACGGATTCATCGGCGGAGGTGTCAGCTTGGGATATTCCTGGTACTGGGGCGTTTTTGACGGCTGGTTTTATAATGCCCGTTATCGTTACGATTACGGCAAGTTCGGTGCGAACGGCATCCTCGGTATGGAATACAAGTTCAACATCCCGCTGACACTGCAATTCGACTTCCGTCCCGGTTACGGAATGCTCTTCACCGATGATGTTGCCTTTAACTATTTCGATTGGAGCGTGAACGTCGGAGTGCGCTATACTTTCTGAGTGGATTAAAAATTTTCCACAGGCTGCAACCTTTGCGAATTATTGTGTTATACTCATGTAACATTTTATGATTATGACGAATAATTCAAATGCCTCGTTGCCACCTAAAATGCTAGTCATGCGAAAAATTATCCTATTATTGACTGTGTTTTGCGCCACCCTCGGCCTCTCCGCCCAGACCTTCACCGAGTGGCAGGATCCCGCCGTGTTCGAGGTCAACAAGCTCTACCCGCGGGCCAATATCCCACAGAATAGCAGCCATATTGACAGTACTTATTTTAAAACTATCTATTGGATGGCGTTCAACTATGTGCCTAATGCTGACGAGCGCCCCACGGATTTTTTCCGCACGGATTACGATGAAAGTAAAGGCGGCTGGAATGTGGAGTTCATTCCTCGAAACTGGGAACTGCATAAAGGATGCAATGGTGTAGAATGGTACGGCGTGCCCGTCTATGTGAACACCACTAACGACTTCGACAACAGCCAGTTGCCGAAAGTGCCCGTGAAAGGCAACGCCGTGGGCAGTTACCGCAAGTGGGTGGACATCGACAAGACGTGGGAGGACAAGCAGGTGATCATCAACATCGGCGGAGCAAAGTCCTGTTTCTACCTCTGGGTGAACGGCGAGTTCGTGGGCTATAGCGAGGATGCCAAGACCAACTCCGAGTTTGACATTACCCAGTTCGTGAAGTTCGGGGAACGCAACCTCATCGCTTTGCAGGTCTTCAAGTGGAGCGACGGTTCTTACTTTGAATGCCAGGATTTCTGGCGGCTGAGCGGCATCGAGCGCGACATCACCCTTTACGCCCAACCCAAAACGCACATTTTGGATTACAAGGTGGTGGCGGATTTGGATTCGACTTACCAAAACGGGATTTTAGATGTGGAGGTGACGGTGGAAACTATGATGGATACTATCATCCCCACCTTTATACCGGGTGGTTTTCGCCAACCTGATTATACTATTACCCTTGAATTAAATGGAAAAACACTCAGAACCAAAGACGTTTTTTTCAATGGGGAAAGAAAAATCACGATACCTTTTCACAAAATCATTCCCGATGTAAAAACATGGACAGCGGAGAACCCTAATCTCTATCAATTGACAATCAGACTATGCAAACCAATAGGAACTGCA
>JAEEGJ010010665.1_pt1 | contig 23789 bp, 12 predicted proteins | sample 8958761 | NCBI WGS metagenome assembly JAEEGJ01 (sample SAMN16246546, study PRJNA631951) | gut metagenome | biome: gut microbiome; feature: rumen; material: RS-attached | host: Bos | place: Iran: Karaj | collected 2018-10 | reverse complement strand
ATTAGCCCTACATTGCAATAACGAAATTCGACCTGGTGAGTTCGAAGTTTTCGAACACGCCTCCGAGAAAGAACACACACACACGGGTGCGTGAGTGCGCACCCACCACAACACAAGGGATCACCCGGGTCTCCCTGCCTGGGTGGTCCTTCTTGCGCACCGTTCGGCTCTTTTGCAATACAAGACTCCGACTTCGCCTCACTCTCGCCTTCATGACCAGCTTGCGCTTGGTCATTCCGGCTCACGGTGCGCACCGTTCGGCTCTTTTGCAATGGACAAGTTCCTTCTTCGCCTCACTCTCGCCTTCATGACCAGCTTGCGCTTGGTCATTCCGGCTCACAGAGTACCCGTTTCGCTTTGATTTAATAGAAAAACTCCGTCGACGCTCCGCTCTCGCCACCATGCCTCGTTAATATGAGGCACTTGTGGCTCACGGCGTGTCCGCTCAGCTCGCGGATGAGGACAAAAAAAGAAAAAATTTTAATACATTTATGTTATGTTATCTCGTGCTTTATTGTTTGCTTGTTTGATGGCGGTGGCGGCGCTTGCCTCGGCTGAAAATGTTTCTGAAAAGCCTGCGGAAAAGGTTGGCTATTTCCAGATTGGGACGGATTTCAATTTCGGCTTTAATGGCGGCCCGACCGACCCGACGTTTGCTGTGGATACGGCGGAAAATTACGGTGGAAATTGGCGCGGGTTGCGCATTCCGCTGGAGACGGCCCGCAATTACGAGGAACGCATCAATCCGTTCTTTACGCTCAGCTTCCGTGCGGGCTACAAGGATTTCCACTTCTTGATGGAAGCGCCTTTGCGCAAAGATTTGGAAGCTTGGTACAATAACGACCTCAAGACGAACTTTACTTACAAGCCGAGCGAACTCGATATCAATGTGCCAATTAATGCCTACGCCAAGTGGGATAATTCTATTGGCTTTGTGCAGTTCGGCCGTTTTAATCCCGAAGACTTGAAAATTTCCAAGAACGATATTTTCTTGGGTGGTTTACCGTATCACGACGGTATCCACTGGAAATTGAATATCGGCATTTTCCGCTATGACTTTTTGCTGAGTTCGTTGAACGCTTGGCTTTTTAATGATGTGATTAATCACGAAACGGGCTGCCCGCCAGAAGGTAGCGAGGCTTACGCCCAAAAGTGTACGCCGCGCGGAAAGCAGGTGAGTAACCAGCGTAATCGCACTTATGCTGAGAACGTGAAGAATATGGTATTCCACAGGCTCGGTGTTGATACTAAAAAATTCTGGATTTACCTTGTGGAACAAAGTGTCATCGGCGGCAAATCTCTGGAATTCCGCTCTTTTAACCCGTTTATGTACTGGCATGATAATTACGCTACGGGTTATACGTCTGCGGCGACTTCTGTAGAATTTGGTTACAAGACTTCTAATGGCGCAAAGTTCTATAGCCAAATTAATATGGAAGATATTGCAAGCCCGGTCGGTGAAGACAAAAAGATGGGGACGAACCGCTCTATCATTAATTACATGGTCGGTTATTATCACGAGCTTGAAACCCGCAATTACGGCAAATTCTCTTGGCGATTGGATGTCGTTAAGACGGATCCGGCGGCAAACAACAGCAGGCTCCCGCTTTTAAAATACACGGGGCGCCGCAATTATCGCAGCAATTTCCGTGAACAGGGCGACCGTGATTACGCCGACGCCTACTTTGTAGATTATCCGATTGGCTACCGCCGAGGTGGCGATGCGCTTGACCTCTGGTTTGATATGAACTGGAAAACTTCTCGCCGTTCTGCAACGCTGACGTTCGCTTGGCTGCGCCAGGGCGATAAGGAACTTTATACGGACTACGATGTTGCGTTGAAACCGGAAAATGCGCTTTCGGGAGTTGTTGAAACGCAATTTGTCGTTGATGCCCTTTACGAAGAAACCGTGACGGATTGGTTTAAGTACTACGTTGGAGGCGGTTTCCGTGTGTATCGCAATCTTTCGCATGACAAGCGTGAAGATGGCTCTGATGCCTGGATTCGTTCTGGCGTGAAGTTCAATTTCAATCCGGTTGATTTGAAATTCTAATAAATTCTTTTTACCCAAATTAGTTGGGAATTCGTTTACTAAATTTGTATTTATTCCTTAATAAAGGAAATGAATCATGAGTAAACGAGTTGCTTTTTTGTCTGTTGCAAGTACGTTGGTGCTTGCACTTTTAGCTGCGTGTGGCTCTACGCGAAATTCGTCTGTTGATGCGGAAAATCCTTTGCGTGATGGTGTCAAATACGGAACTATGACAGACAATCGTGACGGCCAAATTTACAAGATCGTGAAAATAGGTTCGCAGATCTGGATGGCTGAAAATCTGAATTACAAAATCGAAAAAATCTACAATTTCGTTGTGTATGGATATGGCTATGAGTCAATATCGGAGGAAGGATACGAAGAGGAAACGATTTCCAGCTATTGTTATGATGGTTACATTAGCAACTGCATCAAATTCGGATACCTTTATCCGCAAAAACGGGCGGTAAAAGCCTGCCCAGACGGTTGGCATCTTCCTGATACAACTGAATGGAATGCGCTGTTTTCTTATGTAGGTGGAAAAAATTCTGCAGGTAAAAAGCTTAAATCAACATTTGGCTGGCTGAATGGGGGCGATGGCATCGATGAATATGGTTTTTCTGTGCTCCCGGCTGGAGCAAAGGGTGGTCCGAATTCCTTCGGAGATATTTTCTCCAAAAAGGATGATGTCTATTATATTGCAGGAGGGAAGGATGCTGCATTCTGGAGCTCTATAGACTCGAATAGAGTGTCTTTCTACTACTATAATGATTCTATTAGTATTAATAAGGATAGTCCGGAATCCGCTTTTTCAGTTCGGTGCGTGCAAAATGATAGCCTTGAAATGTCGAATTACTCAAGCTCGGAATCGGCAACAAGCTCATCGTCATCTCGAAAGGTTGAATTAGATTCGTTGACTGATTCTCGTGATGGTCAAATTTACAAGACAGTGAAATTTGGCGACCAAGTCTGGATGGCTCAAAATCTCAATTACAAAAAAGATGAGAGTTATTGTCTAGCGAATGACGAATTGAATTGCGATAAATATGGAAGGCTTTATACATGGTCGGCTGCTCAGAAAGCTTGCCCTGCGGGTTGGCATTTGCCTACAAAAAGTGAATTGCAAAATTTACTGGATAAGTGGAAAGAAGATAAACAGATGGGTTGGGCTTACATGACGAAATTGAATATGGCTGGGAATGCGCTCAAATCGTCAGATGGCTGGTTTAATGGAAAAAATGGTATTGATGAAATGGGATTTGCTGCTCTGCCGGGAGGCTTTCGGTTCAGTGACGGCACGTATAGCGCCGATGGTGAATTCGCATTCTTTTGGAGTTCATCGGAAGAGAATGGCGGAGCGTATGGACTGTCCCTGTATTATTACGATAAAGTTGATTTAGATCTCGATGACAAAAAAATTGGCATGTCTGTCCGCTGTTTAAAAGGAGAACCGGCTGTTAATTTATCCTCTAGTTCTATGGCTAAATCAAGTTCTTCTTCTTTGAAAGTTGAGAAAGGATTTGTAACTGATTCCCGCGATGGTAGGCTTTACAAGACTGTAACTATTGGAACGCAGACCTGGATGGCGGAGAATTTGAACTACGCAATGGAGGGGAGTTCCTGTTACCAGAATGAATATCGTAATTGCGCCAAGTACGGGCGTCTTTATACGTGGGCCGCTGCAGTCGATAGCGCAAGCATTCTCCGTGCAACGGGCAAAGAATGTGGTTTCGATAGACGTTGTTCGCTAAAGTACCCAGTACAAGGTGCTTGCCCTGTAGGTTGGCACTTGCCGACAAAAGCTGAATGGGATACATTAAAAACGGTTGTTGGCGAAAAGAATGTGAATTCGTTGAAGTCTAGGGAAGGTTGGATAAATGGTAATGGTACAGATGATTATGGATTTTCGGCTCTACCGGCTGGGGATAAGGATTTTGATGGTGATTTTCTTGTGGGTGATGCCGCTGTTTTTTGGAGCTCTACAGAAACGGATGAGTCCAAATCTTGGTATCAGGGCATGCAAAACGGCTTTTCTGAATATTCCAACGAAAATAAAAACCGTGGATTTTCCGTGCGCTGCATCAAGGATGGAATTAGACTTGAAAGTGAAATAAAAAACAGCGTTGATGTATTGTCTTCGTCCTCGGTATTCGTAGAACACGGTTCTATGACGGATGAGCGTGATGGTCAGACATATAAGACTGTGAAAATTGGTTCGCAGACGTGGATGGCAGAAAACTTGAATTACGAGATGGAAAATAGCAGTTGCGAAAGGGATACTCTTCCATCTTGTGCTGAGTATGGACGCTATTACAAATGGAATGCTGCAAAGCACGCTTGCCCTGCGGGCTGGCATTTGCCCGATTCTGTAGAATGGAATGCTTTATTTGCTACTGTAGGTGGTGATTCCGTGGCGGGGCGGGTACTTCATGCTGTGCCAAGCAGTAAATGTGATCGGATTGTAGGTTCAACAAAATGCTCATGGGGCTTGGAATGGGATTTTACCACCTTTTATAGGTTTGAAGGAGACCCACCGCGTATTCAGTATGCGGATCAATTTGGATTTTCTGCGCGTCTATCAGGACTCAAGGAGTATGAAAATCCCCAAAATTCCAAAGAAAAATCTAAGCCTAGTGGCTATCGTAAAAGAACATATGGAGATTTCGGTTATGCGGAATTCTGGAGTTCTATGGATCGGTCGTTTGTAAATCTGTATGATGATAAGCCTGTAGAATGGGGGAAAGGCAAGGATGTTTATGAAATTCCGATTCGATGTATTTTAGATAGCGTCTCACTAGTTGCGAAATCAAAAATGGTGAAACCGGTTCGTAAAAAGAAGGCGGCAATACTCGGGTCTGCAACGGTATCGCCATTGAATGTTGTTAAAGATTCTTTGGTGGATGCTCGTGATGGCAAAGTTTACAAGACTGTAACTATTGGCAAACAGACTTGGATGGCTGAAAATCTCAACTATAAGACTGCAGGCAGTTATTGTCTTGGAGATAGTCTAGAAAATTGTGCTAGATATGGTCGCCTTTATAAAGGTGATGTGGCAAATAATGTTTGTCCAGGTGGGTGGCATTTGTCCACGCGTGCGGAGTGGGAATCACTGTTCAAATCCGTGGGAGGATCGCTTATAGCCGGATTTAAGCTTAAAGATGCTAAGGGGTGGTTTAACGATCGTAAAGGAAAAGATGAATATGGCTTTTCGATACTTCCGGGGGCAAAAAGAAACGATGAGGGAATATATTTCAAAGATGAACTTGATGCGTTTTTCTGGACCTCAGAAAAACACTTGTTTTGGTTTGAGCGCTTCCCGAAATATGATGTTGTCCATTTTGATTATGTAACATCTGAAGCTTTTGTTATTGGAGCTTCTGTTATTGATATTTCTTATGTGTCTGGTGATGAACGTGAAGCGCACTCCGTTCGCTGTGTCATGAATGATGTTGAAACAATAGAGTCTTCATCTTCGAAAATGTCTTCTAGTTCCTCTGCAAAATCAAGTAGATCTTCTTCATCTTCTTCTGTTGTTTCTCCTTCAAGTGTAATCAAGGGGTCTATGACTGATTCTCGCGACAATCAAGTTTATCAAACGGTGACTGTAGGCACGCAGACTTGGATGGCTCAAAACTTGAACTATCAAACTGCCAATAGCTATTGCTATAAGGGTGAACTAGATAAATGTGCTGAATACGGTCGCTTTTATACTTGGGCAGTTGCTATGGATAGCGTAGGTGAATTTAGCCCCAATGGTAAAGGTTGTGGCTACATGGTGGATGATGAAAAATGTAAACCGAAGGGTCATGTACGAGGAATTTGTCCTGAAGGTTGGCATTTGCCGTCAGTTGACGAATGGCGTGACTTTATTAATGGTGTCGGAGGTGAGTTTGTAGCAAGTAAAATGCTCCGCTCAACGGCTGGGTGGAAAGACAATGGGAATGGTGTGGATGCCTATTCCTTCTCGGCTCTCCCGGCTGGGTTGCGGGATGACAAGGGCAACTTTAAATATGCCGGCGAAACGGTAGGCTTTTGGACTTCTACGAGATCGAACAAACGTAAATCCTATCTTCTGCTTATGTATAGCGGCATTGAAAGTGTTGAACTAGATAATTACATGAACGGTTATGAAAAATATTATGGAGCAAATATTCGCTGCATCAAGGATTAAATTATGAATAAACGTGTTGCTTTAATTGCTTTTGTTTGTTGCTCCGTTTTTGCAACGCTTATCGCGTGCAGTTCTTCCAAAAATGCAACGGTAAATTCTGATGGCGTTGCAGTAAATTCTGAAAAGACTTCTAGCGAGATTCTTGTGGATCCTCGCGATGGTCAGGTCTATAGGACTGTGAAAATAGGCGAACAAACCTGGATGGCCGAAAATTTGAACTATAAAACAGATGATAGTGATTGCTTAAAAGATCTAAGCATAAATTGTACCCGGTTTGGACGACGGTACAGCTGGGCTGCCGCTATGGATAGCTCTGCGACATTTACCAAAAATGGTGAAGGTTGTGGACTATGGGAATTTTGTTCTCCGACTTATCCGGTACAGGGAATTTGCCCTACGGGATGGCATCTGCCGTCTCGCGATGAATGGAAAACATTGCTTTCGTTGCTAGATGAAAATGACAAGGCGAGGCTTGCGCTTAGGACGAAGAACGCTTGGAGAATGCGTGAAAATATGGGCTTATGGAGTTCTACCATGTTTGATGATTGTTTAGCATATATGTTGGCTTTCTATAATAAAGAAATGTCTTTATACCAAGATTATAAGTATATGATGGGTTATGTCCGTTGTGTTAAAGATGAATTGATTGATTCAATACAAAGTATAGATTCTACTAAAATACCTTCAGATTCTGTAATGCCGATGCAAAGTATGACCGATTCTCGCGATGGACATGTGTATAGAACGGTGGATATTGGCGACCAAACATGGATGGCCGAAAATTTAAGTTATGACATGGCGGGCTCAAATTGCTGGGACTGGGTTGAAGATAGTCCTTGTGATGTGCGAGGTCGTTATTACGAATGGAACGAGGCGAAAAAAGCATGCCCTGTAGGTTGGCATTTACCGTCAACTGCGGAATGGTACACCTTGTTCTCCGCTGTTGGAGGGCAACGTGTAGCGGGTAAGGCTCTCAGAAATAAAACAGGCTGGGATGGTTGCGATGATTGTAAAGATGAATATGGATTTTCTGCAATACCTACAGGTATTGCTTCCTCAATGTCTGTATTCCTTGATGGGGATGCTGATTTTTGGAGCTTTGCAGAAAATGACTCGAATCATGCGTATTTAATGTTCTTGAATGACTATACGAATATGGCGAGAATTATCAATTGTGATTATTCGATGCGGTATTCGATCCGTTGTGTCAAGGATGGAAATAGAAAAGAGGTTGATTCTACAAGATTACCGGTGAAAGTTGAAAAAGGTGCTGAGTCTTTTATGACGGACTCGCGAGACGGACAAACTTATAAAACCATAAAAATTGGTGAACAGACATGGATGACGGAGAATTTGAATTACGATGTGCCCAATAAAAGCTATTGCTATGGCAAAGTTCCTAGTAACTGTGCTAAGTATGGGCGTCTTTACGAGGAACGCGTGGCTATGGAAGTTTGCCCTGCAGGTTTTCATTTGCCGTCTCCATCGGAATGGGAAACGTTATTCAATGCGGTCGGTGGACAATTTATGGCGGGAAGTGTACTAAAGTCTAAAACCGGCTGGATAAATGATGGAAATGGATCAGATCCGTTTGGTTTTTCGGCAATTCCTGCTGGTTTGGGCTCTGGTATTGATAGGGAAGAAGGCAAGTCTGCCAACTTCTGGTGCTCTCAGGAAGTAGATGATAAAAATTTCTATTACGTGAAATTGAAACACGATGCCTTTAATGTCGATATGAATCATCCCAGCAACAAGGCTTATTCCGTTCGCTGTGTGAAAAATTAAGGAGGATAGACTATGAGATCGCTTCATTCTTTTTTATCCGTTCTCTTCGTACTTGCTGTTCTTGCTTCAAGCTCTTTTGCGAAGAATTTATCTGCGGAGAAATACGGCTCCATGAAGGATCCGCGCGATGGCCAAATTTACAAGACCGTGAAAATTGGCAATCAAGTATGGATGGCCGAAAATCTGAATTACGAAACAAAAGATAGAGCTGTCGATATGGATTTAGATCTTTTGGGACCTAGAGCACATAAATTTCATAGGAGTTTACGTAAACAAAAGCCTAAAAAAGCCTCTCGTAAATCAGAGGTTAGCTATTGCTATGATGACCATCCTATCAACTGTTTGCGGTATGGACGTCTTTATCCTTGGAGTAGTGCTGTAGAGGTTTGCCCTGCGGGTTGGCATTTGCCAGATACCACGGAATGGAACACTTTGTTTGCTACGGTAGGTGGAGCCGAATTTGCCGGAATGGCCCTTAAATTTACGGATGGCTGGCGGAATGGAGGCCATGGGACGAATGAATATGGGTTCTCTGCGCTTCCTGTTGGCTTTATGTATGAATTAGATCCTCAAAGTAACCCCAATGAATATGCTTCTTTTTGGAGTTCTACTGATGTTCCAAAAAAAGGCGCGTATGGAATGTTTTTGAATTATTATAGCAATGGGGCGAAATTGGGAATGGATTCGTATGACGTAGCATTATCTGTCCGCTGCTTAAAGGGATCTAAGTTGTCTTCAAGTTCTTCCGCTACGGCAACGTCATCTTCGCCTTCGCAAGAAACGAGCGTTGGTGCTGATTCTTCTGTAGCTACGGAAACTGGAACTATGGTTGATTCTCGTGATGGGCAAACTTACAAGACTTTGAAGGTTGGTTCTTGGACTTGGATGGCTGAAAATTTGAAGTATAAAACGTCCGATAGTTATTGCTTTGGTGATAAAGATGAAAATTGCGAAAAATATGGACGGCTCTACAAATTGGATGCAATGAAGGATACTTCTTCTTTAAATTTGAAACAAAATGTGTGTCCTGTGGGTTGGCATTTGCCATCTCGATGGGAGTGGGATCGATTGATTGATGCTGTAGGCGGAACGTTGTTGGCGGGCAAACGCCTTAAAAAATTGATGGGATGGTTTGGGGATAGTGCCAAAGCTGATGATGGTGTTGGTTTCTCTGTGCTTCCTGCTGGCATTAGGTTCAGTGATGGAGGTTATAGCCGAGATGGCTTATATTCATTGTTCTGGACATCTGATGAATATGGCGTATTTTTCAACTACTATAGCCCTCGAATAAAAATGATGGTGGAATTATCAAAACTTGGAGCATCTGTTCGTTGCATCAAAGATCTTGCTATAGGGACACTTGTTGATCATCGTGATGGACAAACTTATAAGACGGTGAAGATTGGCTCGCAAAACTGGATGGCCGAAAATTTGAGATTCAAATCGCCGAATAGTTTCTGCTATAACAATGCGGATAGCAACTGTACCAAATACGGACGCCTTTATTTGTGGACGGCTGCTTTAGATAGCGTTCGCTTGTATAAAGATGATGATGAAGATTGCGGCTATTGTAAACCTTGTCCTCCGAAATTCCCGTTACGTGGCGTTTGCCCTAAGGGTTGGCATATACCGACGGAAACAGAATGGGAAACGTTGTTTGAAACTGTGAAACCGGGAACGACTTCGGGGTTGGCTTTAAAGTCTGAGACTGGTTGGACAAAGTGCGATTATGACCATAGATCCTTTGAAAGAGTTTGTAGAAGTGCAGGAAAAGGCTATGATTATTTTGGATTTTCTGCACTTCCTGCGGGACATTGGAATAAAGATGGTGGCAAGGGTATTGGTGAGTCTGCAATGTTCTGGAGCTCTACGGGCTATTACAAAAGTTCTCCGAATTATATGAGCCTCCGTGCTGATAAGGAATATCCTGATTTTGAACACTGCGGTGGCGATTATAAAAATGACGGAATGTCGGTCCGTTGTGTTGAGGATGATGCTGAAGAAGAAAACTTAAAGAGTGATGCAGACTCTTTGCCTTCCGTATCTTCAGTTGTTGCTCCTTTTTCGAGCGGGAATTTCCTTATAGACCGTCGTGACGGACAAACTTACAGGACCGTTACTATAGGGGAACAGACTTGGATGGCTGAAAATCTCAAGTATAAAACTGAATTTAGCACTTGCCATAAAGACCCTGACAGTTGTGCAAAATATGGTCGCCTTTATGAATGGGGCGAGGCATATAATGCTTGCCCTGCTGATTGGCATTTGCCGACTGAAGAAGATTGGAATACTTTATTTGCTACAATTGGTGCAAAATATCGAAAGTATGACGGATTCTTAGGGGCGGGAGAAAAACTCAAGTCTAAAAGTGGTTGGCTTGGCAATGGAAACGGTACGGATGAATATGGCTTTTCGGCATTGCCTGCAGGAACATCCAATTACTATTCTGAGGTGATTCAAAGCCCGGATGTCCATCAGGGGGTGGGGGAGAAAGCTTATTTTTGGTCTGTCTCTGTTAATCCTAGTTTTAGCAATGCCTATTTAATAATGGAGAGTGGAACAAAACGGGCATACTTTGCTGTTGGAAGAGATTATGATGCAATTTCTGTTCGTTGCGTAAAGAACAAGCCTCTGCAAAATAAGACCTCATCTGCAACGGTTCCTGTGTCGAGCGTTGTTAAAGATTCTCTTGTTGACAATCGCGATGGTCAAGTTTACAAAACCGTAAAAATTGGTTCACAGACTTGGATGGCTCAAAATTTGAACTATGAAACAAATGACAGCCGTTGCTACAAAAATGATTACCACAACTGCTCTAAATACGGTCATTTTTATACATGGATTGATGCGGAGAAAGCTTGCCCTGCAGGCTGGCATCTGCCCGATACAACCGAATGGAATACTTTATTCGCTTCGGTGGGCGGACGACCTACGGCCAGTAAATATTTAAAATCTAAAAGCGGCTGGAAAACTTGCAAAAACTGGTGCTGGGCGAATGGTAATGGCTCAGATGATTATGGCTTTTCCGCACTTCCTGTTGCTAGCTGGGGAGAGCGTAGCGAATTCGGTTCCGAAGGGGAGGGTGCTGTATTTTGGACCGCTTCAAAAGAAGATCGTAATGCGTATTACATATATCTAGTTGCTAAATATAGTTATACCATTTACTTTAATAAGAATTATGACAATTACTCTAGACGTTCGGTCCGTTGCGTTAAAGATTCTGATTAGATAGGTGGTGGAATATGAATGAAAAATTTTTTACTGTTGCTGGTGCAGTTTTGTTTTTGATCCTTGTCGCTTGTGGCGGGACGAAACCTGAATCTAATGAAGTAAATGCAACATCAGGTAATGATTTGTCGCCTAGTCGTGAATCTGCTGATTCTACAGCGGATTCCGGGATGCACATGATGGACTCACGTGATGGTCAAATTTACAAGACCGTAACGATAGGTTCTCAAACCTGGATGTCTGAAAACTTGAATTATGAAATGGCGAATAGTACATGCTATGATGGCTTTGTAAGTAATTGCTATAAAAAAGGTCGTCTCTATGCTTGGAAGGCTGCGCTTGAATCGTGTCCTGTGGGATGGCATTTGCCGACGCAATCGGATTGGCATGTGCTTTTTTCTGCTCTTGGTGGGAAAGTTTCTGCGGCTATAGCGCTTAAGACGTCAAAAAATTGGGGCGGGGGTTCGCGTGGACATAAGACGGCGACGAATGCTTCTGGCTTTTCGGCGCTTCTAAGTGGATACGAAAAAAGTAATGGGGAGTTTAGTTCCGATGGAGAAACTTTTTTCTGGAGTTCTGATTATTACAATGATAGCCTTGCGTATTTCATGGGATTAAGAAGCGAAAGTGATGAAGCGTTCTTGCTTGGAGAAAATAAGGACAATAAGTATTCTGTTCGCTGCCTTAAAGATGATTCTTTAACTAAAAATGAATTTATCGGAAAGAGAACTTTGCCTTTCGGCGAAACGAGTAATCAATTTGTTGATATTCGCGATGGAAATGTTTACAAGATGGTGACTTATGGCAAACAGACTTGGATGGCAGAAGATTTGGCTTATAAGGCCGAACACGATGATGAGTGCTTAAGGTATTATTGCGGAGATTATGGAAGTTATACGTGGAAAATAGCGATGGGAGATGCGTACTCTCAGAAAAATAGGACGAGACCTGTGCGTGGAATTTGCCCTATTGGTTGGCATTTGCCGGATACGACCGAATGGAATACTTTGATTTCTGTTTTAGGTGGTAAAACGGCGGCGTGTGATATTTTTGAATCAAAGGCAGATAATGGATTTTCCATGGTTGCTAATGGAAATAGTTTACTATGTACAGAAGATGGCGTTGAGAGTGTATGTGCAGAGTCTGCTTTTTATTGGAGCTCCGATAAAGGTAATGAAGATGATTATGCACTTGGAATGCGTCTTGATGTTTATGTGAACGGGAAAAAAGAAGTGGGGATTGATTCCGATCTAAAACGTGAAGATATGCCGATTCGTTGTGTGAAGGATGAGGCTGTACAGGAAAATGCATCCTTTGATGGATTGCAGGCAAATGTTGAGAGAATTGAAAAAAAAGCCGTTATGGATTCTGTTGTTGATTCCCGTGATGGACAAACGTATAAAACGACTAAAATTGGCAATCAAGTTTGGATGGCTGAAAATCTCAATTACAAGACCGCAGGTAGTTTTTGCTACCATGACTCTACCCAATATTGTGAACTGTATGGCCGTTTTTACACTTGGGCTTCGGCAATGGACAGTGTGGGTGCTTTTAGCGTAAATGGTAAGGGATGTGGTTCAGGAACGTCTTGTCCCCCGAATTTCCCGGTTCGCGGAGTTTGTCCTGAAGGTTTCCATTTGCCGACCTTGGCGGAATGGAAAAGCTTGGTGGCGACGGCTGGTGGCGAATATGATGCCGCATCAAAACTCATGTCTGCTAAGAAATTGGAAAAAGGTTTTGATTGGGTGGAGGAAGGAACGGATGATTATGGGTTTTCGGCGTACCCGAGTTGCAATATGGAACATGATGGCACAAGCGGATTTTGTAATCCACCAGTAAATTATTGGAGTTCTATAGAAAGTAGTGCAGACGAGGCTTATCACATGTCTCTCCAGCATTCGAATAATTATAATGGCAAAGGTATTCAATTTAGTGGTATTGAAAAGCATCATGCGTTTACCGTCCGCTGCGTGATGGATTGATGTGGGGTAATTTGTTATAGATGAATATTCCTTTATTGGTTTTTTATTACTTTTTTGGTGTCCGATTTTTAGGAGAAAATAAATGAAGAAATATCTTTTGCCGTTGTTTGGCATGGCTGTGTATTTCACTGCTTGTGAGGATGAACTCACACCTGTTTCTGGAAATTCTGCCGAAACTGTAACTGCGTTCAGCGACTTGAGCGAATGCAACAAAAATATTATTGGCAAGTTTGTTTATGTGTCCGATTCCGTAAAGGTATATGCTTGCACGGATAATGGCTGGGCGGCCGTTACCGGCGCTGCTGTCAGTGGCTCTAATGGAAGTGATGGTCATGATGGTGCCAATGGTAAGGACGGCACTAATGGCAAAGATGGTAAAAACGGAACCGATGGCAAGAACGGAAAAGACGGTACTGATGGTAAGGATGGCGTTGACGGTAAAGACGGAAAGTCTTGCACTATGACCGCTTTTAAGGATGGTTCTGGCTTTGATGTTATCTGTGATGGCAAGTCTATCGGTAGCGTGAAGAACGGCACTGATGGTGCCAAGGGCAAAGACGGTACTAATGGTAAGGATGGAACTTCCTGCTCCGTCGCTAAGGCCGCAGATAGCGATGATGTTGTTGTGACTTGCGGAGACAAGGCCGTAACGATTCACAATGGTGTCGATGGTAAACAGGGTGAACCGGGTACTCCTGGTACTAAAGGCGCAGACGGTAAGGACGGAACTTCTTGCTCCGTCGCTAAAGCTGAAAATAGCGACGATGTTGTTGTGACTTGCGGCGAAAAATCTGTAACAATCCATAATGGCGTTGATGGTCAACTGGGCGCTCCCGGGGCAAGCGGCGCAAGCTGCAAGATTGCAAGTGACAAAGATGGTGTCGTTCAACTCCAGTGTGGCGAGGGTGAAAATGCAACGACGACAAAGCTTTATAAGGCGATGTGCGGCACGCTGCCTTATGACCCAGAAACGAGTTTGTGCAAGGAAGGACAAGTTTATTTCAAGTGCGGTAATGATACTTATGATCCTAAAAAAGAATTCTGCTACGAAAATCAGAAGTATGATTTCTGCGAAAATGACGAATATAATCCGTCTGAAAAATTCTGCGTTAATAACAAACTTTATGATCTTTGCAATGGCTCGGACTATGACCCGGTAGAGTACGAATGCAAAAACGGAGTTCCTGTTCAACGTCCTGATGTATGTGGCGGAATTACCTTTGACCCTGATTTGGCTTTCTGCGCTGAGTTTACAACGTCTGGAACAAAAGTAAAGCAGATTTATAAGAAGGTTACCATTACCATGTTGGATGACCACGATTGGGTAAATGTGGTGTATTCAAAAACTTGGATGAAAGAAAACTTGAAATATGATACGGAAGGAAGCTATTGTTATAAGAATACAGCAACAAATTGCGACAAGTATGGAAAACTCTATACATGGGATGCCGCCAAGAATGCATGCCCTGATGGTTGGCATTTGCCGAGCAAAGAGGAATGGGAGGATCTTTTTAAAAGTATAGGTGGTATTGGATCTGCGGGTACAACCCTTAAGGATTCGCTAGTTTGGAATGGTATGGATTTATATGGCTTTAGTGCTCTTCCTGGTGGTGAGTTTATTTCGAATATATCAGATTATAGATATATTGGGGATAATGGGGCTTTCTGGACATCTGATGCTGAAGGTAAGTCCAATGCGTATGGCGTTCTTTTCGCTACCGATGTAAATAAAGCTGTTATAGAAGCTCACTCAAAGAACAATCTTTTTTCTGTTCGCTGCATAAAGGATGAAAACCTTGTGACGGAATAGTCGCAAAATCCATTGAATTCTCAATGAAGCTCTGCCCCGGCAGGGCTTTTTTATTGGCGTTTCTCTCGTCTCTCGTCTTTCATCTCTCGTCTGTTACCTATATTTGTAACTACAACAAGGAGTTTTTATGGCAGAAATCGGTACACCTCTTAGTTCTACCGCAACGAAAGTTCTCTTTTGCGGTTCTGGCGAATTGGGCAAGGAAGTCATCATTGAGATGATGCGTCTTGGCGTCGAAGTGATTGCAGTGGACCGTTACGCCAACGCTCCGGGCATGCAGGTGGCTCATCGCAGCTACGTGATCAACATGCTCAATGGCAAGGAACTCCGTGCCGTCATTGAAAAGGAAAAACCGGACTACATCGTGCCGGAAGTCGAAGCGATTGCAACGGATACGCTCGTGGAACTTGAAAAGGAAGGCTACAACGTCATCCCGACCGCTAAGGCCACGAAGCTCACGATGAACCGCGAAGGCATCCGCCGCCTGGCTGCCGAAGAGCTCGGACTCAAGACGAGCCCGTACCGCTTTGCGGATAACTACGAAGATTTCAAGGTGGCGGTCAAGGAAATCGGCATCCCGTGCGTTGTAAAGCCGGTGATGAGTTCTTCCGGTCACGGTCAGAGCGTCATCAAGACCGAAGCCGACATTGAAAATTCCTGGAACATTTCCCAGACGGGTGGTCGCACTGGTGCTGCTAGCCGCGTGATTGTCGAAGGCTTTGTGCCGTTCGATTACGAAATTACTTTGCTCACGGTCCGCCATGTGGCAGGCACGAGCTTCCTGGAACCGATTGGCCACCACCAGGTGGGTGGCGACTATCAGGAATCCTGGCAGCCACAGCCGATGAAGCCGGAACTTTTGGAACAGGCAAAGGTAATCGCAAAGAAGGTCACGGACGCTCTTGGCGGTCGCGGCATCTTTGGTGTGGAACTTTTCGTTTGCAAGGACGAAGTCTTGTTCAGCGAAGTCTCCCCGCGTCCGCATGATACGGGCATGGTGACGCTCATTTCTCAGGACCTCTCCGAATTTGCATTGCACGCACGCGCTATTCTCGGTCTCCCGATTCCGAACATAGCATTCCACGGCCCGAGCGCCTCGAAGGCAATCGTTGTCGATGGCAATTCTGACCACGTGAAGTTCAGCGGCTTGGAAGAAGTTCTTGCAGAACCGGATACGGGCCTTCGCTTGTTCGGAAAGCCGGAACTCAAGGGCCACCGCCGTATGGGCGTTCTCCTTGCTCGCCGCGATACTGTCGAAGAAGCCAAGGCAACTGTCATGGCTATGCGCGAAAAAGTCAAAGTGACTCTTTAATTCGTTCTAAAAATTTGTATTTTATACAGCATCCTGGCTTTTAAGTCGGGGTGCTTTTCTTGTTGAAAAGAAGGAGGAAATTTATGGAACGATTTTTAATTCTTGCTTTGGCGGCTGTAGCTTTTGCTGCTGATCCGATTGTTCCCTCGGCGCCTAAGCTTGATTCCGATGGCTGCTACGCCATTTCGACCGCTGAAGAGCTTTATGGCTTTGCCGATATTGTAAATGCTTCCAAAACGCACGACGAATGTGGTAAGCTGACGGCTGATATTTACGTGGATTGGGAGAGTTGGAATTACACGAATTACTGGGTTCCCATAGAGCTTTTCCGGGGTGTTTTCGATGGGCAAAACCATACCATTGAAAATCTTTATTACAGTGCGTACCAGTTTTCAAAGGATTCTACATCAAGTGTAGGGTTGTTTGGTGAACTCCGTGGCTTTACGAACGCCGATGGTAGCGTTGAAAAACTTGCGGTTGTCAAGAACCTAGGTATCGCTGGCAACTATTTTTCTGGTGCGGGTTGTAACGGCGCCATTGCAGGAAAAGCTCATGCAGCAGAAATAACGAATAGCTACCAAAGTGGCAACGTTGAATCGCGTTGGGTTTCAGGCGGTTTGGTAGGCTGTGCCAGTTCTCTTAAAATTAGCGAATCCTATAATAAGGGGTATGTTTCCCGATATTATGAAGGAGACTCTACAGGTTGTGGAGGTTTTGTAGGTCGTAACGACGGTGATCTGACTATAGTGAATTCGTATAATGTAGGCTCGGCTTCTGGTGATGTTGCTGGTGGCCTTGTTGGAACTTCACTTGGAAAATTGAGCATTTACAATTCATTCAGTTATATTGAACGGGGATTCACGGACAACCCGCTTCCTCTTGTGGGCTCGTATAAGAGTGATGATTTGGTTGCCGATAATATCTTTTATTTGTTGCCGGAATTTGGAGAACCCATCGAATTGGGAATGGCTTTGCAAAAGGATGACTTTAGATTTGGCCTAATCCTCGAATGGTTGCGCAACTATAATAAAAATGGTGTTGAAGGCTCTACGTGGGGACAGACGTTGGGTGCTGACTTGTACCCGAATCTGACGGGTAGCGTCTTGGTAAGCTCCATGGGAACGTATGAAAATCCTGCGAAAAAACTCGATGTCAAGTATCCTAAAAAAGCCGATGGATGCTATCAGATTGGCTCAGCCGAGGAACTTTATGGCTTTGCCTTGATTGCAAATGCCACTTCGTACAATGGAAATTATGTTTGTGGAAAGTTGACAAAGGATATTGTTGTTAATAAAAATGTGTTGCTGAATGATACCCTTAATGGGGATGGAAAAAACTTCCTCCCTTGGATTCCTATCTGGAATTTTGCCGGAGATTTTGACGGTGCGGGTCATGTTTTATCGGGTCTCTATTTCAATGAAACGACAATTAATACATTGTTTGCCAATGGCAAATATTATTATATCGGCTTGTTTGGTTCTGTTTTTAATCCGGATCCTGAACGCGAAGTGAAAATTGAAAATGTAGGCATCGTGGATTCGTATTTCGATGGCGCTAGTGGCGTAGGCGCGATTGTGGGGCTTGTTCGTGATTCAAGTAAGGCAGTCCACATAAGGAACTGCTATTCGTCGTCGTATGTTGGTGGAAGCGGTTTGGGTCTTGTGGGGCATCATCAAGGAGATTCTTTGACGCTAGAGCTTTCATACAATGAAGGCGTTGTTAATGGTTCTTTATCCGGTGGCTTGATTGGTCAAACTTATGGGAAAACTCTGATTGCAAATTCTTATAGTGCTGCAAAGCTGATTTCTTCTAATTATGTCGGGCTTTTGGTGGGGCGCGTTGGATATAGTTATACTCAGGATTATAGACTTTTTGTTGTTAATTCGTATGGAATAGACCCCTATGCAAAAGAAAAGTCTTTAGAGGTGAGGCCTGCTATTTCTTCGATTGAAACGCGTTTAGCTCCTGAATTTGAGAATACGTTCACGGAAAAAACTAAAAAACAAATAGAAAAAACTTATCGTACCGTAGATTCTGTTGTGGTTTCCAATGTTGATTCTGAACTTTTCTCTGATGGAACTGTTGCGACTTTGCTCCACAATTACCGGACTGCCGGGCGCGACGGACTCGTTTGGGGACAGAAAGTTGGCTCCGATAGTTATCCGATTTTTAGTGGCTCCATCTCGGCGAGCGTTGCCTTGTCGGACTTGAAGCTGGTGACATTCCCGGAAGATACGGTGAAATATTACAACAAGTATAAAGAGGGGATTGTTACGACGCTTCCGATTCCTGTAAAGGATGGTGATGTCTTTGACGGTTGGTATGCTAGTGCGGATTTTTCGGGCGAAGCCATGAAGGCTATTCCTGCCGAGGCGAAGGGCCCGCAGACTTTCTATGCAAAGTGGGTTCATTACCCATTGCAAAAGGATGGTTGCTATGAAATTGCAAATGTAAGTGAATTGAATCTGTTCAGGGACATTGTGGATAGTCTGAAGACTCCTCTTTGTGCAAAGTTGACTGATGATATTGTTCTGAACGAAAATGTCCTTGTCGATGGAAAGCTGGATTCGTCGAAAATATCTTCGTTTGAGCCGTGGTTCCCGTTAAATAACTATCAAGGTGTGTTTGACGGAAATGGCCATACGATTTCTGGATTGATCTTGTCGGAGCTGTATTGCCATAGTTCTTCGCATGCTGCGTGTGGCTTCTTTGGCAGGATTGAATCGGGAAATTTGGTTATTAAAAATTTGGGAATTGTTGATTCGTATGTCTTTGGCGGGAACAGTGTTGGCGGTTTTGTCGGAGCGATGTATGGAAAGTCCTTAGTTATTGCCAATTCTTATTTTGAAGGTGTTGTAAAAGGTTACGAAGATGTCGGTGGCTTGATTGGCTACACGGATCGTACACAGACCTTGGTACTTTCTTGTTTCCACCGAGGTCCTGTTGAAGGTGCTGCTGATGTGGGTGGACTTATTGGACTTTCGTATGAAACCAAAGGTTCTCTTACGATGATGTATTCTTACAACGAGGGCTCTGTCAGTGCAACTCAAGCGGTTGGTGGGCTAATTGGAGGCGAAATAACGGATTTCTTGCATTTGAGTAATTCCTATAATGTGGCTACAGTTTCGTCTTCTAAAAAGGGTGGAATTGGTGGACTTGTCGGATACCTTAAGAATGATTCGACGCTTGTATACAATTCGTACAACATGGGTAATGTTTCGGGCTCGGATTCTATTGGCGGTATTTGCGGATTCAAGAAAAATTATGTAGACCTTCATTTAGACGGTGCCTACTATTTGGAAGGCTTGCCGGAAGGTCTTGGCGGTACGGAGGTAGTTGCCGAAGATTTTTCCAACAAGAATCTTTTGAAGCGTTTGCAGTCTTACAATGGTCATGGCTTGGATGGTTCTGCTTGGACGCAGTCGGATAGCGATAAGTACCCGGTGTTGAACAAGTCTGTTTCGGATAAGTTTATCGACAGTCTGCTCGCTGTGGTGACTGCTCCGAGAAGTTCTAGCTCTTCGAGCGTTTCGAGTTCTTCAAGCTCTTCAAGTGCTGTGGATGTGTCTTCGTCGAGTGAGCCGCAGTCTAGCAGCAGTTCTGTGAAGGCATCTTCGTCCAGTGTGCCGCAGTCTAGTAGCAGCTCTGTGAAATCGAGCAGTTCGTCTGTGAAATCGTCAAGTTCATCGAATAAGCCGAAATCCAGTAGTAGTTCTGTGAAATCAAGCAGTTCCGGCAAGGTCTCGATTGCGTCTGCTTTTGTTGCATCGCCAATAGCGATCCGTACGCAGGATCGCATGGTTGAAATTAGCGGTTTGCAAATGGGCGAATCTTATGCGCTCATGGACTTGCAGGGTAGACTGTTACAGCGCGGCTATGCAAACGGTTCTACGGTCATGTTGCAAGTGGCAAAGTCCGGTCGATACCTCTTGCGGGTTGCCGGACGAAATAGAATCGTGAATGTTCTATAAATGTTAAAAGTGCCGCGCGGTTGCGCGGCTCTTTCGTTATAGCACTTTTCCTAATGCGATTATGGCGGCGGTGCGGGCGCGGAGGCGCGTGTTGCCTAAGTTCAGCAAATGGACTTTCCCGTTCTTGAACGCTTTTATCGCATCGATTTCGCGAGGTGAAAATCCGCCTTCCGGTCCTACAAGTAAAGTAACTGGCTTGACTAGCGTTCCGTCTGCGGTGTTCTCGGAGCAGTTTTCCAAATCCAGCTTACGTTCTCCATCGATATCGCAGAGAATCAAGTCTCCCTGATAATCCTTGAGCCACTTGTCGAATTCAATCGGGCCTTCGATGCGCGTCATCCAGGGCTTCTTGGATTGCTTGAGGCTCACGAGCGATTTGAGCTCGGCGCGTCGAACCGTCTTTTTCAAGTCGGAGTTCTTGGGCTCTTGTGAATAGTCCGTACGCAAAAAGATGATGCTATCCGTTTCGGTCTGTGCCGCATGGAAAACGACTTCTTCGAGGGCGTCATCCTTGAGGCAGGCGATACCGAGATTCAGGCGCGGGCGCTTGAACGGAGCGTCTTCGACTGTGTCTACACGGACTTCGCAGGCTTTGGCGTCTGCCTTGGTAATTGTTGCATCGGCGTAATGCCCGAGGCCGTCGCAGAGTTGTAGCGTATCGCCATTTGCGGCGCGGCAAACGCGCACGGCATGGCTGCTTTCATTTTCGTCCAAGATAATGGTGCCAACGCTAATGAGCGGGCAATAGAAACGACTATCAGGTGTTTTCATAGGAGTAAAAATAGCAAACCAAACAGCAAATCACTATAGACGAATGACTAGCGACTAAAAACTAAAGACTAAATTTCTATATTACATCCCGTGAAAAAAGTAAAAGCTGTTGTCTTCGATTTAGACGGAACTCTCTATTTGAGTGGCCGCCCATACCTGGGTGCGGTCGAAACGGTCAATCGCGTCTCTAAGCGCGTGCCGGTCTATTATTTGAGCAACAACACGAGCAAGTCTCCGGTCTTTTACGAGAACCGCCTCAAGGTCATGGGGCTTCCGCTTGCTGATGATTCCATCATCTCGGCGTTGTACCTCTCGCTCGATGCGATTCACGAACGCAAAATCAAGAACGTCTTTTTCTTTGCGAACCCGGAAGTGTACGAATGGTTTGCGGCGCAGGACCCGAGTCTCAATTTGCGCCCTTCGGTCGAAGAAACCGAGCTGGTGCTTGTCGCTTACCACAACAGCTTTGATTACCGAGAACTTTGTGAACTCTCTTTCCGAGTGCAGCGCGGTATCCCGTTCTGGGTCACGCATACGGATTTCGTTTGCCCTGACGAACGCGGTCCGGTGCCCGATATCGGAAGCTTCATGGCTCTCCTCAAGACCGCTTACGGTGTCGAACCCGAGATGAGCTTTGGCAAGCCGAACCCGGCGATGCTCTCTGGACTTCTGAAGCTCTACCGCCCCGAAGAAATCCTGTTTGTGGGCGACCGCCTCTATACGGATTTTGAACTGGCAAAGCGTTCCGGCTGCCGTTTTGTGTTGCCCTTGTGTGGCGAATCGAAAATGTCGGATGTCGAAAAGCTCGATGTGAAACCCGAATTTATTGTCAATAACGTTAGTGAAATTGATTTCAACGCCTTTTTAGAAGGAAAAAAATAATGCGTCATATTGCACGTCTTTTGTTCCTGCTCGTCGTGATTCCCGCCGTTGTATTTGCCGGCGATGAGCACATTACGGTTGCTGTTTCGTTGCAACCGTATGCAACTCTCGTAAAGATGGTCGGTGGTTCTCGCGTGAATGTGGTGACGCTTTTGCCTCCGGGTGCTGATCCGCACAATTACGAACCGAAGCCTGCGATTATCAAGGCTTTCTCGCTCGCTCAGATTTATTTCACGGATGGTTCCGGCTTGGACAAGGCTTGGTTGCCTCGATTCCTGGGCGCCAACAAAAAGGTTCAGGTCATTAATATTGCAAAAAATATGGAATGGATGAAGATGGAAGAACATGAACACGAAGCTCATGGTCATCATCATGAAGAAGAACTCGATCCGCATATTTGGACCTCTCCGTATCGCGTGAAAATCTTAGCGCAGAATGTTTATCAGGAACTCAAAAAGATAGATTCTGAACATGAAACGTACTACATTTCCCGAATCCAGGAAACCCAGAAAACTTTGAGCAAGCTTGAACGCGAGCTGAACGAAACCGTTATCAATATGCCTATTGCCCGTCGTTCGTTTATTGTGTTCCATCCGTCATACGGTTATCTCGCCAAGGATTGCAAGCTCAAGCAGTACGCTATCGAGGTCAATGGCAAGGAACCCAAGCCGAAGGATTTGGCTGAACTTATCAAGATGGGACGCAAGAATGGCGTGAAGACCGTATTTGTGCAACCGCAGTTTAGCAAGCGCGCCGCTGCAACTATTGCTAAGGACTTGAATGCCGTCGTTGTTGAAACGGATCCGCTCGATGCTGATTTCATTGGCAATACCCGTAAGTTCATCGAAGCTCTTAAAGAGGCTAGCAAGAAGTAATGTCTGCTATCGATATAAGCAATCTCAGTTTTGGCTATGGAAAGTCGCCCGTGCTTACGGACGTGAACTTGTCCATTGACGAAAATGACTTTGTTGCTATTATCGGACCGAATGGCGGTGGCAAGTCTACACTGATGAGACTGATGGTCGGGCTCTTGAAACCGACGTCTGGGACGGTGCGCGTTTTTGGCGAAAAGGTCCCGACAAAGAAAGTGGCTATTGGCTATGTGCCGCAGAACACGAACAAGAATATCGACTTCCCGATTACGGTGGGCGAGTGTGTTGCCACTGGCAAGACCGGGCTTTCTCCCAAGTCGGACGAAGTGAAGGCTGCGCTTGAACGCGTGCATATTGGTGGTTATTTGGACCGTCGTCTGGGCGAACTGAGTGGCGGTGAACGCCAACGCGTACTCATTGCACGTTCTCTTGTCTGCAATCCGAAGATTCTCTTTTTGGATGAACCGTCCAATAACATTGACGTCGCTGGGATTGAAGCGCTTTACAACATGCTTGCAGAATTCAGCGAGACGATGACGATTGTGATCGTGACGCACGACTTGATGGCTCTTTCGCATAAGGTGAAAAGTGTCGTTTGCGTGAACCATTCTGTGCATTACCATGAAGGGGCGAACCTGACCGAAGAAATGTTGCATAGCACTTATGGCTGCGAGGTCGATTTGATTGCCCACGGGGTGCCGCATCGTGTTCTCGGGAGCCACGACCATACCCACGGTGGCTGCTGCGAGCACCATCACCACGAAGTGTGAACCCACAAGCTCCATAATAATGTTATAATTGTATAGTACTTGTGTTTCATTGGAGGTAAAGATGAGTGCAGAAGTTGAAGATTTGACCGTCGAATACACTGACGAAGAAACCGGCGAAGTCGTCATCAAGGAATTGAGCAAGGAAGTCCTTTCGAAGGGCGCCTGGCCGACCGTGATGTTCTTCTACCAGGACCGTGACCCGA
>JAEEGJ010010664.1_pt1 | contig 23793 bp, 20 predicted proteins | sample 8958761 | NCBI WGS metagenome assembly JAEEGJ01 (sample SAMN16246546, study PRJNA631951) | gut metagenome | biome: gut microbiome; feature: rumen; material: RS-attached | host: Bos | place: Iran: Karaj | collected 2018-10 | reverse complement strand
AATGTGTCCACATACGGATATCTGTACAACTGGGCGGCGGTGATGAATGGAGCGGTATCCAGCAATAGTAATCCTTCTGGTGTACAGGGTATTTGTCCTAACGGCTGGCATGTGCCGAGCTGGTCAGAATGGATGCAATTGCGAGACTATGTCCGAAGCCAAAACATATATATATGCAATAATAACAGCAATTATGAAGCCAAAGCATTGTCTTCCACAATAGGTTGGGATAATAGTACTATTGAATGTTCGGTAGGGTTCAATCCTGGGGAGAACAATGCTACAGGCTTCTCGGCCTTACCTGCTGGCTGTTGGGTTTTATCAGGCGCAGAGTGGTTCGGTGGCCGGGCTTTTTTTTGGAGTACTAAAGAAGACTCTAGTTATAGTGCAACTATTTCCATACTTTGAAACACACTCAAGTACTTTTCGGGGCTTAGTGATACGATGAAAAGAGAAGGGTTGGCTGTCCGCTGCCTCAAGGATTAAACCAACCTTACAATAGGTGAAACCTGTTTATTTATTCCCAATTTTTTTATTTCAAAGTTTAACAATTACAAAAACTCTCACAAAAACAAAAAGTTATGGAAATGTATGAGATTATTTGCAATAAGATTGAAAATATTTTGAAGGATGACAACCTTGCCGCTCCGATTCTCAGCCTCCATCTCCCGAAACGGGCCAAATTTGAACGGTATTTGCAGACCGTACTGGCCTACAAATTAAAATCCCACTATCCTGACACTCAAATAGAGAAGCCATATCCGAATAACAGCAGAGAACGTGCCGACATCTTTGCCAACGACACCTATATTGAGATAAAAACACCTAACACGCGCTATGAAGTGGAAGGTGTGGAGTCCAAAACAAAACCAATGTCGAAAAACATTAAAGGGATTATATATGACATTGAAAAACTCCAAACTTCAAGAGTGAAGAATGGAGTGGTGGCATTTGTGCTTTTCCCCGTAGATAAAGATGAAAAGTATAAAGATTATGTGAAGCGTATTACTGGTGTTTTAAAGCACAAAAAAGCCTATAAGGAAAGTGTTGTAGGACAGTTCTGTGTGTTCTCCGCAAAAGTTTAGTTTGTTAACGTCCTTCTATTCGAGCTGAGAGGCTGACACGGAAATAGGAGCGTGACGAACACATCCTCCGATTGGCTCTCTCTAACTCTTTGTTAACCATATTGCTATGTGAATTTTATGCAATTTTGCAATCGAATTGCAAAATTGCATAAAATCTTATTGTGTTATACATATTATCGATAAAAATCGTGTACAGCACAAAAATCAAGTAAAATGACAATGGAAGTAAGCCGAAAATCCAGGAGCGATTTTACCCTATAAGAAAAAAAAATCCAAAATATTTTTCCTTATAAGAAAAAATTTGTATCTTCGCGGCACGATAAATTGAGAATACTATGCAAGCACTGTTTTCGACATATAGCCGTCTTGTTGAGGGGACAAACTGCCGCTACCAACGCTATTTATATAGTGATATAGACTGGAAGGAGCGTCTCATCGGCATCAAGGGGGCACGCGGAGTGGGCAAGACCACTATGCTTCTGCAACATATCAAACTATCGCTCAAGGACCTGTCTTCTGCCTTCTACGCCTCCCTTGACCATATCTGGTTCAGCAGCCACACATTGCTGGAACTCGTCGAATACCTCTATACCCACGGCGTGACCCACCTCTTCTTGGACGAGGTACACCGCTATCCGACTTGGGTTCGGGAAATCAAAAACATTTACGACAGCTACCCGGATATGCATATCGTATTCACAGGTTCCTCCCTCCTTGAAATAGACCAGGCGGAGGCAGACCTGTCGAGACGCCTGCGCACGTATGAGCTGCGAGGACTCTCCTTCCGGGAATATTTGGCTATTAACGGGGTTGCAGAACTTCCCGTCTTTGCACTCGACGATATCCTGACTTCCCACCTGCAAATCACCTCATCGCTTGTGTCGGGATTGAAACTGCTGCCGCATTTTGAAAAATATATCCAGCAAGGATATTATCCGTTTCTTTTGGAAACCAGATCCGCAGACAGCTATTATGAAAGGTTGCGTAAGGTGATAAACACGGTCATTGATTACGATATTCCGGCAGTGGAAAAAGACATCAACTACGAAACCCTTCTCAAAGCCAAGAGGCTTCTTATGATATTAGCGCAGACCGTGCCGTTCACGCCAAACATATCCACGCTGTGCGCCACACTTTCCACCACACGTAACCAGCTTATCCGTTTGCTCTCCCTGCTGGAAAGGTCGGCTCTCATCAGACAGCTTTTCGCCGATGGGAAAAAACTGAAGACCCTTGGGAAACCTAACAAAATCCTGTTCGACAACCCGGATTTGATGATGGCGCTGACACAACCCGCTGACACCGGAACCGTCAGGGAATCATTCTTCGCCGCTATGCTGGCCCCTCAACACAGTTTGCATTATCCGCAACAGGGCGATATTCTGGTTGATGGAAAATTCCTCTTTGAAATCGGAGGCCAAAACAAAGGTTTCGGCCAAATAAAGAACATACCAGACAGCTATGTGGTCGCCGATGGGATTGAGTCTGGCTTTGGAAACAAAATACCGCTGTGGCTGTTCGGGTTCCTATATTGATTTTTCGCACCCTCATATCCCCGAATCAAACCAAAGTCGATTCATCATGACAAAGGACATTCCAATATCACGGCAAACATTATGCATGATGGTAGCATTGTGCCTTTTGATGACTATTTCCCTGCCACGCCTCTATTCCCAAAACGACATCTCGCACAATAGCAGCCCCGTCATCGAGATGCGCTTTGTGCCGTCCTGCACGCCCACGACCGACGCTTCAGCCGCGCAAACGAGTGCCGGCCCCGTCAAGGGATTCTACATCGCCAAGCACAAGGTCACGCGGCGGCTTTGGAACGAGGTCATGGGCACCCATGCGAACGGAGAAGCCGACGACTATCTGCCCGTGACCAACGTCTCCCGCGATGAAGTACAACTTTTCATTTTCTGGCTTAACCAGAAGACGAATATGCAGTACCGCCTCCCCACGGAATCGGAATGGACGTGTGCCGTCCAGACAGGCCTCCTCCCGGACGTTACCCCCTCCTTCTACCTTGGTGGCAACGATGCCTCCACGGGATTCCGACTGGCGATGGATTACGATGGCGGGGACGAGGACAATGACTATAACTATAACTTAGGGCGGGATGAGAGGGATAGCGTTGGGGAGACAGAAACAGTTCCCCCACCCTCCCGAACGACTGCCAACGACACCACGAAAGTCTCCATACGTGCCCTTCTCGCCGCAGAAAAGGCCGCCGAAAGACAGGGAAAAGCCGCCAAACGAAAGGCATTCCTCAATGCCTACCCGCTGACCACCTTCCTCACCCTCAACACCACCTACACCGCGATGCCACAATGGTCCTTCGGATTCAAGGTCGGCACCATGCGGAGACTCGGCTGGTACCTCAGCGCGATGACCAACTTCAACTACAAAGGCGCTTTCTCATCTTTCAGCCCTAACGTACATTACATCCTCACCGGTGTCTCTAAGACCACCTACCTCGAAGGCCAATTGGGGTTGGTTGTCCGTCCCCACGACCTGTTCTCCCTCCATATCGGAGCCGGATTCGGCTACCGATCCCTCAACTTCGAGAGCGACCAGGGCTGGCATAACTTCCCGAAACGAAACTACTATGGTCCCACCGCCTCGCTCGGCGTGATGTTCCACGTCTGGCGCCTCGCCCTTTCCGCCGAAGCCACGGGCATGATGTACAACCTCAACCCGATCAACGATGTAAGATGCGCGTGGGGCGTAAGGATGGGGGTGGGGCTCAGTTTTCCAATTAAGAATTATGAATTATGAATGAAAAATAGACAATGAAAAGGGTGAAAAGATATTGGTATAAAAGCAAATGGGTAGCTCTCTTTTTTACGATGGGGCTTCTCTTTACCTTTTGCGGGAAAGATCCCGTTTTTGACTATGGCGACTACCTCTACGAATATGACGATTTCTCAAAGGTGGATGACATCAACGGGATCCTCATCCACTGGACTGACACGATGGACATCAGCGACGAGCAGAAAACCGTGGTGCGGAACCTTGTTGCGAATATGGTGAGCGTGTCGGGTGGAACTTTTAGAATGGGTGCGCAAAACAGTGACCCCCAATCCGACAATTACGACACCGAGGCCCGCGACAATGAAAATCCCGTACATGAGGTGACACTCAGCAATTACTATATCAGCAAGTTCGAAATCACCCAGCGGGAATGGCGCACGATTATGGGCGACGAGCTGGACTGGCCGGAACAGTACGGAAGAGGGGATGATTTCCCCGCCTACAACGTGTCGCGAACCGACGCATTGCGGTTTGTGGAAAGGCTGAGTGCCATGACCCGTCTTCCCTTCCGGCTGCCCACCGAGGCGCAATGGGAATTCGCCGCACAGGGCGGGAACCGGTCTCTGCATTTGCGTTACAGTGGCAGCAACGATGTAGATGAGGTAGCCTGGCACAAGGAAAACGCCAACGGTTCAATGCATCCCGTGGGCGGGAAACTTCCCAACGAATTTGGTCTCCACGACATGAGCGGCAACTTGTGGGAATGGTGTTCAGACACTTACGGACAGTATCCCTCCACACCACAGACCGACCCGCTTGCCGATTCCGGAAGCCTGTTCGTGCTCCGCGGCGGTGCATGGACCTATTTCCCCACCTATTGCCGTGTGACTTGCCGAGACTCCTACAGTGGCGACGACGCCAGCGTTTCCGTCGGTTTCAGGGTGGCAATGGAACACCACCCTTAGCCACGCCGCAAGACCGTTATTTGCGAAAATTTGTGTATTTCCCACTTTTATTCGCGAAAATTTGTATTTTTGCACGTTTTATTCGCGAAAATTTGTATGGTCCAACTTGACTTGAATAAGATTGTCTATATGACCGTCTTGGTCGTTTGCTCATTGTTAGGCCACGCCCAAGCCCCCGTCACCCTGCAATTTACCGGACAAGACCAATACGGCCAGCACGTGCCGTTGAGCACCGTCACCGTGGAGAATGTCACCAAACACTGGCAGGAGATGCTCTACTATCCCGACACAACTCTCTTCATCGGGCAAACCGGCATTGAAGAAATCGAACAGCTCAGTGACGGCGTGCGGCTTTTCCAGAATGTGCCGAACCCTTTTGACGGGGTGACTGACTTTGTACTCTACCTGCCGGAAGCTTCAGCGGTGCTGCTCGAAATCTGCGACATGAACGGCATCGTGACAGCCACCTACTCAGGTTCTTTAGATCCGGGGAGCCATAAATTCCGCTCCTGGTTAGCGTCTCCGCAGACCTATCTGCTCAACGCCCGGACGAGCGACGGCAGCGTCCAAATCAAGATGGTCAACACGGGCAATGGCGGACAGAGCCGGATAGAGTATCTCGGCAAGGGCAGCATATCTCCGATGGAAAAAGCAGGTAAAGATGACAAAGGAAGCACTGACCTGCCGTTCAACTACGGCGACATCATGTCTTACATCGGCTACGCCCATTTAGCGAATACGGAGTTCACCAGTGAGACCGAAATGAAAGAACAATACGACTCGGAGCTGCTTCCGTTGACTTTCACACTGCCGTTGCCGATAGTGACTACGGAAGCTGCCTCTAACATCCATTCTACAGAAGCTTGGCTGAACGGCTCTGTGATCGAGAATGCCGAATATCCGGTTACGGAGAGGGGCTTCCAACTCGCCGACAATGAACAGCTAACGGGGATGGTTCAACTCATAGCAACTGCCGACAGCGAGAATTTCCACTACGAAGCCCATGACTTGCAAAATGCCACCCGCTATTATTACCGTGCCTATGCCCAAACAGCGTTAGGATTCACTTTCGGTGACATGCTCTTTTTTGACACAGAATCGGAGCCCCCTGTGGTACAAACCCTTGCCGTGGATAATATCACGCCATTCTCTGCCACCTGCGGCGGTGAGGTTACCGCTGACGGCGGAGCGGATGTGACCTCACGGGGTATTTGCTGGAGCACTTTGCAGAACCCCACGATAAACGACAACTACACCAACGACGGCACCGGCACGGGCGTTTTCTCAAGCAGCCTCACAGAACTGTCGCCCAACACAAACTACTATGTGCGTGCCTACGCCACCAACAGTATAGGAACGGCATACGGGCAACAGACTTCTTTCACCACATTGACAAATCTTCCGGAAGTGTCAACCGGCAATGTAACCAACATCACCGCTTCCTCTGCCACCTGTGGAGGCAATGTGATTTCGAATGGAGGCGACATCGTTACGGCAAGGGGCATCTGCTGGAGCACCTTCCAGAATCCCACGCTGAACGACAGTCACACCGAAGAAGGTACCGGCACTGGATATTTCTCCAGTAACATCACAGGGTTGACCGCTGGAACCACCTATTATGTGCGGGCGTATGCCACCAACAGCGCGGGTACTGCTTACGGACAGGAAACTTTTTTCACTGCATTGGCAAATCTACCAGAGGTATCAACCAGTAGTGTAACCAACATCACTTTCACTACTGCCACCTGTGGCGGACAAGTAACCGGCACAGGCGGTTTGATTGTGACCGCGCGCGGTGTCTGCTGGAGCACTTCTCATAACCCCACCACCAACGACAATTACACCACCAACGGTACCGGCTTGGGTGTTTTCTCAAGCACCCTCACAGGGCTGTCCTCTAACACCACCTATTATGTGCGTGCCTACGCCACCAACAATGCTGGAACGGCATACGGAAGCGAAATGAGTTTCACCACGGAAGAAATAATCATCCCCGAAGGTGATGCACAACCTTGCCCCAACACCCCCACAGTGACTGACCACGAAGGAAACGTCTATAATACCGTGCGAATCGGCAACCAGTGCTGGATGAAGGAAAACCTGCGAACGACTACCTCGCCGAGTACAGGTACGTACCTTATCACGAACACCAATTATTTCAGTACAATCCAGGGCAAAAAGGCTTGTTGGTACAACTACGATTCAGCCATGTATGCGCCTATGAACTACGGAGTATTGTACAACTGGAACGCGGCAGTGGATACGTTCAATACAGCATTCGGGGAGACGGAGGTGCCCGGTTACGGTAGCGATAGTGATTATGTATCGGTGAGTTTCACGAGTCACCGACGTGGCATTTGCCCAGCAGGCTGGCATTTGCCGAATAGAGTGGAATGGATAGGATTGGCAGACTATGTGGGCAGCCGGATCGAATACACCTGCGATGGCAACAGCAGCCACATTGCCAAGGCTTTGGCCTCCACAGAAGGATGGATAACGAGCTCCGATAACTGTGCTGTGGGCAACAACCCAAGTTCGAACAATGCCACGGGCTTTTCCGCTGTTCCTGCGGGTTTTTTCGAAGATTTTCCGTTCTACCTCGCTGGCCGTTTCACCGCCTTCTGGTCTTCTACGGAGGCTGACTTTAGTGCTGGCCGATCTTTCGATCTGATTTGGTGGGATTCTGAAACTTCATACTGCAACGGAGGCGTGGTAAAGTTCGACTTCGCTTCCGTCCGCTGCCTCCGGGATACAATTACTCTTCCTCTCATTACAACGGGATCGGTGATTGGCATTACGGCGACAACAGCAATATGCGGAGGTGATGTCCTCTTTGGCGGAGGCGAGAATGTCTCCGCCCGAGGTGTCTGCTGGAGCACTTCTCAACATCCTACAATAAACGACAGCCACACTACCGACAGCAGCGGTATAGGGAGTTTCTATAGCTTCCTCTCGGGGCTGTCGTCCAGCACCACTTACTATGTACGGGCTTACTCCACCAACAGCGCAGGAACGGCTTACGGTGCGGAGGCGGTCTTCACAACGAAAAACCTCACACCAGGTTACTCAGAACCCTGCCCCGGCACCCTCTCAGTGACAGACTATGAAGGCAACCTCTATAACACAATGCAAATTGGCAATCAATGTTGGATGCGGGAAAATTTGCGCACAACACACTTTCCCAATGGCACGACCATCCCCAACGGCATTGCTTCTGGTATGAGTTTATCCTCACCATATTACTATGATTATAGTAGCCACCCCCTCCCATTGGAGACGCGGGGGTATTTGTATAACTGGCCAGCGGCCATGGCTGCTTGTCCTACGGGTTGGCATCTGCCGAGCGATGCAGAGTGGGCGGATTTGGCCTCATATATGAGTAACCAAAGCTACTATGTGTGTGGCGAGGATACAAACCATATAGCCAAAGCATTAGCCTCTATTGAAGGATGGAGACCTAACAGCAATTATGATGTGTGCAGTCCTGGAAACCAGATCCTACATACGAACAACGTTTCGGGGTTTTCCGCCATTCCAGCAGGCAACTACCTCTACGATGGATCATTCCAGGGTTTGGGCGATAACACCGGTTTCTGGTCTTCCACAGAAAGCACGGCAACCAATGCTTGGGTTCGAGGCTTAACCTCTGGAAACGTGAACATGTACAGAAATAACACCTTCCGGTACTACGGCTATTCCGTCCGCTGCCTCCGCGATTAAACATCCGGTATCACCGGCTATCCCGCTGCCACTCCCTCACCACGTTGTTCACCGCCACCATCTTCTTCACAAACGTATGATTGTAATACATGACCAAAGACTCCCGATTGGGCTCGCACTGCGGGTAACGCCGCAATATGTCGTTGACTACGGCCTCGCGGTGCCGTTCCCGGATTTCGTAATTATTCTTGAAGAAATCCGACTGGGTGTAATGCGCAAGTTTGTCAATAGGAGTCATCCCTTGCGCCTCCGCAGCCCGGTTCCAATCCCAGAACGGACGGAAAAGCGTGTCCAAGGAGGTTTCTATCATCTTCTTGGCCTCTGCCGGAATCTGCCGGTAAATATACTCTTCCGAAAACACATCCACCTCCTTTTCCTGGGCGGTTTGTCTGTTATACTCGTCTTGGGCTTTTGGCACAGCCGTATTGCCCGGTTCCCCTTGAGGCAATGGCGCAGTCTGAAGATCCTGCTGCTCCCCGACATTTCCAGATGGTGTTTCCGAGGGTGCGGTTTCCTCTGTCTCGCTCGACAAAGGCTCGGGTTGTACCTCATTTGCCGTTGGCCACAACACCCACGCACCCACCACAATAACGAGCAAACAGGGCAGTGTGATGAAAACAGGGATTTGTCGCTGGCTCCGTTGCAGCCGCTGCAGAATCTCCTCTGCATTGCCGAAGCGTTTCTCGCGGTCGGGTTGTGTACACTTGCGTACCACTCCTCGGTAACCATGGGGAAAAAGCTGCCGTAGAATCACCCCGAAAGCATAGAGGTCGGCACGGCAGTCCAACGGCACGCCGCCGCTCTTCTGCTCGGGTGCGGCGTATTTGTCCGAACCCGCCGGCTGCTTCAGAATGCCGTGGTAATCGGTGTCCGCCAACCCAAAATCGATAATTTTCACGTTGTGTCCATTGTGCGTAATCAAGATGTTGTCGGGTTTCAGATCGCGATGGATGATCTGTTTGCCGTGGAAATAGGACATCGCCGATAGTATCTCCTTCGCAACCTTCATCCGTACGGCCCGAGATGGACTCTGTGCGAGGAACTCCTTGAGCGTACATCCATCCACATACTCCATCACGATGCACGGCCCGGCAACAGGGTCGGTCTCAAAGCTGAACGTATGCGCGATGTTGGGGTGATCCATCTGTACCCCCAACTCAAACTCTTTGGTCAGCAGCTCGCTATAAACCGCCTTCCTCTGAAATTCCGGCTTCAAACCCTTCAGCACGAACCACTTTCCGTACCGCTTCGCCTTATACAAGCGGTTGAACCCACCCGACGGGATTTCCGCATACGCGGTGAACACGTCCGAGATATTCTCGAATGAAGAGGTGATTTCGCCGGAAGAAGAAGGCAATCGTGAATCCATTTGCAGTTCGTCAGAAGTGTGCATATCGGCGGCAAAGGTACACAAATTACGAATATGCGCCAACTATGAAGAATGTAGAATTATGAATGTTGAATGCTGAATGATTATCAGGGGATGTTGTCGATTTATAATGTTTGACGCAATTATTCAAAAAAAGTGTATCTTTGCAACTGGTAATATTTTGATTGTTTCTATATGATTAACAAAAGAATAGATAATATGTTATCAGTTCTTGACAACTATCTGCTTGACAATGTTGACAGCATCAGCAAGCAGATAGCTTCGGATTTTCGCCATCGCAGGGTGGAAAAAGGGATGACGCGCGAAGAGATCGCCGAACGCGCTGGTGTTGCATTGAGTAACGTGGCAAGGTTCGAGCAGAAAGGGCTTGTTTCGCTGAAAAATCTGATAGGCCTGGCAATGGCGTTGGGCTATACAACCGAAATCAAAAGCCTGTTTGCCCATTCAAAATACTCGACAATGGAGGAACTGACTCAGATTCGTAAAAATACTGGAAAAACAAAGGCTTATAAGAAATGAAAACAGATAAATTGATGGTGAAATACCACGACCGAACTGTCGGAACATTGACCCTCACCCCCGACGATCGTCTGTGCGCCTTTGAATACGACAGCGCATGGCTGTCCGACGGATTCAGCATATCACCATTAGAGCTTCCGCTGAAAGCAGGTCTGTTTATTGCCAAACATCAGCCTTTCCACGGCAACTTCGGCATTTTCGAAGACAGTCTCCCCGATGGTTACGGGCGCTATCTGCTTCACAAAGCGCTGTTGCATGAAGGCATCAACGACGCCAACTTGTCTGCCCTTGACAGATTGAGCATTGTGGGCAATAGTGGAATGGGAGCTTTAACGTATCATCCTGAGACAAAGGTAATTAAAGATTCCGAGATTCTTGATTTCGACCTTCTTCAAGAGAAAGCGTTGCAAGTGTTGAAAGAACAGCAAGACACCGATGCGGGGTTGCTTCTATACAATAGCGGCAACAGCGGCGGAGCCCGTCCGAAAGCCATTTTCAGCGATAACGAAGGGCATTGGCTGATCAAGTTCCGCCACTATTACGACCCTACCGATATTGGACAACAAGAGTTCCATTACAATGAGGTGGCCAAAAGATGCGGCATCAACATCCCAGACTGCAAGCTCACGAACGGTCGCTATTTTACAACCCGCCGATTCGACATTGCGCCTGACGGGAAGCGAATTCATACGGCAACAGCAGGCGGATTGCTGTGCCTGTCGTTGAGTATGCCTTTTCTTGACTATGAAAACCTGCTTGCGTTGACCGGTTTTCTCACCCAAAATGCCAAGGAGGTGGAGGAAATGTATCGACGCATGGTGTTCAACTATTTGACTGACAACAAAGACGACCACTGCAAGAATTTCAGTTTTTTGGTCTCAAAAACTGGAAGTGGCCGATATTCCTGGCATCTTGCGCCCGCATACGATTTGACGCTGTGTACGGATGGATACAATGGAGAGCATGCAACATCTGTCAACAGGACAGGCACCCCCACCCTACAAGACATGATAGCCGTCGGAACAAAAAACAAGATGAGCGCTGAACGCTGCCGTGAAATTTTCGAAGAGGTCAAATCAAATTGCGATGACTTGCTTTTATACAAAATCGAAGAAACATAGAAAATATATCTTTGCCCCACACCCTAACCTATCAACCCACTAACCATAAACCATTAACCCTCAATAACCTATAACCCATAACCAATAACCATTACAAAAATGAACAAACAAATCATAGAAGTGCTGTCGAACAGCAGCGAAAAACTGAATTACAAGCAGATAGCGGCCAAAATGAAGATTTTCGACAAGAAAGGCCGCGAAGAAGTGAAGAAAGAGCTTGAGAAGCTCATCAACGCCAAAGTCGTGCTGAAGGCCGGCCGCGGCAAGTACAAGCTGAACAGCAAGTTCCAGGACACCAAGACCACCGGCAAGCACTACATCATCGGCCGCGTGGAGCAGAAACGCAGCGGCATGGCTTTCGTCATCCCGCAGGGCAAGCAGAACGACACGCCTGACGAATCCACCATCGATGACATCTTCGTGGCGGACGGCAACCTCGGCAACGCCCTCAACGGCGACCTCGTGAAGGTGGTCCTCTTCCCCGCCCGCAAAGGCAAACGTCTTGAAGGTCAGGTGGTCGAGGTCGTGCAGCGCAGCAAACGGCAGCTCGTCGGCACCATCCACATCAAGCAAGGCATCGCCTTCTTCGTGCCCGACAACACGATTCTGCGCCGCGATGTCATCATTCCCGGCAAGAACCTGCGCAAAGCCAAGACCGGTGACAAGGTGGTGGTGCGCATCCTCGACTGGTCGGGCAACCACCGCAACCCCATCGGCGAAGTCCTCAACGTGCTCGGCAAGCCCGGCAGCAACGATGTGGAGATGCTCAGCATCCTCGCCGAGAGCGACTTCCCGGTCTCCTTCCCGAAAGCCGTCGAGCTTGAGGCCGAAGCGATTCCCACGGAAATCCCTGAAAAGGAGATCTTGCGCCGCCGCGACTTCCGCGACGTGACCACCTTCACCATCGACCCCGCCGACGCCAAGGACTTCGACGACGCCCTCTCCTTCGAGGTGCTTGAGAGCGGTCTCTACCGCGTGGGCATCCACATCGCCGACGTCTCCTACTACGTGAAGCCCGGCAGCGGCATCGACGCGGAGGCCTACAGCCGAGGCACTTCCGTCTATCTCGTCGATCGCACTATCCCGATGCTTCCCGAAGCACTCTCCAACAACCTCTGCTCGCTCCGTCCCGACGAGGACAAACTCTGCTACAGCGCCGTCTTCGACCTCGACGACAAGGCCAAAGTCCACAAGGAGTGGTTCGGCCACACGGTCATCCGCTCCAACCGCCGCTTCGACTACGAGCAGGCGCAGCAAATCATCGAGACGGGCGAAGGCGACCTCAGCGAGGCCATCCTGCAACTGCACAAACTCGCGCAGGTGATGCGCAAGCAACGTTTCGACAACAACGCCATCAGTTTCGAAACCGAGGAGGTCAAGTTCAAACTCGACGAGAACGGCAAGCCCATCGGCGTCTATCTCAAAGAGCAGAAAGAGGCCAACTGGCTCATCGAGGAGTTCATGCTGTTAGCCAACAAGCGCGTGGCCGAGAAAATCGGCAAGAAACGCACGGCCACACAGCCCACGAACGTCTTCGTCTATCGTGTCCACGACAAACCGTTGGAGGACAAATTGGGCATCTTCAAGAATTTCGTCAAGAAGTTGGGCTTCGACCTGAAGACCACCTCCACGAAGGCCTTCAGCAGCTCGCTGAACAAAATGCTGGAGGGCGAGAAGGGCAAGCCCGACTACGACATGTTGAGCAAGCTCTCCATCCGCATTATGGCTCGCGCCGTCTATACCACCGACAACATCGGCCACTACGGCTTGGCGTTCCCCTACTACACCCACTTCACCTCGCCCATCCGTCGTTATCCTGACTTGATGGTACACAGATTGTTAGATCGCTATTTGGCGCATGAGCCGTCTGTGAACAAAGAACAATACGAAGATTACTGCAAGCACTGTTCCGACATGGAGCGGCAGGCGATGGAAGCCGAGCGCAACTCCATCAAGTACAAGCAGGCCGAGTACCTGTCCGACAAGATCGGGCAGGAGTTCGATGCAGTGGTGTCGGGCATCTCCAAGTGGGGTGTCTATGCCGAGCTGAAGGATTCGCACTGCGAGGGCATGATCCCGATGCGCAGTTTCGACGACGACTTCTACTACATTGACGAAGAAAACTACACGTTGGTGGGTTTGCATCACGGCAAGAACCTCCGTTTCGGCGACCCCGTACGCGTGCGTGTGGTGGCGGTGGATATTATCAAACGGAGGATGGATTTCGAGAGGGTGTAATTCTTTTTTGTATTTTTGCACCCTGATTCTGTCAACAAAAACAACCGATAATGCACAAGAAAACCTTACAACGGATCCGGCGGGTGCTCGCGGCCATCTTTTTCCTCGGCATCACGCTGATGTTCCTCGATTTCACTGGCACGTTGCACAAGTTTTTGGCCTGGATGGCCAAGGTGCAGTTCCTGCCCGCAGTGCTCGCCCTCAACTTCATAGTTGTCGCCATCCTATTGATTATCACTTTGCTGTTCGGTCGCATCTACTGCTCCGTCATCTGTCCGTTAGGCGTGTTCCAGGACGGGGTGGCGCACGTTCACAACTGGACAAAGAAGAACCGCTACACGTTCTCAAAGGCGCACAACATCCTGCGTTACATCATGTTGGGAGTATTCGTCATTACGCTCATCGCAGGTGTGAGTTCACTGGCTGCGCTTTTGGCCCCTTACTCCGCCTACGGCCGCATCGTGCAGAACCTCTTCGCCCCGATATGGCAGTGGTGCAACAACGGTCTGGCTAACCTCAGCGAACATTTCAACAGCTACGCCTTCTACAGCAAAGAAGTGTGGATGCGCAGTCTGCCCACCTTCATCATTGCGGCGGTGACCTTCGTGGTCATCGTGGTGTTGGCGTGGCGCAACGGCCGCACTTACTGCAACAACATCTGTCCCGTAGGCACTTTCCTCAGCTTCTTCAGCCGGTTTTCTTGGTTCAAGATGCACATCAACGAGGAGAAATGCGTGCAATGCGGTCTCTGCACCAAGAACTGCAAGGCCTCCTGCATTGATGGCAAGAACGGTTTTGTCGATTATTCGCGGTGCGTGACCTGCGGCAATTGCATGGCGGTGTGCCCGAAAGAGGCAATTGAATACAAACATTTGGCGAACAATGCCACAACCGTAGGGGCGAATAATCATTCGCCCCTATCGGGCAACAACGAAACGTCCTCCGAAACCATTGATACCGGCAAGCGCGCCTTCCTGATTGGTTCCGCTGTGGCTCTCGGCACCGCCGCCTTCGCACAGGAGAAGAAGAAAGTCGATGGTGGTTTGGCGACCATAGAGGACAAGGTGGCTCCCGAACGGAAAACGCCTATTGTGCCTGCCGGCGCGGGTTCCCTCCAACGGTTCCGCACCCGTTGCACTGGCTGCCAACTCTGTGTGTCACAGTGTCCTAACGATGTACTGCGTCCTTCCACCGACCTGATGCACTTGATGCAACCGGTGATATCCTACGAACGCGGTTACTGCCGTCCCGAATGCACCGCCTGCAGCGATGTGTGCCCCACCGGCGCGATCCAGAAACTGCTCAAGGAGGAGAAAGCGGTGACCAAGAAAGGGCAGGCCATCTGGGTAGTCCAGAACTGCATCGTGGTGGCTGACGGCATCCCCTGCGGCAACTGCGCCCGCCACTGTCCCGCCGAAGCCATCGAAATGGTGCCCAAACGCGGCGACGACACCGGCAAACTGCTCATCCCCGCCATCAACGAGAGCAAGTGCATCGGCTGCGGCGCCTGCGAATACGTCTGCCCCGCCCGCCCATTGTCCGCCATTTACGTCGAAGGCGTCGAACAACAACGGACGATTTGATTAGTTAGCAGTTAGTAGTTAGCAGTTAGCAGTTTACGAACAACCCCAATAATAATAAACACATTCCTTAAGCAGCCCCGGAGGGGCAAGACGCACGAAGCGCTAATAACCCCACATAAGCGCAGCGCAATGTGGGGGCAACACGAAGTAATCAACACGAAGTAATCAACATGAAAGACATATCCAGACGAAATTTCCTCAAAATATTAGGTGCCGGCACCGTCGCGACGGCCGCGACGATGGCAGGGTGCAAAAACGACAGCGACCTCGACCCCAAAGGCACCATCAAGCCCCAGAAAGGGCAGATGACCTACCGTACGAACCCGAAAACCGGCGATAAAGTGTCGTTGTTAGGATTCGGGATGATGCGGCTTCCCGTGATTGAGGAGGATGGCCCGAGCGGCGCCTCTGGTCGTGAGGTGCCCGCCCCCATCGACCAAGAGATGGTCAACAAGATGGTCGATAAAGCCATCGAATACGGGGTCAACTACTTCGACACCTCCCCGGCCTATTGCCAGGGACGCAGCGAACATGCCACGGGCATCGCCCTGTCGCGGCACAAACGCGACGAGTATTTCATCGCCACCAAGATGTCGAACTTCGCGCCCGGCACCTGGCCGCGTGAGGAATCCATCAAAATGTTCGAAAATTCCCTCAAGGAGCTGCAGACCGATTACATCGATTACCTGCTTTTGCACAGCATCGGTGGCGGCGAGGATGGCATGGAGACGCTCCGCAAACGCTACTACGACAACGGCATCCTCGACTACCTGTTGGAGCAGCGCGAGAAGGGGGTCATCCGGAACCTCGGATTCTCCTACCACGGCGACGTCAAGGTGTTCGACTACCTGCTGTCGCGCCACGACGAGTACAAGTGGGACTTCGTGCAAATCGAGATGAACTACCTCGACTGGCACTTCGCCGACGAGATCAACGACCGGAACACGGACGCCGAATATCTTTACAACGAACTGACAAAAAGGAACATACCTGCCGTTATTATGGAACCGCTGTTGGGCGGTCGCCTCGCCAACGTTCCCGACCACATCGTGGAAGAGATGAAGACCCGCGAACCCGAGCGCAGCGTGGCCTCGTGGGCGTTCCGCTTCTGCGGCACCTTCCCCAATGTGCTCACCTCCCTCAGCGGCATGACCTACATGGATCACCTCGACGACAACCTCGCTACTCACTGTCCGCTGAAACCGCTTACTGATGAAGAACTTAACTTCTTAGAAGAGATTGCCAAAAAGATTTACGACCTGAAAAACATCCCCTGCACCGCCTGCCAGTATTGCATGCCCTGCCCCTTCGGGTTGGACATCCCCGGCATCTTCTCACACTACAACAAGTGCATCAAAGAGGGCAACTTGGCCAAATCGCAGGACGAGAGCGAATACAAGAAGATGCGGCGGGCGTTCCTCATCGGCTACGACCGCAGCGTGCCGAAACTTCGCCAAGCCGACCACTGCACCCACTGCGGCGAGTGCGTAACGCATTGCCCACAACGCATCCGGATTCCGGAAATGATGCAGATGGTGGACGAATATGTGGAGAAGCTGAAGCAGGGAACGCTATAATCAGTTAGCAGTTAGTAGTTAGCAAATAGTAGTTGAGTTGCTGAATCAGCTTGGACTTTGGGGGTTGTTTTTGGGCTGCCTGCTGTCGGCCACTATCATCCCGTTTTCATCGGAAGCATTAGTGACAGGGGCGCTGCTGCTTGACTATTCGCCATGGACAGTCATCCTCGTGGCGACATTAGGCAACACCATCGGTGGCATGACCTGTTACCTGTTGGGTTGGCTCTGCAAATGGTCCTGGATTGAACGTTTCCTGAAAGTGAAGGAGGAAACGCTGGCAAAAGCGCATCAAAAAGTCGAAAAATACGGTTCTTTCGCCGCACTCCTCACCTGGATTCCCATCATCGGCGACCCGATCGCCCTCGCCATGGGGCTTATGCGCACCCGCGTGGTACCCACCACCCTCCTCATGTTCATCGGCAAAGGACTGCGCTACATGGCGGTAGCGGGACTTTTCTCCACACTTATTTGACAAAGGCATCTTCCTCTCAATTCACTGATCACAATTCACTAATCACTAATCCCAAAAAATTGTACCTTTGCCGTCTCAAATCGAAACGATGAACGTCAAGATTACCAAAGGGCTGGATTTGAAGATTGACGGTGGCGCGACCGACACGATGTTGGATTTCGCGCTGCCTGAATTGTTCCACATCCGCCCGGACGATTTCCGATGGCTTACCCCGAAGCTGCTTGTGCAACCCGGTGACCGCGTGCAAATCGGCACCCCGCTGTTCGCAGACAAAAAAGAGGAACGGGTCGTGACGGTCTCGCCCGTGGCGGGTACGGTGAAAGAGATTGTGAGGGGCGAAAAACGCGTCATCGAGGAGATCACCATCGTTCGTGACTGCGAGACCGCTTTGGAGACTTTGGTGGATTTTGACGACCCCACTGATGGCGAATCGGCTCGTAAACTGCTGTTACAATACGGTTTATGGCCATATCTGCGGCAACGCCCCTACTCGGTCATCCCAAATCCCGACATCCACCCGAAAGCCGTTTTCATCCCCTGCTTCGACAGTAATCCGTTAGCCCCTGACTTTAACATGCTGATGCGCGGCAAAGAGGAACATTTCCGGCTCGGAGTTAAAATGTTACGTTTGGCCGCAGAAAACGCCCCGATCCATCTCTGTATGCGGAAAGACGCAGAGAACGAACTGTTTGAAACTGTCGAGAACGTGCAGAAGCACTACTTCAGTGGTCCGCATCCGGCTGGCAATGTCGGCACCCATATCTACTATATCGATCCAATCGGCAAAGGGGAGACCGTGTGGTATGTGGATCCGCAAGAGGTTGCCCGCATCGGCCAATTCTTTGCGGAGCACAAGCTGCAGTTCGGGAAAACGGCGGCGCTCACGGGTCCCGTCGTTAAAAGCACCGGCTACTTCGACACGATTTACGGAGCTGATCTGTCCGCATTGTTTGCCGACAATCTTACCGCTGACAATACACGTATCATCAGCGGTAGCATACTGTCGGGCAGAAAGTTAAAAAGCTCCCCCACCCTCGCTTTCCACGACCGGCAAATCACCGTCATCGCGGAAGGCGGCAAACGGGAGTTCATTGGCTGGTTGCTGCCGGGTTTGAAGAAGTGGAGTCTGTCGCACACTTTCCTGGCTTGGCTCACCCCCAAGCGCACGTATGCCGTCAACACATCGTTGCAGGGAGGCCGCCGCGCCTTCATGATGACGGATGTCTATGACAAAGTCTTCCCCTTTGACCTGATGCCGCTGCAACTGCTCAAGGCCTGCGAAATCAAAGATTTAGAACAGATGGAGGCGCTCGGCATCTACGAAGTCGATAGCGAGGATTTCGCCCTGTGCGAGCTGGTTTGTCCATCGAAGAAAGAGTGCCAAAAGATTGTGGAAGACGCTATTTTTGAATTGAGAACGCAGAATTAATATGAGAAAGTTCAACGCCCTGCTCGACGCCATGGACACGTTCCTGCGCACGCCCGCGACAGTCACGGACGGCCGTTGCCACGTGCGCGACGCGGTCGATATGAAGCGCATCATGATCACCGTGATGATTGCGCTCTGCCCCGCATTGCTGTTCGGCTGGTGGAACGTGGGCTATCAGCATTTCCTCGCTATCGGGGGAGAGACTGCTCTTTGGCCTTGCCTTTGGTACGGCTTCCTGAAATGGCTGCCGTTGGTCATCGTGACCTACGTCAGCGGGCTCGGCGTGGAAGTTCTCTTCGCTCAGATACGCAAGGAGGAGGTGGCGGAGGGCTTCTTCGTCACAGGCTTCCTCATCCCGATGATCATGCCGCCCGACGTGCCGCTCTGGATTGTCGCGGTGGCCACCATTTTCGCCGTCATCTTCGGCAAGGAGGTCTTCGGCGGAACCGGCTACAACTTCCTGAACCCTGCGTTGCTGGCCCGTGCCTTCGTCTTCTTCGCCTACCCGTCGGTGATTTCCGGCGACAAAGTGTGGATTTCCAGTGCGGACGCGGTCACCGGCGCCACTCCCCTCGCCCTCGTCATGAACGGTCACCCCGAGGCGATGCCCTCCACGTGGGAGCTGTTCCTCGGCACCATTCCCGGCTGTATTGGGGAGACCTGCAAAATCGCCATCCTCATCGGCGCAGCCATCCTGATTTTCACGCAGGTGGCCGACTGGCGGATCATGCTCTCCGTGTTCGTCGGCGGCTATGCGACAGCGGTGGTCTGCCAGCTGATAGGTCTTTGTCCCGTCTCAGCCCACAACCAGCTGCTGATGGGCGGCTTCATGTTCGGCGCGGTCTTCATGGCCACCGACCCCGTCACCGCCGCGCATACCCGCGATGGCAAGTACATTTACGGACTGCTCATCGGCATCCTCGCCATCCTCATCCGCACCCTCAACAAAGGCTACCCCGAAGGCATGATGCTCGCCATCCTGCTCATGAACATCTTCGCCCCCCTCATCGACTGGTGCGTCGTACAAAACCACATCAAACGGAGACGTAAGACGTAAGACGTTGGACTTGAGACTTGAGACTTTTGGCTCCGATCACTAATCACTATTCACTATTCACCATTCACTATTCACTATTCACTAAATGAAAAACTTCAGCAACACCTACATCTTCCTCTACATCACGGCATTGGTCGTGGTGATAGCGGTGGTGCTTACTCTGGTTTCCACGGGGTTGAAGCCGCGACGCGACCGCAATCGGCAGGCCGAGACGTATCAGCAGATCCTGCGGGCGGCAGGGCACGACATCGACCGTTCGAAAGCTGTGGCGGCGTTCGCAAACCTTGCCGAGCCTCTCACCGAAGACGGTCAGCAGTACCGTGTCATCTGCGCCGACGGTTCGAAGGGCACAGCAATCCGTCTCGATGGCAAAGGGCTTTGGGGTCCGATATGGGGCTACGCGGTGGTGTCAGAGGACGGACAAACACTCAAAGGTGTCGCTTTCGACCACAAATCGGAAACCCCCGGCTTGGGCGCGAAGATCACAGAAAAGGCGTTCCTGAAAGCCTTCGAAGGCAAGAAATTGTACGACAAGGACGGCAATTTTGTGTCAGTGAGGGTGCTGAAACCCGGAACTTCCACCGAAATCGCCGAAGAGAATCGTGTGGATGCCATCTCCGGAGCGACAATCACGTCGAGGGGTGTGGATGAGATGCTACAGGGTATCAAATCCGACAACTAGATCCCCAACCTACCGTTTTAACGAATCGCTGCGATGCAAGCTCAGCACCGATAAAAACAGTGCCGCCAATGTAATCGCTTGAAGCCGATAGGTGAACCAAAAATGGATAAAACTATGGTTGGAGAGAGCCAAATACCACACGTATGGCATAACACCGATAACCAACAAAAGAACGGCCTTAAACCATCCCTTAGCTCTAAAATGTGACACGCTCAATACCATCATAACAACAAACACAATACACACAAAAATCCAAGGAATCATCTTGATATTCTGCACAACAGCATCCCATCGGCTGAATTCTTCAGTTCCTATGCGATAAAACACCTGGTTGAAACCATCCTTCAGCACATTCATCTCCAAAAAAGCACTTCCCAAAACCCATTTGGTAAAAAATGTCAGAGCGTATCCCGTCACCCAAAGCAACCCCCATCCGACCATACGCGAAAGATGGTCACGGTCACGCAGCGTGGCTGAATCCTGTAATGAGACCCATACCACCAGCGGCCATCCGAAAGTGAGTAACGGTGTGGTCAGCAGGTCAAAATAGCAAGTCAGACAAGCAACCACGAAAAATAGCACCGACAAATACGGCAGATCGGAATCGTGGCGGACAACCAGCGTGGATGTGACAAGCGCTATTGCAAGCACGGGGAAGAACTGGATGGAAAACTGGGACACAAAACCGTAAACCAGCAGCCAGCTGAGCAGGAATGCCAAGGTCTTTCCAATTCCGGCACGCCCATAATACGTGCATAAAAACAACACAAGCAACAATGAGCTCACCGCAAACATCATCCACTGCAAAGCGGGATAGCTTGCAAAAATCAACAGAACACGAAATAAAAATGAATTGCCGTGCCAATAACGGGGGTACAGCTTAAACCACCCGCCAGACTCCTGGCAGGTGGAGCGTAACAGCGAATTAGTCATGTCGTAACCCGACTCATAAACATGACTCATCAACATCATCGACGATCTGATAGGATGTTTTCTATCAACATTATATATCTGATTGAGTATCAGTGCTTCCGTAAAATTATCCTGACGGCATGCCGTATCCATAATGATGGCTTGAGGATAGCAGCCCTGTTCCTGCATAACGGGAGCGATCTGCGACACATGTTTTTTTATAGATTGGTCCGGCAGCCAACATGAGATGACCCCAAAGAGGAAAAATACCGCCATCAAAGAGAGATAAAGAACCGCGTATTTTACAACTTGATTTTTCATTTAATAATTCGTCAATCTTTCAACTAAAAACACTACAGTGCTCGAAACATCGTTGCAAAAATACATTTTCTTTTCACATCCTGCACACCGTCCATTGCAGGGCTGCCATAATGAGACAATCAAACAGAGAAGTTTTATCTGTTTGTGTATATTTGGAATTTGTGTACCTTTGCCGACTAAAATCAAACTATGAAAAAATACCTCGGACCTCTCAGCAAGGACAACCCGATACTGGTGCAGACATTGGGCGTATGCTCGGCCTTGGCGGTGACCGCGCAGCTGAAGCCCGCCGTAGTCATGGCCCTCTCCGTGACCGTAGTGTGTGCCTGCTCAAACTTCATCATCTCGCTGATACGCAACACGATACCGCCGCGCATCCGCATCATCGTGCAGCTGCTGGTGGTCTCCTTCTTCGTTATCCTCGTGGATCTGTTGCTGCAGTCGTATCTCTATGATGTGAGCAAGATGCTGTCGGTGTTTGTGGGCTTGATCATCACCAACTGCATCATCATGGGCCGGTTGGAGGCCTTCGCGCTGTCGCACAAACCGTTCCCGTCGTTCATGGACGGCGTAATGAACGGTCTCGGCTACGGGCTGGTGCTCGTCGTGGTGGCCTTCTTCCGCGAGTTGCTCGGCTCCGGCACGTTGTGGAACCACCAGGTCGTCCCCGACAGCTGGTACGCCGCCGGCTACCTCAACAACGGACTGATGATCCTCCCGCCCATGGCGCTGATCTTGATTGGGGTGATTATTTGGGCGAAGAACGGGGTAGCGGAGAAGCGATGAGGCGATGAAAGACGATGAATGGACGATGAAAACATTCCCTGAGCAGCCTCACTGACCGGCAATCGCCTCTATCGGCACGGTGCTGTCCATCAGGCCGATGCGGGTGTCGGCGGCGTGGCGGTTACTAATAGTAAAGAAAGCTATGGACGGCATCATGAACGACGATTACCGTTTCCCCATGAGCATCAACCGTAATCTCATAAGCAAAATGGAAATCCTCGCAAATAAATTCCTGCCATCCATTTTTAATCCATTCTTTTTTTAGTCTGGCCTTGGGGAATATGGTCGCATAGTTAGCAAGCGATTCCAATCCGTCATAAAGACGGTTTTTCTTGCTTTCCACGATATCAAAACTTAATGTATGCCAATGCTTCAATATGGCAGCATCATAGAACGATTCTATGGCTTGATGTACACGTTCTTCAACAACAATTCTCATGCCTCAGGATGATAGAACTTGTAAATCTTTTCAGTCAGCCGACGACGAGACTCTTCGAGCGGAATACACTGTGCTATCTCCTCGTCAGAGATTATCCGACGAGTTGTTTGGGCAGCAACTCCATATTCTGCGACTGGTTCATTAACCATCGGAGTTTCAGGTTCTTCTATAGGATAATCTTTCGCCATATAATTGTTTTTTTGCAAGGCAAAAATACATATATTTTTAATATCTCGATAGTTTTTTCTTCAAATATTTCAAAGTTTCTATATATAGGTATCCTCTAACGGGGATAAGTCATCCCGCTCACCATCGTCTCTACCGACACGGTATTATCTACCAGCCCGATGCAGAGCAGGTGATCAAGTCTTACAACTAACCCCAAACGATTCTAAAAGTTGCACTTTCAAAAGAGCGTTTTTTTTATTTTTTTCACTTCAGAAAGTGCAATATTGAAATTATTTAAGGCTCAAACAGGCGATAAACGAGACGGTTGAGCACGATATTCCAAGTTATGCTGATATGCCTGTTGCATCAGCCGTCAAATTGAAAAAATTGATGTATGTTCTATCCAATAGTGTGCCGTTCAAACCCAACTATAGCAAACTGGCACAAGAGCTTGAGATAGGCCGCAACCAGTTGCCCGATTATATAGAATATCTTGAAAAATCAAGATTGTTCAATGCTTTGAAAGAAAATGTCACAGGTGACTCCTTGCTCAGAAAAGTTGAGAAGCTATACCT
>JAEEGJ010010661.1_pt1 | contig 23799 bp, 19 predicted proteins | sample 8958761 | NCBI WGS metagenome assembly JAEEGJ01 (sample SAMN16246546, study PRJNA631951) | gut metagenome | biome: gut microbiome; feature: rumen; material: RS-attached | host: Bos | place: Iran: Karaj | collected 2018-10 | reverse complement strand
TCTCATATCCGTCGATCAACTGGTTCAGGCGCTCAAGCCATAATACAGCCTTCTTATAGTCGGCTATTTCCAGATAGTTGTAGCTGATGTTAATCACGCCCACGATAGCATCGCGGTAGTTGATCGCATCAGGATGATTATTGATGTTGTTCAGATGGGCGCGATAAGCCTCTTCCAGACGATTGTCGGTCTTGTCATCACTCAATCCCAGACGGCTCTGACAACAACCGATATAGATGAGCATGTTGGTATATTCGCTGAGTGTGTCGCGCCCAAGGCTTTTCAGCCGTTCCGTAGCGGGTATGGCTACTTTCAGGGCGTCTTCGAATTCAGTCCATGTACTCAAAAGGCCCGTCAGGCGGTTGGTAATGCCGGCATACACCCGCACGTCCTCGTCGTCAGTAGAGTTCTCTACAGCGGCGATACCCGTCTTCCAGTACAGTTCGGCCATGCGTTTCTGCATCATACGGTCATAGGCGTAGCCCAGCCAGTAGCAGCCCTTGCCCTCGGTGAAACTTCCCAGCGGCTTGAAACTGTCCACAAGTTCTATGATGCGCGGGTAGTCCTTGGCCAAATAGGCCTCGTACACCATGTCTTCTGCTTCTTTGCGCTGTCTTTCTCGTTCTCTGGAGTCGCCTCCACATCCTAACAGGAATAAGGCGGTGACAACCATCACCACCAGAGTCAAACTGTCTTGTATGTTTTTACTCATATATCCTTTTTGTAGATTTTCAGTGTGCAAAGATACGATTAAGTGAGTAAACTACAAAATAATTAACGATTTATTTTTAGTTTTGAACGCAAGTATCTTCGAGATAAAGTTTCAAAGATACAACTTTTTTTACGAAATAATTCATATCCCCGTTTTTATAAATGAGAATGTGATACAAAAGACGTTAATAATTTGGCGGTCTCGAATATTATACTTAATTTTGCAGACGATTTTATTAGTTACTCCCCTCGTCAGTGCTTCGTGTAAGCGCTGGGCAGGCCGGTAAGACGACGGCTCTCGGGTAGGGCTGGCATGGTACGCAAGGGATATGTATAACATTTAATTTTTGCAATTATGGCACAAATGAATTTTGGTGGTGTGATGGAAACTGTAGTCACCAGCAAGGAGTTCTCTTTGGAGAAGGCACGTGAAGTATTGAAGAATGAGACCATCGCCGTGATCGGTTATGGCGTTCAGGGTCCCGGTCAGGCTTGCAACCTGCGCGACAATGGTTTTAACGTGATTGTGGGTCAGCGTCAGGGTAAGACTTATGATAAGGCTGTGGCTGACGGTTGGGTTCCCGGTGAGACCCTCTTCTCTATTGAAGAGGCTGCCGAGAAGGGTACAATCCTCTGCATGCTTCTGAGCGATGCTGGTCAGATTCAGCAGTGGCCCACCATCAAGCAATATTTGAAGCCGGGTAAGACGCTGTACTACTCTCACGGCTTCGCCATCAACTGGAGCGACCGCACGGGTGTGATTCCCCCGAAGGATGTGGATGTGATCATGGTAGCTCCGAAGGGTTCTGGTACCAGTCTCCGTACGATGTTCTGTGAGGGTCGCGGTTTGAACTGCTCGTATGCCGTTTATCAGGATGCTACTGGTAAGGCTAAGGAGAAGACGATCGCCTTTGGTATTGGTATTGGCGCTGGTTATCTGTTTGAGACCACCTTCCAGCGTGAGGCTACCTCCGATCTGACTGGTGAGCGCGGAAGTCTGATGGGTGCTATCCAGGGCTTGCTGCTGGCACAGTATGAGGTGCTCCGTGAGCACGGACATTCTCCCTCTGAGGCTTTCAACGAGACTGTTGAGGAACTGACCCAGAGTCTTGGCCCGCTCTTTGGTGCAAAGGGTATGGACTGGATGTATGCCAACTGTTCTACGACTGCTCAGCGCGGTGCGCTCGACTGGGCTCCCCGTTTTCACGATGCCATCAAGCCTGTGATGGAGTGGCTGTACTACTCAGTTCAGACTGGTAATGAGGCTCAGATCACTATCGACGCCAACTCGAAGCCTGACTACCGTGCTGGTCTGGAGAAGGAGCTCGAGGCTATGCGTAATCAGGAGATGTGGCGTGCTGGCGAGACCGTCCGTAAACTGCGTCCCGAGAACCAGGAGTTGTAATTAGAATCCTCTGAGTAATTGAAAATAGAAGAAGCTCGCTGATTGGCGAGCTTCTTTTTTGTGGGTGCTGATGGATTCGAACCACCGAAGTCGAAAGACAGCAGATTTACAGTCTGCCCCATTTGGCCACTCTGGAAAACACCCTTCCTGCGGTTAAGCGGGTGCAAAGATGGTGCAAATGAGTGCAGTGCTAAGCGTGCTTAAGCAATGCCGAATGCAGCCCATCTTCGCAAAAGCGTTTGCAAAGGTACGATAAAAAAGTGAATAGTGAATAGTGAATAGTGAAGAATTTGGGGATTTTAACGAATTTTTTGCATTCAGTATGCGATATATGGGAGAAAATGAGTAATTTTGCAGCAAATTTTGAGAGACATGGGAAAATTAGTCATCAATTCGTACGACGAATTTGCAGCGCACTTAGGTGAGGAACTTGGTGCCTCAGACTGGCTGCAAGTGGACCAAGACCGCATTAATTTATTTGCCGACGCTACGCTCGACCACCAGTGGATTCACGTGGATGTGGAACGTGCCAAGACCGAGAGCCAGTATCACAGCACCATTGCTCACGGCTATCTGACACTCTCGCTTCTGCCCTATATGTGGGATCAGATCATCGAGGTGCACAATATCAAGATGCTCGTGAACTATGGAATGGATAAGATGCGCTTCGGCCAGCCGGTGATCACGGGTTCGAAGGTAAGGCTGGTCACCAAGCTGCATAACATCCAGAACCTGCGCGGCATCTGCAAGGCAGAGATAGATTTCAAGATTGAGATAGAGGGACAACGCAAGCCTGCACTCGAAGGTATCGCATCGTTCCTCTACTATTTTATATCATAAGGTATGGGAGGATTCTTTGGGACCATCAGCACGAAGAGCTGTGTGAACGACTTGTTCTACGGTACCGACTATAATTCGCATCTCGGTACGAGGCGTGCGGGTATGGTAATGTACGACAAGGAGAAGGGCTTCAGTCGTAAGATTCACAATCTGGAACGCGACTATTTCCGTTCGAAGTTTGAAGACGAACTGGACTCTTTTTCCGGAAGTCAGGGCGTTGGTGTCATCAGCGATACGGATCCTCAGCCGATCATCGTCAACTCTCACCTGGGGCGATATGCTGTGGTGACGGTGGCGAAGATCAATAACCTGCGAGAGATTGCCGATGAATTGCTGGAGCGCCGCATGCATTTCAGCGAATATTCGGCCAATACCATCAACCAGACGGAACTCGTGGCGTTGCTCATCAATATGGGACGCACTTTTGTAGAAGGTATCAATCTGGTATACAAGAAGATAGAAGGCTCGTGTTCGATGCTTATCCTGACGGAGAATGGTATCATTGCTGCCCGCGACTTCTTGGGACGTACGCCTATCGTCATCGGAAAGAAGGAAGGATCGTATGCAGTCAGCAGCGAGACTACCAGTTTCCCGAATCTCGATTACCATCGTGTGCGTGACCTCGGACCTGGAGAGATTGTCTATCTGCAGGCCGACAAGATGGAAGTGTTGCAGGAGCCTTTCAAGCGTGAGCAGATCTGTTCCTTCCTCTGGGTTTACTATGGCTTCCCCGCTTCCGACTATAATGGCATCAACGTAGAGATGGTGCGTGAGAAAAATGGTAAGATGATGGGAGAGAAGGACGATATCGAGATAGACAGCGTCTGTGGTGTTCCCGACTCCGGTGTTGGTATGGCTTTGGGTTATGCAGAAGGAAAAGGTGTGCCCTATAATCGTTCCGTACTGAAATATACACCTACATGGCCTCGTTCGTTTACACCTGGTAATCAGGAACGTCGTTCACTCGTAGCGAAGATGAAACTCATTCCTAACCCTGCTTTGCTGAAAGATCAGCGAATCGTGTTCTGCGATGACTCCATCGTGCGCGGTACGCAGCTGAGGGATAATGTGAAGACCTTCTTCGACTATGGTGCAAAGGAAGTGCATTGCCGTATCTCTTGTCCGCCGCTGGTTTATGGTTGCCCGTTTATCGGCTTCACCTCGTCGAAGAGCGATCTGGAACTGATCACACGTCGTATCATCCGTGATTTCGAGGGCGGCGACGACCAGAAGCATCTGGAGCGCTATGCCACTACCGACTCGCCTGAGTATAAGAAGATGGTGGAGGAGATTGCCCGTCGTTTAGGTCTTACTTCGCTGAAGTTCGCTAAGCTTGAGGATCTTATCGAGGCCATCGGTATGCCCAAATGCAAGGTCTGCACCCATTGTTTCGATGGCAGCAGCTATTGTCATGAGCATGACGATGAAGACGAGCGCCAGCTGAAGTTTGATTTCTGAGTACTCTGATTACTCTGAGTACTTGGATTATTTCGTTTTATTTCTTGCTGAGGAAACCGTCTTCCTGGAAGATGTGTTCCTCGCGTAGCAGATATTCGAGCGCGGCGTTCAAAGGCTCTGTAGGCAATTGAAGGTCGCGTAATTCTGTGATGTGATGGGGCTTGCCGTCTGCAAGCAGTTCGAGAATGGCGTGGGCTTCTGGTGAGGAGATGCTCTCGCTTACCTGATCGTGAGTAGGGGAGAGACACACGTCGCACTGGCGGCAGTCGTGACTGTCTTCTTCACCGAAATAACGCAGCAGCTGCCGGCTTCGGCAGACATGATCGTTTGTCGCGTAGTTGATCATTGCCTGAATGCGCTCCCGGAACTGTTCCTTACGCTCTTCATAGACCACAGGTGGCAACTGTACGTCCTCTGGATCTTCGCGCCGCTGCAGATAACGTACGTAAGGCGTTTTCTTCTGAGGGATGAAGTGCAGGATATGCTTTCCGCTCAGGTTTTTCAGTATCATATACAACTGCTGAGGCTGCAGTCCGCACTGACTGGCCACAAAACCCTCGTCGATATAATTATAGTCGACGAACAGTCCACCGTAGTTTCTCAACAAGGCAGTGATGACTTTTTCCTCGTTGGGCGTGGAATTTTCCAGTCTGTAGAGTTCGTTGCGGCTGATGGTGAACATCACGCGGGCCTGGTTATCTTGTTCTTCCGTATATTCAATATAGCCTGCGCGATTCAATATCTTCAGGGCAGAATCTACCTGGATTGGGAAGTGGCGGAAAGCATGACAGAATTTGTCGATGTTGAACTCAAAAGTGGCATGATAGCCTGAGCCCACGCCCACCTGATAGAAATAGGCGAGGTGTTCATAGACCTTTCTGATATAATCCTTCTCGGGGAAGGTGTCGCTGATGCGCTTGTCGAGTTTGCGTTGGTCAGCATCATTGTAAAGCAATACGGCATAGGCTTTCTTTCCGTCGCGGCCTGCGCGTCCTGCCTCCTGGAAATAGGCTTCGAGGGAGTCAGGACAGTCGATATGGAGTACAACACGAACGTCGGGCTTGTCGATACCCATACCAAAAGCATTGGTGGCTACCATTACGCGAACCTTGTCTTCCTGCCATTCACGCTGTCGCTGGTCCTTGACGACGGTGTCGAGACCTGCATGGTAGAAGGTGGCGCTGATGCCAGCCTCACAAAGCAGTTCTGCTACTTCCTTGGTGCGACGTCGACTGCGGGCATAGACGATGGCACAGCCTTTCACACTCTCGAGGATATGGATGAGCTCCTGCCGTTTATCGGTGGCACGCCGCACAACATAGGCGAGGTTCTTGCGCTCGAAGCTCATCTTGAAGACATTGAAGCTAGTCTGGCTAGATATACTAGATTCTCTAGAAATCTTAGAATTTCTAGGATTGCCAAGCTTGTCCTGGATATCCTCAACGACCTGGGGCGTGGCTGTGGCGGTGAGCGCCAGGACCGGGATACCAGGCAGGTCTTGGCGGATATCTGCTATCTGGAGATAGGACGGGCGGAAGTCATAGCCCCATTGTGAGATGCAGTGGGCCTCGTCGACAGTAATGAAGCTCACCTTCATGTGACGGAGCTTGGTACGGAAGAGTTCTGACGAAAGACGCTCTGGCGAGACATAGAGGATGGTAATGCCTCCGAAGATGCAATTTTCGAGGGTGGTGATAATCTCTTCATGCGAAAGGCCGGAATAGATAGCTGCTGCGCGGATGCCACGACGGCGCAGATGCAGCACCTGATCCTTCATCAGGGCTATCAGTGGGGTGATAACGATACAGGTGCCTTCGCTACAGAGCGCTGGCACCTGAAAGGTAATGGACTTTCCGCCTCCTGTAGGCATCAGTCCTAATGTATCGTGTCCGTTGCCTATAGATTCGATGATTTCGCGTTGGATACCGCGAAAGCCATCATAGCCCCAATATTTCTGGAGAACCTCCCGATAATTATTCACTATTCACTCCTCCGAGGGCCTGATATCCTCTATCTGCAGTTGTACCTCGCTACGTTTGTAGATATTCTCTTCGATGGTATAGGCGATGTCGAAGGAACGTTTCGACTTGATATAGCGGGCGTCAGCACTCCGTCCGAAGGCAATGCCGTTCATCACGTTCGACGATTTCGAGTCCACCAGTTCGAGTTTGATATGCTCCTGCTGACGGCCCACAACCTTCGAGGTTCCGTAGTCGTAGACATTTCGGGTGCAGAAGATAGGCTTCTCGTTGTCGGGGCCGTGAGGCGCAAACTTCTTCAAGTCGTTATGCAGTTTCTTGGAGATATCCTTGAAGTCAATCTCTTCCTCAATCTCTAGTGTCGCCTCCGTCTGCTCCGGGAGGATATGCTCGTTGACATACTGCTGGAAACGACGTCTGAATTCTGGGATATTTTCGATTTTCAGTGACAGGCCGACGGCATAGGTATGACCTCCGAAGTTCTCCAGCAGATCGCGACAACTCTTTACGGCATCGTAGATATCATATCCTGCCACACTACGGGCAGAACCCGTGGCCAGATCACCGCTGCGGGTAAGAACCACCGTAGGACGATAGTACATTTCCGTCATCCTTGACGCCACAATACCAACCACGCCTTTCTTCCAGTTCTCGTCATAGAGCACAATACTATTGTGATGCTTCTGACTCTCCAGCTTTTCGATAATCTGGTTGGCTTCCTCCGTCATCTGTTTGTCCACATCCTTGCGCTGCTCATTGTAGACATTAATGTGGTTTGCTTCTGACAGTGCTTTCTCAAAGTCGCGCTCCACCAACAGGTCCACGGCTTCCGTACCGTTCTGCATACGTCCTGAGGCATTAATACGGGGACCGATTTTGAACACGATATCACTCATCGTCATCTCACGACCCGTGAGACCACTGATCTCGATGATCGACTTCAGTCCCACCGAAGGACTCTGGTTCAGTTGCTTCAGCCCGTGGAAGGCCAGAATACGGTTCTCGCCTGTCACTGGCACCATATCGGCTGCGATGGAGACGGCACAGAAGTCGAGCAATGGGATGAGCCTTGAAAAGGGTATGCCATTGTTCTTGGCGAACGCCTGCATGAACTTGAAGCCGACGCCACAGCCGCACAGGTGTTTGAAGGGGTAGGTAGAGTCCTCACGTTTTGGGTTGAGGATGGCGACGGCATCAGGCAGATCGTCATCGGGAACGTGATGGTCACACACAATAAAATCGATGCCAAGCGATTTGGCATAACTGATCTCATCGATTGCCTTGATGCCGCAATCGAGCACAATAATTAGTTTGACATCCTTCTCTGCAGCCGAATCCAACGCTTTCTTGCTGATACCATAACCTTCCTCGTAGCGGTCGGGAATGTAGTATTCAATGTTGGAATAGAACTGCTGCAGGAACTTGTACACCAAAGCTACCGCCGTACATCCATCGACATCGTAGTCGCCATATACCATGATCTTCTCTTTACGCCCCATGGCGTCGTTGAGTCTGTCTACAGCTATGTCCATGTCGTTCATCAGGAACGGATCTATCAATTCATTTAGCATCGGACGGAAGAATCGCTTGGCTGCGCTCTCCGTCTTGATGCCACGCTGAATGAGTAGGTCGGCGAGAATCGGACTCATGCCAATCTTCTCACCCAGCTCCTTAGCTGCTGCTCGTCTTTCTGATGTAGGTGGTTCGTAATTCCATTTAAAATGCATTTAATATATTATTTTTTATTCTTTGTCGCTTTGGTGGCCGAAAAGGGTACAATAACCCAAATTAGCGCCCAAAGATAAGAATAAAAAATGAAAAAACGGCATAATCTGCAAAAAAAATAACAGATTATGCCGATTTTTACCTAAAAATGGTGATTTTCGGGCTTAGATACCGAGTTTTTTGCGAATTTCCGCGGGGATGGCATTCTTGTTGATGAGGAAGTCCATCGTGTTGGCAGCGATGAAGGCCTTGGTCATATACCAGGTACCTTTGTAGTCGCCTGTCTCACCCCAAGAGTTCTGTACCATATAATACTCCTTACCGTTCTGATCCTTGGCGATACCATAGATATGCATACCGTGGTCGTCTGTCAGCTCCCAATTGTCGAAACGCTCCTGGCGCATTGCCTGTGTAGGCACGATCTCAGGCACGTTGCATCCCAGTGAATCGATGATATTACGCTTCTTCTCAGCGGTGAGCTTGAGCCAACGGGCCATATCGCTGCCTCCGAGACCCTCTGCAGCCTTTGTGTCAACGGCATAGGCCAGACCTTTGCGGGTGAAGCCCTCTTCCGATACGTCACCACCCCAAGCAACAGTATAACCCTTTTCAATGGCATTGTCGATGATCTGCATCATCTCGTCCATCGGAAGGTTATAGCTCAGCGGGAAGCGCCAGTTGTCCTGTACTTCTACGGCAAAGGCGGTGTAGAAAGGATGGTGTGTGTAGCTGGTGATAGAGACATAGTCGTCGAGGTTGATGCCGAGCGAAGCCATGAACGACTTCGGGGTGTATTCCTTGCCATCATAGACGAACTTCTCCGGGCACTTGCCTAGGTAAGCATCGAGGATGCCCTGCAGACCGACCTTCCATTGGTTGCTGATCTTCTTGGCCGAGCTCTTGGCAACAGCTGCCACGTAAGGCTCGAGGATAGAGAAGAACTCATTGAAATTGTTCAGCGAGTCACCATAAAGCGAGCCTGGGAAGGGCATGGCGTTGATAGGACAGATGCCCCAGGTCTTCAAGGTGTGAAGCACGTCCTCGGCACTGCCGCCCTGTGCAAACTGACAGTCACCGTGATAGCGAACCACCTGGATGGCGCGCTCCATATAGGTCTTGTTGGCAACAAATGCCTCACAGAGGGTGTATTTCTTGCCCGTTGCCTTCAGGATTTCAGCCTCGAAGAACGAGAGGGTGGAGTAGTCCCAGCAGGTACCCGAACGGTTCTGGTCCTTAATACTTGTAATGGGATTTGCCTTGATCGTGGTGAATACAGGCTTGTTCTGGTTCTTGGCGGGTTCCTTCTTCTTGGCTCCCGCAGCACTCATGGCGATCATAGCTATGAGTGCAAAAGTTAAAATCTTCTTCATAAATTTGAGTTTTAGCCCCCTAAGTTAGGGGGATGGGGGTCTGAACAAATGTTCATTGCCCCGTTAATACTATTTATTGTTCTCTTGTTCTCTTGTTCAGACCCCTGTGGCCCCCTAACTTAGGGGGCGCGAGTTCATAAACTCTTCGAGCTCCTGGGGATGATAGGGAATGCGTTTTGATCCGAGGAAACGGCAACCCTCCTTCGTGATGAGGATATCATCCTCGATGCGGATACCACCGAAGTCCTTATAGGTCTCCAGCTTGTCGAAGTTGAGGAATTCCTTGCAGTGTCCGCTGGCCTTCCAGTCGTCGATGAGGTGTGGGATGAAGTAGATGCCGGGTTCGTCGGTCATCACGAAGCCTTCTTCCAACTTACGACCCATGCGCAGACAATTGGTACCAAACTGTTCCAGATTCGGACGCGTCTCCTCGTCGAAGCCTACGTAGATCTGTCCGAGCCCCTCCATATCGTGCACGTCCATTCCCATCATATGTCCCAAGCCGTGAGGCAGGAACATAGCGTGGGCACCGGCAGCTACGGCCTCGTCTGTATCGCCTTTCATCAGTCCGAGCTCTTTCAGACGTTCTGTCATCATCTTGCAGACGGCAAAGTGCACATCCATATATTTCACACCGGGCTTGGCCACCTCGAGCACATAGTCGTGACAGGCCTCCACGATGCTGTAAATCTCCAACTGACGCTGGGTGAACTTGCCATTTACAGGCATCGTACGGGTATGATCAGAACAATAATCGTCCAATTCGCAACCGGCGTCGCACAACACTAATCGCCCATCCTTCAACTTCGCGTCGGAAGGATTGCCATGCATGATCTCTCCGTGCTGCGAGAAGATCGTGGCAAAGCTGTTGCCTTGTGCCAGACTGCGGGCGATACCGTCTACCTGTCCTGCCACGAAACGCTCCGTGATACCTGGCTTGATGAGCAGCTGTGCTGTTGTGTGCATCGCATAGCCAATGTCACAAGCAGCCTCGATACAGGCGATTTCCTCAGCACTCTTCGTGGCGCGCATCTTCACGATGGCCTTGATCAGCGGAAGCGAAGCGGCTTCCTTCTGCTTGGAGGGATGAATCCCCAGCAGTTCCATGATCTGTATCTTCGTATCGAAGCGATAGGGGGGCAGAAAGTGAATCGTCGCGTTTGTCGCCGTGGCACGGCGACATACTTCACTGAGGTCTGCCATCGGAGCGGTCTTCGTCACGCCTACCTCTGCTGCGAGGTCAGCCACCGATGGGGTATAGCCCATCCATACAATGTCCTCCACGTCGATATCATCACCGAAGAGCATCTCCGTATCGTTGTCGATGTCAATCACACCCACGAGTCCGTCGCGATGCTGACCGAAGTAATACAGGAACGATGAATCCTGTCGCATCGGGGCATAGGCGTTAGCTGGATAGTTCATCGGTGAGTCGTTGTTGCCAAAGAGGACAATCACACCGTTTCCCACGAGTTCCTTTAACTCTGCGCGCCTTCTGATATAAGTTTCCTTACTGAACATATTCTATATTATTCGTTTTCGTTAGCCAATTTGGTGCAAAGTTACAACTTATTTCTTAAATAGCCGAATCTTTTGCGAAAAAAATGCATAATTACACAGTAGGAATCGACCCTACTGTGTAATTTCCGTTCTTTTGTTCTTTCGTCTCAAAAAAAATGAGTACTTTTGTGCCCAAATTTGAATAATAGACTTAAAATACAATGGGAAAAGTAATTCTTACCGGTGACCGCCCCACCGGAAAACTCCATCTCGGACACTATGTCGGTTCGTTGCGCCGTCGTGTCGAATTGCAGAATGCGGGCGACTATGATCGTATGTTCGTGTTTATGGCCGATGTACAGGCCCTCACCGATAATGCTGACAACCCCGAGAAGATTCGCCAGAATATCATCGAAGTGGCACTTGATTACCTCGCAGCAGGTCTCGATCCCGAGAAGTGCGTGCTCTTTATCCAGAGTCAGATTCCTGAACTCGCTGAGCTTACTACCTATCTGATGAACCTCGTCAGCGTGAGTCGTGTACAGCGCAACCCGACGGTGAAGACCGAGGTTAAGATGCGTGGCTTCGAGGGTGAGAGCATCCCCTTGGGATTCTTCTGCTATCCCGTTTCTCAGGCTGCTGACATCACGCTGTTCAAGGCTACCACCGTTCCTGCTGGCGAAGACCAGGAGCCGATGCTCGAAGTATGTCGTGAATTAGTGCGCCGTTTCAACCAGACTTATGCCGAGGTGCTCGTGGAGCCGAATATCCTGTTGCCCGAGAATCTCACGGCCCGTCGTCTGCCAGGCACTGATGGTAAGGAGAAGATGTCGAAGTCGCTGGGCAACTGCATCTACCTCTCTGATACTGCTGATGATGTCTGGCAGAAGGTGCGCTCGATGTATACCGACCCCGAGCATGTCAACCTCAACGATCCCGGTCATGTGGAGGGCAATGCCGTCTTCACTTATCTCGATGCTTTCTCCTGCGATGCTGATTTCGCTGAGTTCTGGCCTGAGTATCAGAACCTCGACGAGTTGAAGGACCATTATCGTCGTGGTGGCTTGGGTGATATGAAGTGCAAGAAGTTCCTCAATCAGGTGCTCAACAAGTTCCTGGAGCCCATGCGCGCCCGTCGCGCGGAATTCGAGAAGGACATCCCCGAGATCTACAACATCCTGAAGAAGGGAACTGAACAAGCTCGCGAGGTCGGTGCCCAGACAATGGATGAGGTGCGTAAGGCGATGCGCATCGACTATTTCAACGATGCCGAGCTCATCCGCCAGCAAGCTGAACGCTTTGCGAAATAGACATAAGAACATATAAAAACATAATAACAGACTAACAGATTTTTAATATAAGGCAGACTAAAAAATATCTGTTAATAATATATGTTAGTTTGTTATTATGTCTTTAAATAATTAGTCTGTCTTTAGTAAATCAGGCCTGAGGCGTATGGTTCGCTCCATCGCCTGTTCGAATTCCCATTCACGGATTTTGGCTTCATTGCCGCTGAGAAGGATCTCAGGAACCTTCCAACCCTTATAGTCCGCAGGTCGGGTGTAGATAGGTGCTGCAAGGATATCATCCTGGAAACAGTCCGACAGTGCACTCTGCTCGTCACCGATCACCCCAGGAACTACTCTTACGATGGCATCGGCAATCATCGCTGCCACCAGTTCTCCGCCTGTCAGCACAAAGTCGCCGATGGAGATCTCCTTGGTAATAAGATGATCGCGCACGCGTTGGTCGATGCCCTTATAATGTCCTGCCAGGATAATCAGATTGCCCTTCAACGAAAGTTCGTTGGCCATGTGCTGATCAAACCGCTCCCCGTCGGGCGAAGTGAAGATCACCTCGTCATAATCGCGCTCAGCCTTCAGGGCCGTGATGCAACGGTCGATAGGCTCACACTGCATTACCATCCCTGCACTGCCTCCATAAGGATAGTCATCCACGCGACGCCATTTGTCAAGCGTGTAGTCGCGCAGGTTGTGCAGACGGATCTCCGCCAGTCCTTTCTTTTCTGCCCTTGCCAGGATGGATTCGTGAACGAAGCCCTCCAGCATCTCGGGCAATACGGTAATGATATCTATTCTCATAAATAAAATGCCTTAATCTTGTCAATATATGCCTCGCCCGTCTGGCGCCCGATATCGTACACACGCTGCATCTCTTCGGGATCGTGCGAGATATGTCCGATAGGCAGTTTTTCCGAAGGCCGTATCACGAGTGCGCGACCTGCTTTTTCTGCCTCGTAGACATACACCAGCTGTTTGTTGTACATCAGATGCCGTTTGTCCATCGCCTCAATCATCTTGGGATACTTTCTCAGGGCAATGCGCATCAGCGGCATCAGTTTGTTATGTTCCTTCACATAGCCGTCGGGTTGGGTGAGGATCACCACATTCCTCTCGTAGCCGATGCTTTCGAAATATTCCAGAGGAATCGAATCTGCTACGCCCCCGTCGAGCACCTTCATCCCTTCGAGCTCTACTACCTTCGACGCCAACGGCATCGAGGCGGAGGCACGGATCCAGTCGTAAGTCAGCGACCCGCATTTGTCGAGCTTCTTATAGACGGCCTTGCCCGTTTCCACATCTGTGCAGACGGCATAGAATGCCATCGGGTTCTGCTCGAAGGCCTCGTCGTCGAAGATGTCGTATTGGGTTGGGATGATGTGGTAGCCAAACTCCGCATTATAGAGGTCGCCCGTCTTCCACCATGACTGCCAGCTGCAATAGCGCTTGTCATGCGCGAACCGCTTATTATATCTGATGCCTCTGCCTGGCTGTCTCGACTTGTAGTTGCATCCGAAGGCCGCACCGGCCGACACCCCGATCAGTCCGTCGGGCTCCACGCCGTGTTCCATCATTACATCGATGATGCCCGCCGTGAAGAGACCTCTCATCGCTCCGCCTTCAAGTACAAGCCCACGTTTCATCGGCTGTGGGTTTAGAAGAAAATATCCTTTTTCTCTTTCTTGGGAGTCGTCTTGGCCTTTGGTGTCGCTTTCCGCTTGATCTTTGCCTGAGTGGCTACAGGTGCTTCTTCTGCTGCTACGGACTTGTCACTCTTCTTGTTCGGATTGATGGCAATACTGCGGTCATAGGAGAGGGTAGGGCAACCGTCTTCCGTGATATCCACGCTGAAACGTAACGTTCCGCCGTCCTTCCATCCATAGAACCGTGCGTTGTACATCTCCTCTGTCACCTTGGTAAGTTGGCAGACCACGGAATCTTCCGCCTCGATGGTTACATCGCGGAAAAAATTCTTAGAACCGCTGGCGGTGTTGTTGACCATAATCTCTGCAATAAGCGCTGAACCTTCGATACTGTGCTTCAACAATTGCACCGTGTAGTTGTTGATATACCATGTGTCGTATGTGATGGCGTTTGCCGGCAGCCTGAGCCCGTCATAATTCAGTGAGAACTTGGTGGTTGTGGAACTCTTCTCCACTCCGATTTCCTCGGGAATGTTCAATGTGCACTGGTAACTCAGCACAGCTGTCTCCACATTTGTATTCTCCTTGCGGGTGTCGATGTTGATATGGCAGTTCTCGTCCTCGCTGCTGAGTGTCATTAACGATGGCTTCATATAGGGAGGACAGACTGCCTTGATGTTCGTGATGGCGGTCTTGTGCTCAAAGCCGATGGCCATATTGTCATTCAGGACAAAGCGGCAGGAGTGATTGGGATCTACCGTCACTACACCGTATTTACCGTTTTTCATCACGATGGCTTCGTTGTTCCAAAGCTGTTGCACTTTCTCGAACTGCGCTGTCAGTATCTCCTTCCCGTTGTAGTTTAGTCCAAGCAGCTCTGTGCCGGGGAATGCCTTGCTGACGAGCGAACTCTTCTTTTCCTCCTTTATCTCCTCAGGAACGGCTACACTCTCTTTCTTCTGTCCGTCGTAGGTAATGCTGTTCAGGCGCATCAGCCCATCGAAAGTCATCTGACCGCCCTTGAAGAATGTGATGTAACCATTTTGATTATTCTGCACATTAAGTGGCCTTTCGTTGGCCATGACCCGGCTCTTCTTGTTTGTAGTGTTGCCATCGAAATGGATGGGGGTCAGTGCGCCGGTATTGAAATTATATTCGTAGAAGCGCTTCTTCAGCACAATGATGCTCTTGCCATAGCTCACACCTGAGATGAAGTCGATATCGTCTACGTCGTATTCGCCAAGGTTCAGCTTTTCCAATGTGCCGGTCTTGGCCGAGAGCACCTGAGTCGTGTAATCGCCGCCCAGCACACGCTTGGGATTCTTGGGAACTTTCACTACTGCATAGCCTTCAGTGAAAGGCATTCCGCCACTGAACGGACCGACGACCGCATCATCTGATGCTCGGAGGTAGAAATAGCCGTCAATATTGCTTACCAAAAGATAGCCGTCGTAGAAGGAAGGCAGACCTGCCACCTGATACTGTCCGGGCTGGAACTCCTTCACGCGTCCTTCATCGCTCATATAACCTACAAAAGCGTTGTTGGCATATAATATAGAGGTATGTGAACGGAAGGGCGACAACTTTTCGTACTTCTGTGCTACGACTTCTTTCTCCTTGGCGTTCATCATGCCGTATTTCCCGCCGTTGGATACTACGTAATAGCCGTTTCCGAGCATTTCGATGCTGTCGTACTTGGGATGAAGTGTCCATTGGGGCAGTTGAGCGTAGGCGCTCATACCTATAAGAAGCAATGCAGTAATGACAAACTTTCTCATTTTACTATATTGTCAGTTTCAATCAGTCCATTAATTCTAATGTTTTCTCAATCTTCTCCTTGTAGACAAAGTCCTGGTTTCTCTCCGCTTCGTCTTTGGCCAGTTCCAGCAGCTGTTTGCTCTTGGCTGTGTCTTCCTTAGTTGCAATGCCCAGATAATAGTAGGACGAAAGCCAATAGAGACATTGGTGATAGTTGGGAACCTGGGCCTGTATGGCTTTTTCCAGCCAGCTGATGGCTTCGCGATTGATTTCATCTGAAGCAGGAGAGCCTTTCCGCGGGCCGTCTTCCTCGACAATGGCCCATCCTAATAGTCGTTTGCGACGGTCTGACTCTATGTCATTAGGAATTCTGGCATAAGTCTTTGCCACCTCGAAGATCGCATCCTTATTCCCGTTTTCTGCCAGCACCTTCATGCGGTTGAAAGCTGACTGGATGCTGTCGGGGTTCTCTTGATTAAACAGGGCCAGTGCCGATTCGTATTCTATCTGTTCCTCCATCTTCTGCCGCTCAGCTTGGTCGATGGCTGCCTCTTCCTGTGCTTTTCCAAGGATATCCTGACCAAACAGGAAGTATGCGCCGGCACCGATTGCCAGGACAAGCACGATGGCAAGACCGATCCAGAGCCCTTTCCTCGATTTTCCCTGTGGCTGGAGGCTGTCGCTATAAGGATTGCCTGAGTTGTAGGGGTTCGCGGAGTTATAAGGGTTCGCGGAATTGTAAGGATTGGCGGAGTTGTAGGGGTTCGCGGAGTTGTACGGGTTTCCTGAGCCGATGACGGTTCCCTTAATCGGCGCACCAGCAGCCGGTCCCATCACCGTACCTTTATTAATAAGCTCTTCTATGGCCGGTCCCATGACAGTGGCTCCGGGAGGGATTGCCGCGTTCAGCTGACTCTGCGGGACTTCTTCCTGCGAGGTGGCTGCGAAAATCTCTGGAATCCTGTTACGTGTCTCCGGATACTTGATAGCTTCTTCGGCAATGTCCTCCAGTCTGTTGGCCGTCGGACGTGCCCAAGGCTCTGCTTCCAGACATTTCTCCAACGTGCGCTTCAACAATGGCGAGAAATTGCCAGGCAGTTCGGGGATCTCTGCTCCTTTCTTCTGTAGCAGACCACCATCATTTCCGAAAGGCAACATGCCTGATAGCATCTCGAAGACCGTCGAGCCCAACGAATAGATGTCATTGGCCATGATCGGCAGATTCTGCTTCGAGAACCGTTCAGGGGCCATATACGAGATCGTTCCTGCGGAGAGCAGGTCTTTTTCCTGGTTCGACACACGGCTCAGCGACTGTTTGGCCTGAGTGCTCACACCGAAATCAGTAAGCATATAGTCACCGTTGTCGCTCAGCAGGATGTTGGCAGGCTTGATATCCTGATGCAGGATAGGAGGCTTCATGCCATGCAGATAAGCCAGGGCACTGGCACAGTCATGGATCAGTTTCCAAGCCTCATCCTCTGTCATCTTCCCAATCAACTTACCGATGTTGCCCTGCTCGCAATAGGGCAGGATCAGGTAGGGGCGGTTCTCGCTTGTGGCAAAGAACAACGGGCGCAGCAGATTCTTATGGTTCGCGTTCACCATCAGTGCAAACTCATGGGTCAGCATCTCGTTGCCGTCATCACTGGCATTGCCTGTCGGGTTATATATCTTCAGAGCCAGGGCAACGCCCGTCTGGGTGTCTCTCACTTTCCACACCTCAGAAAAAGCTCCCTGTCCTAAAAGTTTCTCCTGTTCGTATCTTCCGTCAAAAATGTTCATTTCTGTTAATTATATTGCCTTTAGGGTGCAAAGTTAATAGTTTTCTATGAAACCACCAAGAATTTCGGGAAATATTTGCGATATAAAGAAAAATCTGAAGTTCCGCATCGGCACAGCTATCTTCGCTCCCCGCGTTTATTGAAGTAATACTGATCGCGCTTTCTCGTGATGCTGCCGTAGTTGATGGCATGCTCGGGACAGTAATGGTAGCAGGCCAGACACGAAGTACACAGTCCGTTATGCTTCCACACGGGCGGTGTACCTTGTATGTTATCCACCGGACAGACCTTCTGGCATTTCCCGCATCCGATGCATTTGTCGGCATCCACCATGAATTTCTTGTCGGTCACCATCTTCCGGTTGAAGTATTCTCCGATCACGTACGAATAGAGTCGGGGAGTACTGCCCTTGTCGAGTTCCTCGATGCCCCGTCTGCGCTCCTGGATGATGTGGATGATGTGAGGCAACTGGTGTCGCGCCACGTCGAGTTTCATCGCCTCCTTGTCCTCGGGGTCGGTCTTCATAAACGGCAGACACACATAGCTCTCTGGCATGATCACTGAGAACACTGATTCTGCCTGCAACGGCTCGCCATTACTCCGTCTCAGGTCCTTGTTGGTTGCCAAGTCGCGATTCAGGATGGTCATCGTTTCGCCCATACTGTCGCCACAGGTGGTCAGCGCCCAGCAGAAGTGATTGTCAACGTTCAGTCGCAGATTCCGGATGAATGTTCTCACCAGTCCCGGCACCTGCCAACCGTGTGTGGGAAAACAGAAACCGATTCGTTCGCCCGTGTGGAGGATATAGCTATGACGGCCTTTACGTATTTCGTCGGGAATATAGTACAGCTGATCGTCAATAGCCTTCGCTATCTCCTCTGCCGCCCATCGCGTATTGCCCGTTCCGCTGAAATAGAAAATCATATTGGTCTGAATAAATTTTTGGCAAAGTTACGAATAAGTGAGCAAAATACCAAATAATTAAAACTAATTGTTTGAATATTTTTTCAAAATAAATCGAATATTTCTTTTCGTTATCGGATTTTTTTCTTATATTTGCACACGATAAACAGATAAATCAACTTAAAACCCAACAAGATTATGAAGAAGCAATATGTACAAATGCTATTGATCGCGATCTTGCTACTCTCGTTAGTCGGAAGCTTCATGCGCTGCCAGATGAGGGCCGACGCACCCCCGAAGGAAATCATCGAAGCCGCCGAGGAAGCCTCGCGGCAAGTGCCAGAGCAGGGTCCCGCCCCCGAGATGAAGCGCATAGAGCCCGCCGACTCCGCTGAGACTGTCGACTCCGCCACGCAGGCGCACATGGATCGCCAGTACTTCGAGGCTCTGACGAGAATAGCCGACGGCGGAAAAGTCTATGCCACCGACGCCGATGGCAAGCGCATTTCGAAGGCCTTCACACGCTATGACGACTACAAACAGTTCATCGCCGCCAACCCGCAGAACCCCAAGAACTACTACTCTTACGACTCCGGAGGCACGTCATTCAACATCAACCTCAAGACGTCGCCAAACGGAGACGGCATGCAAATCCAGAATAAGCCGCAACCCGCCGAACCCGTTCCCTGAACTCACGGGGAAAGGTCCCGTGAGTCATCGGCATTAACGCGTTTAGGGCCCGCTATCTCATCTACGTCATCCGCGGTCAGCGTGTGATGCTCGATTTCGACCTTGCAAGGCTCTATCAGGTAGAGACAAAAGCACTCAACCAAGCTGTAAAACGTAATCCCAAACGATTTGAGGGTGAAGAGTTTATGTTCCAGCTCACGAAAGAAGAATGGAGAACTGTTAAAGTGCAGATTTTTCATGCGCAATCTTCTGATGTTGAAGCAATTACAGATTTGCAGTCACAATTTGTGACCGCAAAATCAATCAAGAAACAACGATTTCAACCTTATGCTTTCTCAGAAATCGGTGTTGCAATGCTCAGCAGCGTATTGAAATCAGAGGTTGCCATACAGGCGAACCGTAAGATTATGAAAGCTTTTGTAGCTTATCGTCATCTGGCAGAATTGCCCCTAGCTGCGACCTATCTCGATTTGAGGAAACAAATAGAAGATCTTAGGCAGGAAGTCAACGACATCCTTGCAGACCAGAACGACATAAACGAAAGTACCCGTGCACAGCTCGATGCCATCAGCACAGCATTGGCGGAATTGCAAGCCAAGAATCCAGAAGATGACAAACCACGTCGCCCTATCGGATTTATACAACCCGATAACGACGAGGATAAAAATTGAAAGTACCGATGACTACTGCTGCTCATTTTAGCCGTTAAGTGGGGTGAACAACTATTTAAAGTAGTTAACGAATTAATATAACTACAGGAAATAGTTGCATCCTTATAATTTTATAGTTATCTTTGCCGCCAGATACTGAATGCTTAGTTGATTAACAACTCAAAGAAAACTAAAAATGAAAAAACTGACGAATAAAGAACGGGAAGTCATGGAGTACTTCTGGCAGCATGGTCCATTGTTCGTAAGGGAACTGTTGGAGCACTATGACGAGCCGCGTCCTCACTTCAACACGCTATCGACCATCGTGCGCCGACTGGAACGGGAAGGCTATATCGGACACAAGCAGTATGGCTCCACCTACCAGTATCACGCCCTGATCACAGAAGAGGACTATGCCAAGCGAAATATCTTCCAGCTGGTGGACGACTATATCGAGGATTCATATAAAGGTCTGGTGTCCACCTTCCTGAAAGAGGAGAAACTCTCCGTAGCAGAGTTGCGCGAACTGATTTCCCAAGTAGAAGCATACAAAAAGACAAAGAAATGATAGACCAGTTCCTGACATACGAGTTGAAGGTAGCAGTGCTGATTGCCGTGTTCTATATCTTCTGGCGCCTGTTGGTAGCCAATGAAACTTGGCATCGGCTCAACCGTATCGTACTGATTACAACGGCCATCGCATCGTTCGTATTACCATTTTGCGTGATTACCTTCCAAAAGACGGTGGTGGTCGAACCTATGCGAGTTGTTGTGGACAAACCAGAACTGGTAATAACGGAGATTGAAAGCACCAACGGTTTGAGGAACGTTGATGAACCATCACAGGCTTTTAACTGGCAACAAGTGCTGATGCTTATATACATAATAGGTGTCGTGCTGCTTGTGACGAGGATGCTGATTTCGATATGGCGACTGAGCCGAATGACGGCGCACTGCGAACTGCATCCGTTGGATCATGGCCGCCGGATTGCTGTCTGTGACAAGGTGCAGCAGCCTTTCAGTTGGTGGAACACGGTCTTCATGAATCGAAAAGACTTTGAGGAAGGCGCCACAGCCCTTCTTACTCATGAATTAGGACACATCCGGCTGCGTCACTCTGTCGACGTCGTCTTAGTGGAACTGCTTACTGCCCTGCAATGGTTCAATCCGACGATGTGGATGCTTCGTGCCGACCTGCACACCATCCACGAATACGAGGCCGACCAGCAGGTACTCTCTCACGGATTCAACGACATTCAGTATCTAACCCTCTTAATCCGTAAGGCCGCACACCAGAGCGGGTACTCTCTGGCTAACGGCATAGCAAACCAGAGTACCCTCAAAAAAAGAATAACTATGATTATGAAACCCCAATCAAATCGTTGGCAGTGGCTGCGCTTAGCCTATCTGCTGCCTATCGTGGGCGTCACCCTCGCCCTCAATGCAGAGACCGTCACCAATATGGTCTATAAGAACGAAGAGCCCCAGAAACAGGTGCCCGTAAAGAAAGGTAAGAAAGATGCCACCATCAAGACCAATGCCAATCAGGGCATACAGGTCATAGAAGTAATTGAGGCACCTGAGGCTACAGACAAAGAAAAGACTTATGAAACCACCGTGAAAGAGACAGAGCCGAATGTGGCTGTCATTATCCTCAATACCAAAAAGAAAGGAGAAGAACCGTTGCTCATCGTTGATGGCAAGATTGCCACAATAGAACAGGTGCGGGCTCTTCCCAGAGATGCTGTCGCCAGAGTGGCTACGATGAGAGAAAAGGCTGCCATAAAGTCATACGGCGAAAAGGCAAAGTATGGCGCGCTGATCATTACCACTGTCAAACATCAGAAAGAAATAGACAATGAAGAATACCCAACCCGTATCATTGGTGCCAATTCCACCATTGATTTGGGTTTCGCTAAGACCGACAATGTCTTCGACGAGGTAGATGAGATGCCACAATTCCCTGGCGGTATGGCGGGACTGATGCAATATCTAAGCACCAATGTGCGCTATCCTGAAGATGCGAAAGAGTCAGGTGCCCAAGGACGTGTCATCGTCAGTTTCATTGTGGAGAAAGACGGGAGTATCAGCTATGCAAGAGTTACGAAGCCGACGTATTCTTCCCTCGATGATGAAGCCCTCCGTGTGGTCAGTAACATGCCGAAATGGACACCTGGCAAACAAAATGGTGAAGCCGTCCGTGTGAAATATTCAATACCTGTTTCTTTCCGTCTGAATAGCAAAGAAACGCCTAAAGCCGAGGGTACCGTCATGTCTATACCTGTAATGCCCTCTTCGGAGAGGGCTGAGATTGACGAGAACGGCAGAATCACCATCAACGGTAGGGAAGTGAAGAGGCGTTTTTTTGACGGCTCGCATCCCGATGACAATAAAGTGTGTTTAGCCATCGCGAATATCATGATCAATGATGCTGAGCATTTCGATTACGTGATTGATGGTGAACCCGTTTCTGCAAAGGATCTGCAGGAAAGGAAGTCCAAAAACAACCCCATCAAGAGCATAGAGTATGTCCAGAAGGATAGCGAGCATCCGAAGGACAGATTGCTTATCACGACAAAGAAAACAGAATAAACATGAAGAAAACCTTCATCATCGCATTGCTTGCCCTCGCCGCATTGGCAGGGCAAGCACAAGAGATTAGAACGATCGAGCCGACGCTCAATGACTATCTCCCGTTACTGAAAGCCCAAGGCTATATGGTTTATAGTTTCGACACGAAGGACTTCAACGGTGCTCAGGCTGAACCAGTAGTTATGGAATATGTGAAGGGCGAAGAGCCGAAGGATGTGCTCGGTTTCAGTTTTTCCATGAACTTCAGTGAGAAACTGGTCATCGGCTTTGCGCCGTCAGGAAATGATACGACGGCCATCTACACATTCAATTTCTCCGAGGGGAGAGGCTTCAACGGACGGCTCAACCTAAGGGCGATTTATGCGCCCGAAGCGCCAACCAAGAGCCGATACATTTATGAGTCGCGTCCTTTTAAACTCGTCCCGCCGTTCGAGAATGGAAAATTCATCCCGCTCGTCTTGTATGGCTCCTATTGGTATGAACCCGAGACGGGCGTTAGCCGCTTCTGCGGCGAGAGTATCATCAAGCCCGACCTCTCTTCGGACATTGTGAAAAACATTCCGCATTTCTACGTCCTCGGTATCAAAATCAAGTAAGGCAGAAGGATTGCATGAACTCACGGGGAAAGGTCCCGTGAGTCGTCGGCATAAACGTTTACTAACTAATTACCATTAAGTCTTTGGCCAAATCGCGGAAATGGCAAAATAGTTGTCCAAAGATTTGTAGTTTCGATATTTATTCGTATCTTTGCAACCGATATATATTGTTCAACCTCTAAATAAAATGCGTATGAAAAGAAAAAATGCAAAATTTTCGGCAAAAAGTTGCTTAGTTGGTAAACTTTTAATATCTTTGCAGCCATGAAGCGGAAGATCATTGCCTACAAGGGCTATTATCGGAAGTTCTTCAAGGCTCAGGATGCCGCAACACAGGAGAAGACACCGACAAAAGAAATTAATAAAGCATTAAAATTGAAAGCAGAATATGAAGAAAGAAAAAAGCAAGGTGATTTTTGATGTGGATGCGCAGTTGGACGCCGCATTCGGAAAAGAGGGAACGCCAGAGCGCATAGCCGCTGAAGAAAAGGCCGATGCCTTCTTTACTGGGCAGATCATCGAAGAAGCTCGCAAGAACGCCCATATCACCCAGGAAGAATTGGCTGCCAGAATCGGTACCAACAAATCGTACATCTCACGAGTTGAGAAGGGGCGTACAGAACCGAAGGTGTCTACCTTCTATCGTATCGTCGCCGCCCTCGGTCTTACTGTTGAACTCACACCCACAGTTTAAAAGACAGTAACCTTGTGCACACTAGTTTAAAACCGACAGCAAAATGAAGAAGTCAGTTGGGGTTTGCATGGCATTGTTGACCATTGTCCTTTTGAGTATTTCCTATGTGCCGTCATTGTTCCTCGAAAATGGTGACAGGTTATTCTGGCAACTGAGCAATTGGGCATGGATATTTGCCTCGATGCTTATCCCCATCATTGGTG
>JAEEGJ010010659.1_pt1 | contig 23811 bp, 15 predicted proteins | sample 8958761 | NCBI WGS metagenome assembly JAEEGJ01 (sample SAMN16246546, study PRJNA631951) | gut metagenome | biome: gut microbiome; feature: rumen; material: RS-attached | host: Bos | place: Iran: Karaj | collected 2018-10 | reverse complement strand
AAAAAGACACAGTCTACGTATTCCTTCAGGACATGCCCGATGCCGGCATATACCTTCCGGCACCACCCGATATGCTCAGTCCGCAATACTCCGATGACTTTGCACAGTGGCAGTGGGGTAAGACCGTGCGTCCCACAGACCGCGGCCAGCAGGCCAACGATGATTCACAGTGGGGTATAGACGGAATGATCAGAGTTCATCAGGAGACTCTTGGTTTTGAGATAAGCAAGGAGAAGACTCCTGCCATCTACAGACTGCTTTACAACGTGCTTTGGACCGAGAACCTGAGTACCCATAACGCCAAGCGCAAATATATGCGTACCCGTCCGTTTGCCCAGTACAACGAGCATACCTGGGGCCGTTTTGACAATGAGCGTGAACTCCGTTTCAACGGATCATATCCGTCAGGTCATACCGCACTGGGATGGGCCACCGCACTGGTACTCTCAGAGATGGTTCCCGAACTGCAGGATACCCTTTTGCGTACCGGATTCCAGTATGGTGAGAGCCGCGTGATAGTAGGTGCACACTATCAGAGTGATGTTGACGCAGGTTATCTGTGCGGAAGTACCGCAGTTGCAGTAATGCACGCAAGTGAATACTTCCAGAAAGACCTTGCTGCAGCCCGTAAGGAATACTGCAAGATCAAGGGTATCAAGAATGTAAGCCAGACCGAAGGATTCCCCGATGGAAACAAGGTATTTGACGGTCCCGTCACAGAAGAGAGCCACCGTTTTTACGGTGATATCATAAAGTACTATGAGACTCTCCCTGAAAGAGAGACTGAGCGCGGTGAGCAGGCTAAGATTGATGCAGATAACAGCATCGAGGCATTGCTCAAGAACTTCTCGGCTCCTGCAGGCAGGGAACTCAGCGCCGAGGCTACACCCGCTATCGCCGCCCTGCTCTCATACGCAAGGGACAACATGGTCAAAACCGCCGCTGAATTGGGCAGTTCGGCTCCTTTCCGCGAGCGTCCCTATGTAAGACTCAATCCCAGAAGGAACAAGACTCTTATAAGTGAGGATGAGGAGGCCAAGAAGGAGGTTACAAGTTACCCTTCAACAAATGCCGAACTTGGCTGGGGTATGGCACTGCTCCTGGTTGAGATCATGCCTCGTGAGACTGCCAACGATATCCTGACACGCGGATTCGAGTACGGCCGCAGCCGTATCATCGCCGGATACAGTTACCCGACCGATGTCCAGACCGGTCGTCTGTGGGGATCGGCCACACTGGCTCACCTGCATACCGATCCTGCTTTCCAGAAACTCCTGCAGGACGCCAAGGACGAGCTTAATCCTCAGGCCAAAGGAAAGAAAAAGAACAGAAAATAACCTATACAAACAATCATGAACCCGATCCTGTCCATAGTAGTTCCCTGTTACAAACAGGGCGATTATGTAGCCGAAACGCTTGATTCCATCCGCAAACAGACGTTTCAGGATTGGGAATGCATTGTAGTCAATGACGGATCACCTGACAACTCCTCGGAAATAGTCAAGGAGTATGTCAGGCTTGATTCCAGAATAAAACTGATCGAGACTGAGAACCGAGGGGTTAGCGCAGCGCGTAATACAGGCATCAAAGCATCTTCCGGAAAGTACATTCTTCCGTTGGATGCCGATGATATTATCCTGCCTGAATATGCCCGGCTCGCAGTTGAATATCTTGAGAAACATCCTGAGACCAAACTGGTCTATTGTGAGGCCAGAATGTTCGGTGAAATCAACAAATACTGGGAATTGCCCGACTACCAGTGGGACAAGTTCATATTCAACAACAGCATCTTCTGTCCCAGCGTTTTCAGACGAAGCGATTTCGATAAGACTCCCGGATACAACGAGAGCATGAGAAAGGGTTGGGAAGACTGGGATTTCCTGCTGGGATTCCTTGACAAGGACGATATCGTTTACCGTATTCCCAAAGTCCTGCTTCTGTACAGGATCAAATCAGTATCAAAATCAACCGAAGTCCTGGATAACTACAAGGACCTGGCCAAGCAGCTCATAGACAATCACCCCGATGTCTACCGCAAGTACCTGTTCAGCAAGATGGCCTATATATCGACCGAAAGACACAGCAGCACTGAAAAGCTGGATATGGCCGTAGGCCATGTCATAACCAAACCCGTACGTCTGTTCAGGAAATTAATCCAAAAGTTCAAATAGCCATTGCGTTATTTACACTAACTTTGAAGTCCGTATGGATTTCAAGTATGATGTAATAGTAATCGGTGCCGGACATGCCGGTTGTGAGGCTGCCGCCGCTGCCGCACAGATGGGCTCCAAGACCTGTCTCATCACCATGGACATGAACAAGATTGCGCAGATGAGTTGCAATCCTGCTGTCGGCGGTATAGCTAAAGGACAGATAGTCAGAGAGATAGATGCTCTTGGAGGACACATGGGACTGGTCACTGACTCAACCGCTATACAGTTCCGCATACTTAACCGCTCCAAAGGTCCCGCCATGTGGAGCCCCCGCGCCCAGTGCGACCGTGCCAAATTCATATGGGCATGGAGATCAGTCCTTGAGAACCAGCCAAACCTGAACATCTGGCAGGATACAGTTACCGAACTACTGGTAAAAGATGGCCAAGTTATTGGTTTAAAGACACTTGAGGGTGCCGAGTTCAGTTGCAAGTGCGTTGTCCTGACTGCTGGTACGTTCCTGAACGGACTGATGCATATAGGCCGCGTGACCATGCCCGGAGGACGTATATCGGAACCTGCATCATATCTTCTTACCGAATCCATTACCCGACACGGAATACGCACCGGCCGCATGAAGACCGGAACACCCGTACGCATAGACAGCCGCAGCGTACACTTTGAGGATATGGAGCGCCAGGACGGCGAGAATGATTTCCACCGTTTCTCATTCATGGGAAGCGAGCGCCATCTCAAGCAGATGTGCTGCTGGACCACATACACCAACGAGCGTGTTCATGAGGTGCTCAAGTCAGGACTTGCCGACTCACCTCTGTTCAACGGACAGATCAAGAGCATCGGCCCGCGTTACTGTCCCAGCATAGAGACCAAACTGGTTACTTTCCCAGACCGCGACCAGCATCAGCTGTTCCTGGAACCCGAGGGTGAAGATACCACCGAGATGTACCTGAACGGATTCTCATCATCAATGCCCATGGATATCCAGATCAAGGCTTTGAAGGAGATTCCCGCATTCCGCGACCTGGTGATCTACCGTCCGGGATACGCCATAGAGTATGACTATTTTGATCCCACGCAGCTCAAGCACACACTTGAGTCAAAGGTTGTGTCAGGACTCTTCATGGCCGGACAGGTTAACGGAACTACAGGATATGAGGAGGCCGGCGGTCAGGGCATACTTGCCGGTATCAACGCACACATAAGCTGTCACGGCGGAGCACCGTTTACGCTGGCCCGTGACGAGGCATACATTGGAGTTCTGGTGGATGACCTCATAACCAAGGGTGTTGACGAGCCCTACCGTATGTTCACATCAAGGGCCGAGTACCGCATACTCCTGCGTCAGGATGATGCCGATATCCGCCTGACCGAACGCGCCTACAACATAGGCCTGGCCACAAAGGAGCGTTACGACAAGATGTGCGCCAAGCGTGATGAGATAAACCGCATAGTTAATTTCGCTAAAGGATTCTCCGTCAAGCCCGCCCTGATAAACGAGGCTCTTGAGAGTCTTGGCACGACTCCGCTGCGTGAGGGTTGCAAACTGGCCGACCTGATTGAAAGACCCCAGCTTACGCTGGAGAACCTGGCCCCGCACATCAAGGCTCTCAAGGCAGAACTTGACAAGACAGAGGCAGAGCGCAGGGATGAGATCATTGAGGCTGCCGAGATCCTGATGAAATACAGCGGATACATAAGCCGCGAAAGACTTATTGCCGACAAGATGAAACGTCTTGAGGATATACGCATCAAGGGCCGTTTTGATTACAATTCGCTTCAGTCACTCTCAACAGAGTGCCGCCAGAAGCTCATCAAACATGATCCCGAAACACTGGCCGAGGCTAGCCGCATTCCCGGTGTTTCACCCAGCGACATAAACGTTCTGCTGGTGCTTCTGAACCGATAAAAACAAAAATGTTCCACGTGAAACAATTTTAATGATATGAGTAAACAGACACTTATCAGCCACCTCAGGAATATTCCTGATTACCCCATGGAGGGCGTTCAGTTCAAGGATGTGACATCCTGGTTCATGAACACCGAAGACTTGAAGGAGATTGTTGATTCCCTTTATGAAATGTATAAGGACAAGGGCATCACAAAGGTCTGCGGCGTAGAATCCAGGGGCTTTATTATCGGCGCTGCACTGGCTTACAGACTTGGAGCAGGCTTCATTCTTATACGTAAACCCGGCAAGCTGCCTTATGAGAAGGTAAGCCTGGAGTACAAGAAAGAGTACGGCTTTGACCGTATTGAAATGCACAAGGACTCAATCACCACCGATGACACTGTTCTGATTCACGACGACCTGCTGGCTACCGGCGGAACCCTGCTGGCTGCCTGCGAGCTTGTAAAGACATTCAAGCCCAAGAAGGTTCTGGTGAACTGCATCATAGAGCTTACAAACTTCCACGCAAAAGAGAAATTCCCGCAGGATTGCCCTGTGGACAGCTTTATTGCTATTGACGAATTTGACGGAGTACAGTAATTGAAAGGCAGGGAGGCATACGAGAAAAAGCTTAAACTGATTGTTCAGAACCTTCCGGAAAAACCCGGTTGCTACCAGTATCTGGACGAGCAGGGCACCGTCATATACGTAGGTAAGGCCAAAAACCTTAAGCGCAGAGTCTCGTCATACTTCCTCAAAGAGAACCAGACTGAGAAGACCCGTATGCTTGTGAGCCGGATATCGGACCTCAAGTATATAGTGGTTGAAACGGAATGGGATGCTTTCCTGCTTGAAAACAACCTTATCAAAAGGTACAAGCCCCGTTATAACATACTTCTGAAGGATGACAAGACCTATCCTTCAATCTGCATAACACGTGAGGATTATCCCCGTGTTTTCAAGACCCGCAAGATAATACGCAACGGCAGCGAGTATTACGGCCCGTTCAGCCATACAGGTACCCTGAACGGACTTTTACAGATAATTGCACAGGCATATAAGGTTAGGACATGCCGTCTGCCGCTCACAGAAGAGGCTATCCGTGCCGGCAAGTACAAGGAGTGCCTGGAATACCACATAAAGAACTGCCCGGCACCATGCATTGGCCATATAGACAGGGCCCAGTACAACGAACAGATTGCCGAAATTAGGGAAATCCTTAAGGGACGCAGCCAGGACCTGACCAGATCCATGATGCAGGAGATGAAGAAACTCTCCTCCGAGATGCGGTTTGAAGAGGCCCAGGAGGTCAAGATGCGCTATGATACCATCATGGAGTTCCGCGAAAAGAGCAGGGTGGTCGATACCGGACTGGACAATGTGGATGTCTACAACATAGACAATGATGAGGATGTGGTCTTTGTAAACTACCTGCATGTGGCAGGAGGCTGCATCAACCAGGCTTTCACCTTCGAGTACAAGCGCAAGATGGACGAATCACTCGATGAAATGCTCATGCTTGCCATTGTCGAGATGAGGGGCCGATACAAGAGCACTGCCCGTGAAATCATAGTTCCGTTCATGCCCGAGGCCGAGATAACAGGGGTTACCTGGACCGTTCCGCAGAAGGGAGAGAAGAAAAAACTGCTAGACCTTTCGGCTCTGAATGTAAAACAGTACCGTGCAGACCGCCTGAAGCGCAGCGACAAACTCAACCCGGAACAGAAACACGTAAGGCTCATGAAAGAACTTGGTACGCTTCTGGGAATGGAAAAGACTCCGCTCCGTATAGAGTGCTTTGACAACTCACACATATCGGGAACCGATGCCGTAGCAGCCTGTGTGGTATATGAGAACGGCAAGCCGTCACGTAAGGACTACCGCCTGTACAACATAAAGAGCGGAGCAGGTGGTGATGATTACGGTTCAATGTACGAGGTAATGATGCGCCGTTGGATGAGGACCGTCGAGGAGGGTGGAACTCTGCCTGACCTGGTAATAGTGGATGGAGGTAAAGGACAAATGTCTATTGCAAAGGAAGTAATTGATAATCTGAATATTAGCATTAATATTGCAGGTCTTGTCAAGAACGTCCATCACAAGACATCGGGCCTTCTTTACGGATTCCCTCAGATGGAGGTTGGCGTAAAACCGGACAGCGAACTGTTCCGCCTGCTGGAGCAGATGCAGGAAGAGGTGCACCGCGTGGCAATATCGTTCCACAAGAAGAAGCGCAGCAAACGTCAGACCCAGTCAGAACTTACTGATATAAAGGGAATTGGAGAGAATACCGCTACTGCACTTATCAAGAAGTTCAAGAGCGTAAAGAGAATATCAGAGGCAAGTCTTGAAGAAATCACAGCCGAGGTCGGAAAGGCAAAAGCTCAGACAATATATAACTGGTTTCACAAATGAGAGCTGTAATACAGAGGGTGACAGAGGCAAGCGTCAAGGTTGACGGCAAGGTTACAGGCGCCATAAAAGAGGGCCTGCTGATACTTGTAGGCATAGAGGATGCTGATACTCAGGAGGATATAGAGTGGCTCACAAAAAAGATCGTGGGACTCAGGATATTCAACGATGAAAAGGGCGTAATGAACCTCTCCGTAATAGACGTGGGAGGCGGTCTTCTGGCAGTAAGCCAGTTCACTCTTATGGCCAGCACCAAGAAGGGAAACAGACCTTCATACATAAGGGCTTCAAAGGGTGATTATGCCGAACCCATGTATGAGAAGTTCTGCCAGGCGCTTGAAAAGGAGTCCGGCAAAAAGGTTGAAAAGGGAATATTCGGTGCCGATATGAAGGTGTCACTCCTGAATGACGGACCCACAACAATAATAATGGATACAAAAAACAAGGAATAATATGGAATTCTACGATGAAATGGAGGAACAGTCTGTAAATGAGCCATCTACAGACAAGTTCAACGAGGCATTCAGCAAGTACAACATGAAAGTTGATGCTGCATGGGTGAAATCTGTTGTTGAAAAGGCCAAAAAAGAGGCATTCGGCACACATGACAAGGAGACCCTGAAGAAGATATTCAGCTGCATTGATCTGACCACTCTGAAACCCACCGACAATGAGGATACGGTACTGGCATTTGTAGAGAAGGTAAACAAGATGGAGGATGACTATCCCGACCTGCCTTCAGTAGCATCAATCTGCACCTGGCCTCTGTATGCTCAGACAGTAAGCCGCTCACTTGAGGTTGAGAGCGTCAAGACATGCTGTGTATCAGGCGGTTTCCCCTCATCACAGACATTCTTTGAGGTCAAGGTTGCCGAGACATCGCTTGCTCTGCATGACGGTGCCGATGAGATAGACATTGTACAGAACGCCGGTCACATACTGAACGGTGACTATGAGACTCTTGCTGATGAGATCGATGAGCTTAAGGCTCTCTGCGCTGACAAGACACTCAAGGTAATACTTGAAACAGGCGCGCTTGAATCACTTGACAACGTCAAGAAGGCCTCACTTATAGCAATGTATTCAGGTGCCGACTTCATCAAGACTTCAACCGGAAAGGAGGTACCCGGAGCTGATCCCGAATCATTCTGCGTAATGTGCAAGACCATACGCGAATACGCCGATGAAACCGGACGTTCAGTAGGTGTAAAGGCTGCCGGCGGAATAAGCACGGTAGATGATGCTCTGCTCTATTGGACTATAGCAAAGATAGTTCTGGGTAAGGATTGGCTTAACAACACCCGCTTCCGCATTGGTGCCAGCCGTCTTGCAGACAAATTACTTGACGCGATTTGTAATTAACTCCAGATAGCACTCAAACGAGTTACGGAGCTCAGGAGATATGAAAGCGGGCAGTCCCTGGATTGCCTGCTTTTTCAGTTCATCCATCTTGGCCAGAGCATAATCGATTCCGCCGTTGGATACGGAGTATTCTGTAACTTCACGGATCTGCTCGGGAGTAGCCTCAAGAGCACGTATGGCCTTGATATGAGCTGACCAGTCACGGTCGCTGTGAGTAAGGGCGTAGATAGCCGGAAGTGTGAACTTACCCTCCTTAAGGTCATTGCCAGAAGGCTTTCCTGTCTCGCTGCTGTCATGATAATCCAGGATGTCATCCATTATCTGGAAGCAGAGACCTGCCACATGTCCGAACTGGCGGAAACCCTCTATCTCTGCATCGGATGCACCGTTCAAAAGGGCTGAAAGCGATGTGCAGGATGAGAACAGTATGGCTGTCTTCTTGGATATGATATCAAAGTAAAGATCCTCTGAAAGAGTGGTGTTGTCAAGTGCGTTGAGCTGTGTAATCTCACCCTCTGAAAGGGTTCCTATCAGGGTTGACAGGGCATCCACACTCTTTATATTGGCGGTAGCGGTAATCTGGATAAGAGCCATGGAAACGATAAAATCACCCAGAAGAACCGCCATCTTATTGTCATATACCGCATTGGCTGATTTCTTTCCGCGGCGCTTGTCACTCTCATCGACCACGTCATCATGGATAAGACTGCCCTGGTGCAGCAGCTCAACGGCCGATGCCAGATGATAGGTGCTCTCCTTGACCATTCCGTAGCACTTGGCCACAAGCAGAACGAGTATGGGACGCATGAGTTTACCCTTGCGTTCCAGCAGGAATTTGAGCAGCAGGTCAACACCGGGATTGGCCGATGAAAACAGCTGAGAGTACCTTTTACGGAACTCTTCAAACTCCTGCTCAATGGGAGCACATATCTGCTTTATCATATCCATAACAGCCGCAAAATTAGCAATAAATGTCCGTTTGAAGAAAAATTTGTATTTTTACGTATCAATACTCTCTATATGGACAAACTGTTTCTGCTTGATGCATACGCACTTATATACAGGGCCTACTACGCCTTCCTCAAGGCGCCCAGAATAAACTCAAAGGGCTTCAACACATCGGCCATACTGGGCTTTGTGAACACCCTTGAGGATATTCTCAATAATGAGAAGCCCACCCATATAGGCGTAGCGTTCGATCCCAAGGGAGGCACATTCCGTCATGAACTCTACAAGGAGTACAAGGCACAGCGCGAGGAGACCCCCGAGGTTATCCGTGAGTCAGTGCCCGTAATCAAGCAGATACTTGAGGCATACCGCATCCCCGTACTTGAAGTTGCCGGATTCGAGGCCGATGACGTCATCGGCACCCTTTCAAAAAAGGCCGATGAGAAGGGCATTACCACCTACATGATGACCCCCGACAAGGACTACTGCCAGCTGGTAACAGACAGGGCTCTCATTTACCGTCCGCGTTACGGCAACAACGGCTATGAGATAATGGGCCCCCAGGAGGTAAAACAGAAATACGGACTGGACAGCACGTGTCAGGTGATCGACATGCTCGGCCTGATGGGTGACAGTTCGGACAACATTCCCGGCTGCCCGGGCATCGGAGAGAAAACAGCCGTCAAGCTGATAACCGAATTCGGAGGAATAGACGGACTGCTTGCCAACACCGACAAACTGAAAGGTGCGCTCAAGGAGAAAGTCGAAAGCAATGTGGAGCAGATAAAATTCAGCCGGCTGCTTGCAACCATCAGGACCGATGTCCCCATCGACCTCGACATGGAGTCTCTGAAATTTGAGGGACCCGATGAACAGAAACTCTACTCAATTTTTGAAGACCTGGAGTTCCGAACTCTGATGAACCGGGTAAGATCCAAGCAAAGCGCCCCGACTCTTTTCCCGGAGACCCAGACCGACGGCGGACAGGCCGAACAGACCGCTCTGCCCAAACAGCCCAAAAATGACGGTTTTCATGGCGATCTCTTTGATTTATTCCAGGCAGATGCACAGCCTGCTCAGGAATTTTCAAATCTCAAGGACATAAAAAACACGCAGCATGACTACTATCTCATTGAGACTGAAAAAGATGCTGAAACGTTAGCCCGCAAAATCGCTACTCAGGATTTTTTCTGTTTTGACACGGAAACCACCGGAACTGATGCGATATCGGCCCAAATCGTGGGATTGAGCATAGCACTGCGTGAACATGAGGCCTGGTACGTGGCAATGCCAAAGGAGAAGGAGGGAAAGCAGCGGATGCTCGAGATTTTCCGCTCCGTCTTTGAAAATCCCTCGACTCTCAAGATAGGACAGAACATAAAATATGACATACTGATTCTGGGCAACTACGGAATTCAGGTTGAGGGTCCCCTCTTTGACACAATGATTGCCCATTACCTGATTCAACCCGAACTCCATCATAACATGGACTACCTGGCAGAGATTTATCTTGGTTACAAGACCGTCCATATTGAGGAACTGATAGGAGAGAAGGGACGCGGTCAGAAGAACATGGCAGACCTGAGTCCATCGGCAGTCTGTGAGTATGCATGTGAGGATGCCGACATAACCCTCCAGTTAAAGACCATACTGGAAAAGGAACTAGAGAAAGACGGAACCACTCCTTTGTTCCGTGATGTCGAGATGCCGCTGGTTAGTGTGCTTGCATATATGGAACGCAACGGCGCCATGATTGATCCTGCTGCGTTGGCCGAAACATCAAGGCACTTTACCGAGCGTATGGAGAATCTGGAAAAGCAGATCTACCAGGAGGCAGGCGGAACTCCGTTCAACATTCTCTCACCCAAACAGGTAGGCGATATCCTGTTTGACCGAATGAAGATTGTGGACAAACCCAAGAAGACCAAGACCGGCCAGTACGTTACATCCGAGGATGTGCTTGAATCATTAAGGGCCGAACACAAGATAGTTGACCTTATACTGCAGTACCGCGGACTTAAGAAACTCCTGGGAACATATGTCGATGCACTGCCGCAGCTGGTAAATCCCGCAACAGGTAAGATTCATACATCATACAACCAGACTGTCACCGCCACCGGCCGACTCAGTTCAAGCAATCCCAACCTGCAGAACATACCGGTACGTGACGAGGACGGCAAGGAGGTGCGCAAGGCATTCATACCTGAACCGGGTTGCAAGTTCTTCAGTGCCGACTACTCTCAGATTGAACTCCGTATCATGGCCCATCTGAGTCAGGACCAGAACATGATCGAGGATTTCAAACTGGGACATGACATACATGCCGCAACTGCAGCCAAAGTATTCCACAAGACCATTGATGAGGTAACCAAAAGTGAGCGCAGCAAAGCCAAGACGGCAAACTTCGGAATCATCTATGGAATATCGGCCTTTGGTCTGGCACAGCGTATGGGTGTAAGCCGTACCGAAGCCAAGGAACTGATTGAAAACTATTTCAAGACATACAGCGGCATAAAGAACTATATGGACCGCTCCATCGAGGAGGCACGTGCCAAAGGTTATATCGAGACCATACTCAAGCGCAAACGTTATCTGCCCGATATCAACTCACACAATGCAACAGTACGCGGATTTGCAGAGCGCAACGCCATCAATGCTCCCATTCAGGGAAGTGCGGCCGATATCATCAAGATCGCAATGATTGCCATTTACCGCCGTTTCCGTGAGGAGAACATCAAGTCAACCATGATCCTTCAGGTTCATGATGAACTCAACTTCAATGTAGTTCCCGGTGAGGAAGAGAAGGTTCAGAATATTGTGATTGAGGAGATGCAGAAGGCATGGCCCATGTCAGTTCCCCTTATTGCAGATTGCGGATGGGGTAACAACTGGCTCGAAGCCCATTAAAACAGATCCTTAAGCTGACGGGCAAACTCCCAGATAACAAGACCTGCACTCACTGATACGTTCAGTGAGTGTTTTGTTCCGTATTGAGGTATCTCAAGTGAGAAGTTGCAGATATCAACCACATCCTGGTTTACACCTTTCACCTCATTACCCAAAACAAGTGCATATCTGCGGGTCTTATCAACAACAAGGTTATCCAGCTTTATGCTATCTTCAACCTGTTCAACAGCTACAGTTATATAGCCTTTTGAATTGAGATCCTTGACAACACTGACACAATCAGGAGAGTAAATCCATTCAACACTCTCCTCAGCTCCCAGAGCTGTCTTATGAATCTCGACAAGTGAATTATCAGGAGTGGCGGTTATACCGCAAAGTATTATACGTTCAACTCTAAAAGCATCGGATGTACGGAACACTGATCCTACATTATAAAGGCTGCGTACATCATCCAATATAATGGTAAGAGGCAGTTTACGGCTGTTTTTGAATTGTTCTACATCAATTCTGCCAAGTTCCGTTACATTTAGCTTTCTCATATGATAACTGAGTTTGACGGTGTAAAATTAGTTCATTTAAGTGACTATTCCTGTTGAAAACAGAGTAAATAAGTGTTCAAAAGAAAAACATAAAAAGTGAACTTAAAAATTGCTTTTTCAAAACAGGTTCCAGTATTGAACTATTTTTGAAAAAGAGCTGTTTACTTTCATTTTTTATCGCTCTTTTTACAAACAGGGAATTAACAGAAACAAATTGGATAAAGAATGAAATATTATAGAAACAAGTATATTAACTTTTTGTTTATATCTGAATTATTTAATTGATAAATAATAATTTAGGTTGTAAATAAACTTGTTGATAAAGTGTATTCAAAGTTGAAAAATAAATATCTCTTCAAAGACAAAAAGATATCAACAGTTTCAACAGCCTATAAACAACAAAATAAAGAAGAATTAAAAAAGAAAACATACATATACATTATCTGATGACAGTAATGGATGTACTTTCGCTTTTGTTGTTTTCCTGATCTGTGATGATTGCATGGTATACACCTGAAGGAACCTGACGTCCGTTCATATCAGTAAGATTCCAGCTGTATGAACCTCCGTTTGATGTACCCATATGGACAAGATGTCCTGAATTTGACATTATTCTTATGGTACTCCATTCAGTAAGACCTGTAATTGTGACATAACCGTCAAAATCAGGTTTTACAGGATTTGGATAAACAAGAATATTTGACTCTGAGAGACTTTCTTCAGGATCCCTGGCTTGTCCCCCGTACTCAACCATTCCAAGGCTTGTACCAAAGAATAAAGAGCCATTCTGACCATCTTCTGTTATGCTCAGTATATTGTTTGAAGGAAGCGGACTGTTTGATGTTGTGAAATGCTCCAGAACAGTTGATCCGTCAGCAGTCAAAAGGAATACACCGTCATCAAGAGTACCTATCCATTTACGGTTACCCTGATCGACATAGATAGATGTAGTATAGACTCCGCTGAAAAGATAATCAGCCAGTCCTGAATTATCATCACGTGATATCTTTATCCTTTCAAATACAGGATTTTTGTCTTTGATGAATGAATCAGGATCCCTTAATACAAACAATCCTTTATTGGTTGCAATCCAGATATCACCGTTCATATCAAATTCATAACAGAGCAATTCAGAAATCTCTTCACTATTACCGTCCTGATTTACCAGATACTGACCTGAAAACTTTATGACATCATCCTTGTCATTACTTGGAGTTCCGTTAAGATCAATACATACCAAACCGGGAACATAACGTGAAGAGTTGATCCATATCCTTCCGTTATGGTCAAATCTGAGTTGTTTGAAAGTAGGTAATCCAGCAATCTCATTATAGTAGAGTCCGAACCAGGTACCGTCTTTCCGGAGTACTTTGATAATGGTATCGGTCTCATTGTTTGCCATCCAGAGATTACCCTGAGCGTCAAACTGCAGGGCACTTACACGAACATAATTGTTTCTGTGTCTTTCAGTATCATTGAGAATACTGGTCAGACCGCTGTTGTTCCATTTATGAAGCTTGACAAACTTGCCTGCACTAAATTCATAAAGACCCTGACCTGTTGAACCTACATAGATATGATCGGGATTGAGAGGATCCTGTGCAGCTTCGGTAAGGTTCTGATATTTGAGACCTGTCTTAGAAGATACATCCTCATCAAGATACCTCCACATATCATTCTCATAAATCATAACTGTTCCGGGATAATCAATACCCGAATAATTATGACAGCCACCTACTACAAGAAGTCTGCCCTGCTCAGGCCATGATACTGAATGGAACCAGTTCCGACGCGGGCTGTTGGGTTTTATTCCTCTTGCTTTAAGGATCAGATTGTCGTTACTGACAATATACTGGCACAATCCGTCTATTCCCTGACATGTCCAGAAAGAATTTCCGTCAGACATAATATGACTGATATGTGAAGGGAACATATACTCAACCTCTTCAGAGAAACTGCTTAAAAGGGTTACTGCAGTATCCTGAATGAGAGCCAGACGACCGTCCTCAAGGAAAGATATTCCGGTAACATCGGCCTTTACGTTTGTCAGTGAGGCATTACTGCGGTTTATTTTCCAGATCTTGTCGTCAAAGGAGTATCCTGTAAGCTCTCCGTCAAACTCAAACAGAGTCCTGAACTTGACGTTACGCAGAATTTTCCATTTGCTGCTGTCCAGAAGGTTATCGGACATAAGTCCCAGATACAATCCACCTTCAGTTGAACAGATTATACTGTCATTGAGTATGACCGATGAATGTACCTGCGTATCGAACCTGTAGGTATTGCTTATCTCCCTGCGCTTGATGTCAAAGACAACCAGTCCGATATTGGTGGATATGTAAGCTTTTGGGCCGATGACCTTGAGTTCGTTTACTGATACGCTTCCGGTGCTGTTGTTCTTGATATCCGTGAAGTTGTAAACGGTAAAGTCATCGTAAAGAAGGTCAATGTTTCCGTTTGAATAGGCAAGGACAAGTGCCTTTTGTGATTCACAATAACCTATAGAGGCTATATCAGTATCACCCAGTCCTCCAGTCTTGTCAATGGTATAAAGACCGTTGTCTGCAGGATCATAGAAATAGAATGCGCCGTCACTCAATACACAGACATAACCTAATGCCTTGATGGAGAAAGTGGCGTCATTAAATGCGGGATGTGCTCTCCAAGTACCTACAGGAATACCTGCATGGACCTTATAAAAAGGCAAAAGGAGCATTACCGCAGTGATTGCGATAATGGCTCCTCTTGTCAGTTTCTTTATCATAATGTTTTCAGATAATCTGCCAGTTTTCTTACGGCGCGTCCCCTGTGACTTATCAGGTTCTTGCCTTGGGAACTCATCTGAGAGAATGTCTCGGTATAACCGTCGGGGACAAATATCGGATCGTAACCGAATCCGCCGTCTCCGTAATGACGCTCAGTTGCAATCTGTCCGGTAACAATTCCCTCAAACAGAACTTCCTGTCCGTTAAGTATTAACGCAATAACAGTGCGGAATTGTGCGCTGCGGTCCGATTTTTTTTCAAGTTCGTGGAGAAGTTTGGTCATATTGGCCTCCGAGTCATGGTCACCTGCATATCGTGCGGAGTGTACCCCGGGTGCTCCGTCAAGTGCCTTTACCTCAAGTCCGGTGTCATCGGCAAAACAGTCATAACCGTAATGCTCCTTGACGTAACGGGCCTTCTGGAGGGCGTTTCCCTGGAATGTGTCGGCTGTCTCGGGGATATCCTCGTGACAACCGATATCATTCAATGAGAGCACCTTGAAGCGGTCACCGAGTATCTGGCGGACCTCCTCCAGCTTGTGGGCGTTATTGGTGGCAAATACCAATTCCATATTATTAGAGTACGATGTTCACGATCTTGCGCGGTACAACAATCACCTTGCGGATGGGCTTGCCTTCAATGTAGCTCTGAGCCTTCTCATTGGCAAGGACTGCATCCTGAATCTCCTGCTGGGTTGCATCGGCCGGGAAGTCCAGTGTGAAGCGGGTCTTACCGTTGAATGAGATGGAGTAGGTTATGCTGTCCTCCTTGAGGTATTCCTCATTGAACTTGGGCCACTCGGCATCACATACAGAACCGGCGTTGCCGAGTGATGACCAGAGCTCCTCAGCAGTGTGAGGTGCAAAGGGAGCGATCACCTTGGCCAGGTCAGCCAGTACTGAGCGCTTGTTGCACTTAAGACCGGAGAGTTCGTTTACGCATATCATGAACGCGGCAACTGATGTGTTGAATGAGAAGTTCTCAATATCCTCAGTTACCTTCTTTATGAGCTTGTGAATTGACTTGAGTTCGTCCTTTGAAGCTTGCTCATCGCTTACAGCAAGCTTGCCGTCGCGGTCGAAGTAGAGAGCCCACATCTTGCGGATAAAGCGGTGGCAGCCGTCAATGCCGTTGGTATCCCAGGGCTTTGACTGCTCAAGCGGTCCCAGGAACATCTCGTACATGCGGAGTGTATCGGCACCGTACTTCTCGATGATGTCATCGGGATTGACTACGTTGAACATTGACTTACTCATCTTCTCAACGGCCCATCCGCAGATGTACTTGCCGTTCTCAAGTATGAACTCGGCGTTGTTGTACTCAGGACGCCAGTTCTTGAATGCCTCAACGTCCAGGACATCGGCACTTACAATGTTTACGTCAACGTGTATGGGAGTGGTGTCATACTGGTCCTTGAGGCCGTATGATACGAACTTGTTTGTATCCTTGATACGGTATACAAAGTTACTGCGGCCCTGAATCATACCCTGGTTGATCAGCTTGCTGAACGGCTCCTCGACCTCGCTTACGCCAAGGTCCTTGAGGAACTTGTTCCAGAAACGTGAGTAGATAAGGTGACCGGTGGCGTGCTCCGAGCCTCCCAGATAGAGGTCTACGCACTTCCAGTAGTTATCGGCCTCCTTGCTTACCAGAGCCTTGTCGTTATGGGGATCCATGTAACGCAGATAGTAGGCCGATGAGCCTGCGAATCCGGGCATGGTGTTGAGTTCAAGCGGGAATACGGTCTTGTTGTCAATGAGTGACTTGTCAACCACCTTGTTGTTAACCTCATCAAAGGCCCAAACCTTGGCATGACCCAGAGGGGGTTCACCGGTCTCGGTGGGCTTGTACTCACTGATCTCGGGGAGTTCCAGCGGCAGGCACTGCTCGGGTACCATTGTGGGAATTCCGTTCTTGTAGTAAACGGGGAACGGCTCGCCCCAGTAGCGCTGACGGCTGAATATGGCGTCACGCAGACGGTAGTTGACCTTTACCTTACCCAGCTTGTTCTCCTGTACATATTTCTTGGTGGCTGCGATAGCCTCCTTGACTGAGAGTCCGTTCAGGTTGAGACCGCCCTCGCGAATCTGGTCGGGACGGGGTGAGTTCATCATCGTACCCTCCTTGGCATCGAAGCTCTCCTCGGATACGTCGCAGCCCTCGATGAGCGGACGGATCTCAAGGCCGAAGTGCTTGGCGAATGCGTAGTCACGGCTGTCATGTGCAGGTACGGCCATGATGGCGCCTGTACCGTAACCGGCCAGTACGTAATCACTGATCCATACGGGTACATCCTCACCGGTAAGCGGGTTGATTGCGTATGAGCCGCTGAATACGCCGGTAACGCGGCGGTCAGCTATACGCTCGCGCTCGGTACGCTTCTTTACGGCTGCAACGTAGGCATCGACCTCCTTCTTCTGGGCGGGTGTGGTGAGCTGTGCCACCAGCTCGCTCTCAGGAGCAAGTACCATGAATGTTACACCGAATATGGTATCGGCACGGGTGGTGAATATGGTGAATTCAATATCGCTGTCCTTTACGTGGAACTGCATCTCGGTACCCTCGGAGCGGCCAATCCAGTTGCGCTGGGTCTCCTTGATTGAGTCTGACCAGTCTATGGTATCCAGGCCGTCAAGCAGGCGCTGTGCGTAGGCTGATACACGGAGGCACCACTGGCGCATCTTTTTCTGCTCTACGGGGAAGCCGCCGCGTACCGATACGCCCTCGACAACCTCATCATTGGCAAGTACGGTGCCCAGTCCGGCGCACCAGTTTACCATGGTCTCGCCCAGGTAGGCTATGCGGTAGTTCATCAGGACGTCTGACTTCTGCTTATCGTCCATGGCCTTCCACTCGGCTGCGGTGAAGTTGAGCTCCTCGCTCTGGGCTACGTTCAGGCCCTCGGTTCCCTTCTGCTCAAAACGCTCAATGAGCTTCTCAATGGGCTGTGCGCTCTGGCACTTGATGCAATAGAAACTGTTGAACATCTTCTGGAAAGCCCACTGTGTCCAGTGGTAGTAGCCGGGCTCGCAGGTGCGTACCTCGCGGTCCCAGTCAAATGAGAAACCTATCTTGTCCAGCTGCTCGCGGTAGCGGTTGATGTTCTTCTCGGTTGTGATGGCCGGATGCTGTCCGGTCTGAATGGCATACTGCTCGGCAGGCAGGCCGTATGCATCGTAACCCATGGGGTTCAGTACGTTGAAACCGCACTGACGCTTGTAGCGTGCGTAGATATCGGATGCAATGTATCCCAGCGGATGACCTACGTGCAGGCCTGCGCCTGACGGGTAGGGGAACATGTTAAGTACGTAAAACTTGGGCTTTGCGGGGTTCTCAACTACCTTGTAAGTACCCTCTTTGGCCCACTTTTCCTGCCACTTTTTCTCAATAGCTCTGAAATCGTATTCCATTATTGCTTCGAATGATTCGTTTTGACGCGCAAAATTACACAATTTCAAGCAGAAACACTAATAAGTATTCATCATTCAGAATATAAACATAGGGGTTGACGGAAGCTTTATCCGTCAACCCCTATCTGATTATCTTTTAATGTCGCTTATTTCTTGAGAAAACGTGCTACTTGAGTATCACCGGTAACGGGGGTGAGTGTCAGAACATATGTTCCCTGAGGCAAGTCATAAATGCCGACCTTGTCACCTGCCACTCCGATGCTCTTAACCAGTTTGCCGTCAGAAGAGTAGATGCTGACCTTACCTTGAACTTCTGATGGCAGATAAACGTAACTGTCATCATAACTGAATGTAGTATTGACAGGGGCTATCCTTATTTGAGTGTGGGGCGATGCACTTCCGTTGAATATTGCGGTGGCAGTAGTCTGAGGAGTGGTGATGGTCAGGTCAATCATGCCATCAGTAAACTTGGTACCGTTGATGTTCCACTCCTTAAATAATCCGCCACTGACAGGAATGGCCGTCAGACGGACTGTCGAACCAACCAATACAAAGTATGAACTTACAGCCTCCCAGTTTTCCATGGGGAATGCCAAGCCCATGCCTTCAGATGAAACATTCAGGACTCCCAGTTGAAGTGTGCTTCCATCTGAAATGGATGTGTTTCCGTGATAACCTTGAACCTCGAATTTCTGGGTAGGATCAAGTCTGGCTTTTGCTACACCGTCTCTAATATCCACGTTATAATACTTGTTACCCTGTGCTTCATAGATATCTATGTTTCCGCGCTGTATGGGTTTTCCCATATGAGTAACATTGAATGTTACATAACCCGGAATAGTAAGGGTCTCGTTGGCTGTTGCCGTTGACAGATTTACGGTTTTGCTGACGTAAGATCTGGGTGCTGACAATTCATACTCTCCGTAGGGAACCAGCAGCACAATCTTTCCGTTTGCATCGGTCCGTCCATCGGAATTTCCGCAAGAAACATTCTCGTTTTCAACAACGCCGCTGTTGTCACTGACGGTTACCGTCAGAGTGCAGTAGTTGATGGGTATTTCCTTGTTCTGGTTCAATGTGAAATCAGTTACATCATTGCTGTAAGAATAGAAACCATAGTTGTAGTCACCTGCAGTGAAGTAGTACTTCTTGTTGTAGGTCATGCGGAAAGAGTTGTTGATATAGATATTGCCGCTGGCAGCGATGTTGGTGGTGAACTTGAGGCTGTAAAGATCTACGGTCTTGGCGTTTTCACCTTCGGCTACGGTAAGATCAACCTGGCAGATATCATTGATGACGAGTTTATAATCACCAGGCGTGGTTAAGAGCGTTATCTTTCCGTTTTCAGGTTTTACGTTTTGCGATGAATAATTGTCATCATCACCATATTCCCAACTGTATGACTGGTTATTAATGGCTGCAGGATCGTCACCGTTCAGGGTGATAACCACTTTGCTGGTCTTGACATCTATGTTCTTATCCTGTGCTGCTACAGTAAAGTCTCCTTTCTTACCGGCAACACTGTATTTATATTCGCCGGGGAGCAGATAGAACACAGCATCACCCTTTGAGTTTGTGTATTTGCTATCAGAATAGTAAGAATAGTAATTGTTCTGATCCGTTTTTGGAGAGACTGAAACCTCCAGATCCTCATTGGGGGTTGTTCCGGTCTTGACAGAGAAAGTAACCTTGCGGTAATCAAGCCAGATAACGGTGTCTTTAGTTACCTCAATCTTATCAGTGTAGATTCCCAAATCGTTCCTTATCCAATAAGAACCTGTTTCAATCTGTGTGGTGTATGAACCTACATACTGATAATCATCCCTGTCACCATAGGCATACAGGTAGTAAGAGGAATTGCCATAGGGAAAATCATTATATCGGTCTTTGACTGAAAAAAGGACAGTTGATGTAGGTGTGCTACTGCCTCCGCTTTCGGTCAGATTCAACGCAAATCCGTCGGCCATGACAAAACTCTGTTTTTTATCCTGCCACCAATAATTGTAACTGTTGCCCGTAACCAGGTAAGTGGAATCCCGGCCGAGATAATCGGTGTAAAGATTATCACGATTGCCGTCTTCATCCTCAATGGTGATAGACTTGTTAGTCCAGGGCTGGCCATTGCTTCTGGTCGCAGAGACTTTGAGTGTTGAAAGCATAAGGTTTACGGTTCCGTTGTCAGTAATTGTAAATTTACCTACATGACCGAATGACGATTTGTAAGAAACTGTTGTTCCGCTAAGGGCGTCATCAAAACTTGCAGAAATACATGATTCCCAATCCCAATAACAGTTACCCAATTGGACACCCTTTGAATATACGTACACGTTAGGTGAGTTGTAGTTAAAGTCTTTGATGGTGTCCTGTCCTTCCAAGAAGTAGAACTTCATGTTTATTGTTGACCAGGCTGGGCCTGAAGTCAGCAATGCGGCTGTCAAAGCAGCCAGATAGAATACTTTCCTTTTCATAATTATCTGTTTTTGAGGTTTGTAGTTAGCCCTTTGTGTTAAGTAATTTTAGCAAACATAATACTTATTTTGTAATTGTGAGCATCATATCGGATATTTATTTGATTTTCATTCAAGAATGAGATATTGAGAGTATATTTGTACATCAATTACTTATGAATTATGCTGCATTTTGATTCCGATTATATGGAGGGCGCGCATCCGCAGGTGATGCAGCGTCTGGTTGAGACCAATCTTGAACAGACTGTAGGTTACGGTGAGGATGAGTATACACGCCGTGCCGCTGATCTGATACGCGAGGCTTGCGGCTGCCCCGATGCTCTGGTGCGTTTCCTGGTGGGCGGAACACAGACCAACGCCACTGTCATTGACGGTCTTCTGCACCAGTACGAGGGTGTTATGGCGGCCGATACGGGTCACATCAACAACTTTGAGGCAGGTGCCGTGGAGTCATCGGGCCACAAGATCCTTATTGTTCCTTCACATGAGGGTAAGGTTGCAGCATACGATATTGAGCGCTATCTGACCGAGTTCTACGATAATGAGAACCATCAGCATATGGTTTCACCGGGTGCGCTCTATCTTTCATTCCCGACAGAGTGGGGTACGCTTTACTCTCTTGGTGAGCTGGAGGCTTTGAGCCGTGTATGCCATAAATACAATATTCCTCTTTATATGGACGGTGCGCGTCTGGGCTATGGACTGGCCGCATCAAAGGATGTGACGCTTAAGGATATTGCACGCCTGTGCGATGTGTTCTACATTGGCGGAACCAAGGTCGGCGCTATGTTCGGTGAGGCTGTGGTTACCGCCCATCCTGAGCTGCTGCCCCGTTTCTTTACATTCGTCAAGCAGCATGGTGCAATGCTGGCCAAAGGCCGTCTGCTGGGTGTTCAGTTCAGCACACTGTTTACTGACAATCTCTATCTTGAAATAGCCGGCAATGCCGTTGCCCAGGCCATGAGACTCAAGAAGGCAATGATTGCCAAAGGCTTCTCACCGTACGTTGACTCACCCACCAACCAGCAGTTCTTCTGCCTGCCCAAGAAGGAGATTGACCGCATCAGCAAGTTCGCATCGTTCGAGATCTGGGCTCCGTGCGGTCCTCAGCAGAGCGTAGTGCGCTTTGTCACCAGCTGGAACACATCGGACCAGATGATCGACGAGTTCATCAGCAAGCTCTGAATCCCGCCAAAGTGTCCCACAACAACCCTCGCCAGAGCGTATTCTTGCCCCGGTGATTGTGTTACACACCCCCATATAGAGGGTATGTCCCACGCTCACTCCCGCCACAAAGCCTGTGAGCGTGGTTGCTGTGTTACACATTGGCGGGATAACAATTATTAACACAAAAGATTTGTGAGCGTAATCAAAAAGTTTTTGATTTGCGTCAAAATCAATTTGTGTTTGCTTATGAGACAGCTCACTAAGAAAGAAAAAATCATCATGGAGCAGTTCTGGACCTATGGTCCTATGTTTGTAAGGGAACTGCAGGAGCATTATGAAGAGCCAAGACCGAATTTCAACACACTCTCCAACCAGGTGCACACTCTGATGGAAGACGGATTCCTTGAGCGCAAGGCCTTTGGCAGCAACTATCAGTACTCACCTACCGTATCACGCAAGGCATACAGTCTGGACGGTTTCCACGGGCTGGTAAACGAATATTTTGACAGCTCATACTCAAGCGTAGTCCTTGGACTGGTTGAGGAGGAGCGTCTGTCAGTTGAAGACCTGAAACGTATTATTGACAAAATTGAAAAGAGAAAATGAACACTCAAGTCCTTTTATTCCTTGGAAAGGCATCTCTCTTAACCGTTGCCTTTGTGATCATGTACCGTCTTTTGTTGCGTCGCGAAACATTCCACGGTCTAAAACGCGGAGCATTGATGCTCTCACTTATTCTCTCCTATGTTCTGCCTTTGACGGTCATTACAGTACATCGGGATATCCAGAAGAGCCCTGCCGCCCAAACTGAAAAAGCGGTTCAGCCGGTTGCAATTACCCCTATCAACCAATTCCAACCTCTCTCTCCTGTAACAGAAACAGCGGATCCTGTTCCAGCCGTAACAGGAACCGAAAGCACAACGGTAGAGGTATCGGCTCAGAAGGATATTACCGATATACTGCTGACAGGTCTGTTGGCTGCATATTTGGCAGGTCTGTTTGTCATGCTGATACTCAGAGTAATATCCGTATTGAAGGTCGCTGCAATAGTCCGGAACGGCAAGACCGTTGAGCACGGCAACGGCTACAGGATAGTTGTGACCCATAAGAACGTGAGTCCGTTCAGTTGGCTTGGAACCATAGTCCTGCGTGAAAAGGATTATGCCGGTATTGATACCAATGTCTTAAGACATGAGAGAGCTCATATTGCCCACGGCCATCCGTCAGAACTCATGTTACTTGATTTCATGTCACTTTTCCAGTGGTTCAACCCCGCTGTATGGGTTCTGCGTCGTGACCTGTGCCTTGTACATGAGCAGCAGGCCGATGCCGATGTCCTTAAATCCGTGTCCGATGTCCGTCCTTACCAGTATATGCTGCTGACCCAGTCACAGAGCGGTCTGACATTCAACATCGTGGCATGTTTCAGCAGTAACGGAGTAGAGAGCCGCATTGACATGATGAACCGCAAAAGATCCGGCCGTCGTCAGATGCTCAGGTTCCTCTATTTACCTCTTGTAATGTGCGTATCGCTTACATTGACCGCAAATGTGGCGTATGACAAAGCTTCTGCTGAATCAGAAACTGCGGTTCAACCCGATTCCATAATTGGAGTAAATTTCTTTACGACCAAGATGGGAGAATTACCTTTTGGAGGGGTGCCAACCAGAACTGACGGAAAAGAGTATCTTTACTACCTGGACGGAAAAAGAGTTGACAAGGCAACAATTGAAAACCTCTCTTATTCGGAGATTAAATCCCATACGTTAGT